>JAALOO010000332.1_pt1 | contig 43171 bp, 36 predicted proteins | sample 7257641 | NCBI WGS metagenome assembly JAALOO01 (sample SAMN14085613, study PRJNA598686) | mite metagenome | biome: ENVO:01001000; feature: ENVO:01001002; material: ENVO:01001226; isolation source: single female mite from University of Michigan culture on fish food culture... ...
TCTCTCTCTCTCTCTCTCTCTCTCTCTCTCTCTCTCTCTCTCTCTCTCTTTCATCGATGTTTGCCCTATATGTGTCAATATGTGTGTGCATTGTCCGTCCTGTGTGTGCTAAAGTCCGGCCCGAGTTGGTTTGCTAGGTCTGCTGCTTTTTCTGCTATGACCACGACTTTGCGGTCTGGTCTAGGTCTCTCGTTTTGCAAACTAGCGCGGATTAATCTTTCTCCTCCTCCTCGTCGTCATCTCGGATTAATTTTCCTTCTAGTTTGCCTGACCAAACTAGTTGGCTAGTTCTTCTTTTCCCTCCCTTGTGTTTAAGCCCAAGTTTTTCACCACCAGCACTAACCTAGCTTCAAGAGTTATCACAATGTTTGTACCAGCAGCCGCAGGAGCAGTAGTTTAGTAGCTTGTTGAGGAAGGTGATACAATTTGTGGATAGCAGAAGAAAAGAGGGGAAAAAGTTTTAATCTCTTTTTGGCCCAAACAGACACACTGAAACTGCGTGTGTGTCCAAACTGCTAAACTATTCCCGGGCCCTGGTCAAAGAGCCATACGAGCAGCCTAGCTTACAATAGAACGCAAATATTATGATGATTCTCGAGTGTGTGTGTGTGTGCGGCTGCTGCTGCCGTTTAGTGAGTGTGTTTTATTTTACCATAGCACTGCTTTCACTCTTGGCAGCAGCCGTCGCACCGCAAACACAACCAACCAGCAATAGAAAACGCCGGTCATGATTAGCAGTCATTATGAATAGTAATGAGCAGCAGCAGCAAAAGCTTTATTCAAGCCCAAATGAATGGCAGCAGCAGCAGAAGCAAGTTTCGAGGGAAGGTGAGGCAGCTTTAGGGCCCTAGTCCTCTGGCCCTCTCGGTGTAGTACAATAACAATAATAATGTGCTCAATCGACTGGAAGATCACATTTGGGCCCTGTGCTTTGTGCTGTTCTGTTCTGTGCCTGCTGCCTGTCCTCTCTCAATTGGCCTGTTATTAATACCTACCACCACCACCACCACTATTTCTCACTGAAGTCGGCCTGTGTGTGTTTGTGTGTCTATTACATGACCGTAAGCGACGCGGTAGCGTTTTGGCTTTGTCCGCTTTCAGTGCTTGCGGACCCAGGGCTAGGGCCTTCATTGATTGCGAGTGCGGGGTTGTGTGGCGCGGGACAAGCAGCTTTGATCTCATTTTGAGCTTTTCAAAGGCTGCTGGGCCCTTCTCTTTCTCTTTCTTTTCTTTATTATTATTATTATTGTGACAAATTTGGCCCTAAATGATTTGCTCTTCTTTTCTTCTCTCTCCTTTCTACCTTTCAAAAGAGGAGAGAAAGAGCGGTATGTTCAATTGCCAATGGCAATTGATCCGAGCGCTAATTAAGTCAAATAAATAGCTCAGCGATTTTAGCGATTTAGAGAGAAATAGATTGAGACCTCAAGAAAGATCGGCGACCATCAAAGATTTTGTAGGGTAAAAGAAAGAGAATCGCACACGTCGTCGTCTTCTACATTTTTTGCATTAGAGGGAGGAAGCTCAGTGCTGTCATTGTGTCACCCACCGCCGCCTCAGCGTCAATGTCACTTTCAAACTGAAATTGAATTGTGAACTGATCTGCTGCTGCTGCTGAACAATCTGTCTGAACTTCATTCTTTCTTTGCTGGACAAATTGACTGACTGCCACACTAAATTGAAACGCGACTACCACCGCCAGCAGCGCCAATTAAGTGAACGGGTTTATTAGTAGTAGTGGTGGGGGCTACTCTACTTTACCTATGGCCCTCTTTTATAGGAGAAAACGTAGAAGACCTCCCTAGTAGACTCCTAGTACCTAGGGCCCGAAAACGTTTTGTCGAGATGATTTATTGCACTCTTCACACTTGTCACAATATTGTAGGTTTAATTTGCCAATTACTAGTTTGATGGTCATAATTACCTGTGTGTGTGTGTTTGACCAGTCTCTTGATTGAAAAAAGTTAGGTACAGTAATATTATTCATGTTCTTCGTTTCCTCTTATTTCCTTTCCTAATTGCCCTCGGAAGCGAGTGAGCGAGTGAGTGCTCACACTTGGTGTGTTTGTTTTGGTAAACACGTTCTCGGCAGGGATACTCCACCAGCAGCACTTCTATCACTTTTTGATCGATCACCTCTGTGCCCGGTGTTTATTACAACAGCAGAGCTGGGGCCCTAGGGTTTATTATTGCCCTCTGCCAGATGGTCATTAATGAGTGAGGATGGAAGTTGAAGCTGAAGCTGAGGAGGAAGGCGATTCCTCGTGTGTGGGCAAACTAACAAACAAGGCAGGCTGACAAAAGAAGCGGCGGCAAACTTCTTCTTCTTCTTCTTTCGAGCAGCTCATTTCCTCCTCTTCTTCTTTTCTCTTTCTCTTCTCGATTGAGTCTAAAACAAAAGCTTTGCGCTGTCTTGGGAATCGAAGAAAGCGGCAAATATTGGGGAAACAGTAGTGACCGCAAGACTTTGGAACTCACTGTGAGAGCATGCATAACTTTTTCTTCTTCTTCTCTTTCGTTTGTTTCGTAATTACTTTGTTTGCACAATTAAAAGCCCGCTCTTTTTGTATGTATGTGTTTGAGCGGTAACAACACACTTGAAGCGCTTTTGTCTTTTGGTCTTTGACCACAGAGGAAAGAAAAACGCAGGGCCCGATTTTTGTTTTTCTACTGTTTTGCTGCTGCTGCTGTTGTTCCTGTGCTAGACCCTGCTAATGACCCTCTCGTTTTAGCACGGTTTTTGTGGGGGCCTAGCTTTTTTCCTATGTGATCTATGACTGTTTCAAGTGCCTTCCTAGGGCCTGGAAACGCTGTGGTCACTTTCTGATGAAGTTGCTGCTGCTCAATCGACCGATCATTAATCATCTGTCAACGTTTGCCTCTGTGACTGTACTGCTCTCAATTAACACTGACCACCACCACTTGTCACCCTCCTCTTCACCCATGTGATTGGATTGGAGTGGAGTGAAGGGAAATAAATGAGAAAATAGAGATATTGAGCTGAGGAGAACTCTATTAATATTTGGTATGAATATGAAGTATCGAAGAACTATCATGTTAGCCTCGCTGTGAGCTTTTTGGGAAGAGAAGAGGAGAGACGAGAAGTGTGAGAATCTGCCGCCGCCGCCGCTCGAGCGGCGAGTCCTTAAGATCTCTAGTTCTTTTATTCAAATAGTTGCACAAGAGGATCATCTGCCTGCCTGCCTGCCTGCCCTAGTATCTCTTTTCTCAGCTGGCAAAAAAGAGGATATTCCTTTTCAGGCTTCTGCTTCGATTTTGTGCTCTTCATTACACACACCGATTGATTGATTACACGATCTCAGGTTTATTCTTGTAAAGGGGTTGCCGGCCGTTGAGTTGAGTTGTGCTGGTCAACACGGCTAGGACCACCAGCTAGGGCAGCTGCTATTGCCGGGCCCTCTTTCTTTAATCCTTTGCTCCGGTTAACCCCTTCCCTTCTCTTTCCCCATTGTCCTTCTTTTTCTCTTTTGCTGGTCAGCTGACGACGGCAGTTTCTTTCTCTTTTTTAACTAAAAGGCCTAATCCGCAGCTAATTCTGCTGCTGCTGCCAATGTGTGTTCGGTAATGACCGGTCGGCCTGAAAGTCGTGTGAAAGTGTGTGTGTGCTGTAAATAGAATTTGAAGCCAATATATGGTAAGCTTTCAGCAGTGCAAGGTTGTGGTGCCCTCCTAAGCCGCCTGTTTCATCAGCCGTGTAATGAAGAAGAAGGACAGCAAAATGAGAAGAATATTTAGTGTCGCTTGCCACGGTGACTCTCTATTACCAGTGTTGCCGACAAATGATTATTGCCTCTGATTCACTTCAGTCAATTAGAGAGTGAAAAGAAAAGCTAAACTGTTGGCAAAAAAGAGGTTTTTCTCAAATCTATTTCTCTTCAGCTGAAGGAGAATGATAGAGCGATCAAGGCTAATCGCTTTGTTTAGAAACAAACAACTTTCGCTGCCACTTTCAAGCGCACACAATCACAATCAAAGCATCACTTGATCAACTCGCTCGTTGTGTGTTTCAAGTGCCCCTTCTTTCTTTCTCTCTTTTTCATTACAATTGCACCCAACGAGGGGCCCGAGAGTAGCCTGGGGACTCAAGTGTGGACAAGTCTCGAGCTCTCACTCTCTGTTGGCTGGTTAGTTGGTTAGTTAGTTCCGCCAATTGCCCTGCCAAGAGCAATTGATACAGCAGCAGCAACAGCAGACTGATCTGCAGTGTCCACTTCACTGGAAACGGTAGTAGAAGAGGAGGAGAAAAGAGGGAGAAAAACTTTATGAGTGCTGTGTAATAAATATCAAAATTTGTCACAGCAGCAGCGGCAGTGGAGTGATATACCCGATTAAGTGAAGAGGCCCGAGAGATTGTTGGATACTCTTCAAGTGGGCACTCGTCCTGTCGTATCGTATCGCTTTCGGGTGGAACCAGGTGTAGTTTTAGTACTTTTTGTTAATGTGCCGCGCTGACGATGTGGTAGTCAGTGAAGTGGTAGTCGAAGTGGTAGTGTCAGCCTTTGTCGGCGGCGACCGTTCTTTCGGCTGCAGTCTTTGAAGGAAGGCTTTGGCCAGTGACATTCGTCATCAGTGGTCTTCATTTGAAACAGCAGCAGCAGCAGCAGCAGAGTTTTCCTTTTTAATCTAAACGTTTACGTTTTGCAGGCCTCGTATGTACTTTTTGGCTTGTGTCAGCTTCAGCTTCAGCTTTAGCCTGTGTTATTTGTTTGTATCCAAGCGGTGCTGAGACTTTTTAGACGTTCTTTCTCTTGATGTATTTTTGTGTCTCCAGTGGATTGCTCGGAAATTGCACTTTTGCTCTCTGGCTGAGATTATTTGCCGAGAGTTGTGTGTGTTGGCAAACTTGTCAACTTCCTCTTCTCTTCTTTCTTTGCTTGCTAAAAAGGCAATTTTGTGGTAATGCCCACCGGCTATTTGCTTGGAAGAGAAAAGAACAACAATTCGGGTCTGAGCAGTAGTGTGTGTGTGTGTGGTGGTGGTGGTGGTGCTGCCAGATTTTGCGTAATTAAAATTGTAATTTAAATACAAGATTTTTTAATTTAAAGTTAAGACAGATTTTTTTGGTTGATTTAGTGATGAGCCAGTTTTGCCGTTGATTGAAGTGCCCCGTTTTAAAGTGGAAAAATTTGTTTGGTGAACTCAAAACAAAGTTGCCAAGTTGTACTTTTCATTAAATGGCAAATTGCAATTTTGGTCATTCTCGGTACTGTTTGCTTGTCTTTTGTTGATTGACTGCGTATTTTGGCACTACAGTACCATTTTTGTTGTTATTTTTGCCTGTTGTCCTCTTTTTTTGCTGTTTCTTGCTTCAGAGACCTCAGAGGAAGGTAAATATTTTGGCCAGCGTTGAGTGCATGTCGGGGGAGTGAAAGAGAGAAAGAGATAAAAAGATAAAGAAGGAGAAAAATAAAGAGGAAGTGACGGCACAAAGAACAATGTTCTGGTGCTGTTTTTGTAGACAGAAACTTTTGCAAAATAACTGATTTTCTCTTCAATGTTAATATTTAGTCAACGGCCAAAAGCGGCGTCAAACATACTATTATTGTTCTTATTAGCTGTTTCGGCAGCAGAAGTACTTTTCTCTTTCGATAACACAATCAGATTGTTGTTGCTCAACTCTCATAGTCGAATGACTTTTCTCATCTGATTATGCTGCCGAGAAAGATGAGGAATGCCAAACGAGAGAGCTAATGTGATTTTTATTAGCATATACTAAACGTACGACACATGCGATAACACAATGGAAGGGGGAAAATTCCACACCGTTGGTGTGTGTGAGTGTAATTACACGGTGAGGATTGCCTGGAATAATCAGAAGCAGAATCGCGAGAATAAATGTTTGTACTTTTACAAAAGCAGCAGCAGAATAAAAGCAAAAGCTCTCATAGCAACAGCAAGTGAAGCGCGAAACTAAAGCTAAAGCAAAAGAAAGAAAGAAGGCTAATCACATCAGCAGCAGCAGCAACTTGTGTTTCAGGAATGCACCAGTGCAATGTGTTGTATTTCATTTGTTTCTCGTTTGCTTGCCCAAAACTGTACTTCGTTTTCATAGCTTCTGCCAAAGAAAAACACACTGACACACAAGTGCCTGGCAGAACCAACTCTCAGAACCCTTTTTCAAACTTTTTTTCGAGTTAAATTGCATTTAGCTAGAACAGACAATTCAGCAGGCAGACATTCCTGAAAAGTGTGATTTTTTTCTCGTTTTTTAGCATCCCCTCTTTGTTTTATTTTACTTAGATTGACACTAGGTTTCAGTTGGGTTGCCTAGCAAATGGATGCTTCTGGTAGTGTTAAAAGGAGTGCTAATTACTGCTGCTGCTGTTTTGTTGTTTGTTGTTAGGTTTATTAGGTTGATTTCTATCTATTATTATGTGATGACTTGATTTTGTTTTGCCATCTGTTTATTACATCTTTTTTATCATACACTTCAAAATTTAGTAAAGAGATTTTACGGGGTGGTGATAGTGGTAGAAGAGAGGCAAAACTATTAGGAAAACTCTAAAAAACTAAAAATCAGACAATTTTTGTTATCTGCCCTTGTCAAGGCTGAATCTGAAAGGTGGTGTCCTTTTGCAGGGCCTTCTCTGCTGACGGCTTGCCACTGTTTAGCTGATTCTTCTTCTTTTTATTTTTGTTTTTCTTTTCTCCTTCCAGTTCCACCTGTTCCAGGTAAGGGTCAAGCAGTTTAAAAAGAGCACCGACGCTGCTGACCATTGTCTGGTAGTCTGCTTTGAAGCGGCTGATAATGTCGGTGCAGGTGGCGGCGTTGTCGCTGCTCTTGCAGGCGGCGAAGATCATCTCCACGGCTGCCTTTGAGTCGATCATTTCGACGTTCTTTTGAATTTTGAGCTTGAAAAAGAGGAGGGGATAGAATTATTTTAGGTTGTTTGGGATTTTTTTGGTTTGTAATATTTACCCCAATTCGGCCGGTGTTGTAGCGTTGCCAGCTTGACTGGTAGACGCCATCGAGGCCTTTGAAGACGGGCTCCTCGGTCAGCTCCTCGACGCTGAAGAGGCCTGGAAGAGGGAACAATTTATTTTGAAGTTTAAGATTTGTTTTTATTTTGATAAGCTTCGCTTACTTTTGCCTTGCACACTGCAGATTGAGAGCACTGCAAAGCTGATGATACCAAAAAGTATCTGCATTTTTCACACTTTGTTCACCGAAAAATTGTGATGATGTTGGCTTTAAAAAATATTTGTTTTTAGTAGTATTTTTTGCAGTGGTATTGTATTTTTTTCCAGCAGCAGCAGAAGCCAAAGTGGTCGACATTTTGCTGCCTTCGCTTTTGCTGCTGCTGCTCTCGCATCGTTGACGACAACCCACAGTTGATCAATTGAGTTGTTGAGTTGAGTGATTTGATTGCCCAACTGTCTGACATTTTTCTTTTCGAACCGGTTAATTAAATTGCTGTTCAATGTCAAAGGAACGTTAGTAGTTGATGAAAAAGGCTGAAATGATGCGACGCTGTGATGTTTTGGAGCAGGACTGAAAAATACCTCTACCTAAAGTGGAGCAGCTGAAACGGATGTATCGGCTCTTACAGCAGCAGAAAAATGAGTGCCTGTCAACTTTAAAGTTGTAACTTTTTTTGGTTGGTTTGTTGCGCAACTTTCTATGTTGTTATTTTTTATTTAACTTTATTTTGGCAGCAAAAAACGACCACACTGCGCCACCTGATAGGTAGTAACAATATTACTGTATTTTGTTGTACTTTGTGTATACCCAAACAAAAGGAGAACGAGTGAGGCTGTTTCATGTTGTTGGAAACCGTTTTTATTTTACTTGATAAACTTTTTTCTGATTATGTTAATTATTAAATTTCACTTTTGAGTTTAGATGCAAACTAGTAGGTAGTTAGGGTGTCTGTTTAAAGATTAAAATTACTAAAATAAGTGTACTAAAAACTAAGATTACTAAGATTAATTAAGCATAAATGTTGTTGCTGCAAACAAATTTGTGGTCAAACACAAGTGAGCTAAAACTGTTTTCCTAAGCAGAAAAATACTCGATGATGATTCTTTCCAACCGATAGCAGTTGATGGTGGTGATTGTCGATTTGTGTACAATAAAGTTCACCTAGTACGGCCCGCCAGCTGCCAGGTGATTTTGTACAGTGATCTTAAAGAAAAATGATGTTTAGGATGTTTTTGCTGCTGCTGATCATTGTGTCACTAGGAACATGCAAATGATGATGATGATCAATCTAAAATGTAAACTAATTCTTGAGGTATTTTTGGGGTGGTAGTGTAGAAGAAGAAAGAGGAAAGAAGTTGTTGAAGGTGGACTTTGTGCGTGAAAATGTACAGCAAAATGTGTGTGTATAAAAAAGTGTTTGTGTTGTACAGTAATCTAGTCGACGATGGTGGTAGTAGAAAGGGCATCCATGGTAATTAAAAGAAAGTAATTAAAAGTAGGCATTCAAGGTGTCTGGTAAAGTCTAAAAACTAAGAACTAAAACTAAAACTAAAACTAAAAGGCTAGGTGTACTTGTGAATAAAAGAGAAAATATAAAAAAGAAAAACGTTGATGTTCAGGTGCTTCTCCTCATGTACAGCAGGGACGTCGGAAATGGATTACACACACACTTTTGGCTTGAACTATTTTGCATTATTTTTTCTGTCTGTTTGTTTGTTTGTTGCTATTTTTTTGCCATCTAGTTTTTAGCGAATTTTGACGGCGCTGGGTTGCGTCGCCGAGACGCCTCCCGGTGCTCGAGAGGATTCTGGAGCTCGAGAAGATTCTGGGCTTCTAGTAACGTTTGGACCTTTTGTCGCACGAGCAGGGGCTTGAGAGTTGGCAGGAGCTACTCGGGTGACTGAAGGTGCCCGAGTAACACTAGGAACACGGGTAGCCCCAGGACTCTTGGTGGCAGAGCTAGGCCCTCGAGTAGATCGAGGACTTTTAGGGCCCTGGGTGGCGCTAGGACTTTTGGTTTCACGAGCATTTGCTGGGGCCGAAGTGGTGGGCACCGCCTGTACAAACACCGCTTCCTTTGCCGCAGGTCCACTGTTGTTGGGACGGTGATTCTTTTTCTTCTTGTGCTGTTTCTTCGGTTTCAGCTTCTTCTGGTTCTGCTTCTTCTGGTGTCGCTCCCGTCGCTGTTGGCGGTACTTGAGCAGGTAGTTGTCAAAGAACTTGACCGTTTTGCCTAACGACCGGAAGAACTTCTTCAGGTCAATCTCGGCGCGGAGGCGGTACGGCTGGCAGCCATTGCTGCCGTCCTTCAGCGAGCAGATGCTGTCGAGGAGGGACTGCGTCTCCAGGTACTTTGTGATGATGTAGTTTTGGTACAGTTTCAACTGAGGAAGAATAAAAAAGTTTAGGTAAAAGTTGAGAGTTCATTTAGCACTTACGTCAATCGAGCCATTGGCGTTTCGCGTCCAGGTGCCCTGGTTCTGGTACTCGGCGTTTAGCTCTAATAATTAAACAAAATTGAAACAAAATTTTTACTTTGTTTATCTTCTATTCTTACTCGCATCATTGTCCACTGGATTGGTGTCAATCTGGACGCCCTCTGCCTGAACAGAGTTGGTGAGAAGGCCGCTGCTGCTGACGAAAAGCAGTACCAAAAAGCTGGTGCTGCGAAGCTCCGTCATAGTCTGTTTTTTGTCAATTTCAGTTGTTCTTGAAGAGAGAGCGAACGAGGTATTTTGAGTGTGTATTATACCTAGAAAAAAGGAGTTGTATCTCTCTTTCTCTCTTGGACACAATTTAATTTAAATGTGTGTCTGTGTGTGTGTGTGCTGAGATTGCCGACACACTTTAGGTAAAAGTGTCTGTGGCGCTATCAGCTAGCTGGTTCAGGCCAGGCCAGCGGGTGGCCTTTTGTACGTGCATTGGCTGTTCTCATTTTGCTAAGCCTTTAGAGTTGATTTGATTTGTATTTCTGTCTGTCTTTGTACAGCAGCCCTTGCCAAGACCTTGTACTTAATTGTCTGCTCAGGGGGATTATTGTTATTCATTTCAAAGAAGATTGAAACACATTTCCACTTTACTAAATGGTACATTTTAACTTTAATGTTTTTCAAGATCACTCAGTAGGCACTGAGAGAACAACTGGGCCGAATCTAATAGATTTTAATGGTTGTTGGTTAGGATTGGCTAAGAAGTTTCAAAACAGCTTTTGGAAAAAGTTTCAATACTGCTTTTGAAGAAGCGTGTTTTGAAATTGATTTTGGTTTTCTACTAATTACTTTGTTGTTCTTTGGAGGAAAGAGCACACGCACCGGTTCAACAGTTGAACACTTGATTGACATTTATTAATTGAGGTTGATGTTGGTAATTAGTACGGTACAACAAGAGCAAAGTCATTAGAGGAACAGGGTACAAAAAATAAATAGTAGATGGTAAAGTTGAGCAAAATTAGTTAGGAGGGAAAAGAGAAAGAAGAGAAAGAAGGGAAGAGGCAAGTCTGAAGACACCGCCAAATGTCTTCAGACTAGAAACTGAAAGAAAAATTTTGAATTCTTGGTTGTTGGATGGAAAAGTTGAAAGATTTGCAAAGACAGCAGTAGCCATAGCATTAAAGTTACTAACGGAAAGAAAATTGAGAAAGGAATAGAAAGGAGATTGAAAAGAAAAAATTTAGACTACAAAAAGCTAATAGAGACAGAGAGGTTAGTGATAGAGAAAGAGAGAAAAACTAGATTCATAATTTTTTTAGAAGTTTGAATGTTTGAATGCTAAAATCACTTGAAGGTTTGAAGACTATTTCTGCTTTGCAGCAGCAGCAGCTTTTGCCGCCTCGGCGGATTTTTCGCGCGTCTCGAGGATCTGCTTGTCAAAGTACTTGATAGCGTCCGCCAGTGAGTTGACCGACTTGCTGAGGTCGTCGCGCATCACGTCCAGGTACGGCTGACAGTCCTTGAGGCCGATTTTGGCGCAGAGCTCGGTGATGGTCGTTGACGCTTTGCCGTACTTGTTCATCACGAACTTGATGTTCTTGTCAAACTGTAGGGGAAAAGGTGAAAAAATGAGGGAAGGTTAGAAACTGTTGTTTAAAAACTGTTTAGGTTTTAACAGGCATCCTTACATCGTACGAGCCATCAGGCAAACGGGTCCAGTCCCAGCTGCTTTGCCCTTCAAAGCCTGCATAAAATAAAAAACGGTTTAAGTGTTGGAGGTTTTTTGACAGAAAAAAGTTGTGTGCTGTTTCTACTTGCCAGAATTAGAAGAGGCTGGTGCTGAAAGAAAAGGTGATTTGAATTAAAAAGTTTGGTTTAGGTGTGTGTTGATATGATATCAGCGTCTAATCACTTACCGGCAGAAACTTCAAAAGGATTCAGCAGCACTAAAATCAGCGTGGAGAGGCAGCTGATGAGCGGCAGCGGTAGCGGCAGCAGCATCTTTGTAGAAAAGTGTGTTTTGGACTTCTTTTTCTTTGTGTGTTTGTTTTATTATTTAATGTTGATTACCAGTGACTACCTAGCATTTAGCTAGCTTCTCTACCTCTTTGCCAAAAAAAAATTGCCGAGGTAAGTGAAAGGGAAAGAAAATGGCTGAGCAAGTGACTGAAGGTGATTGCAATCACAGTGTGGTTGCCTTCCTTTCCTCTCTTGTCCTTTTTTGGTGCCCTTTTTGCAGTCTTCCAGTTCAGTGCAGTTGCTCAATGAGCAGCAGCCAGTAAAAAAGGAACAGGTACAAAATCAAATCAAATCAAAACTAACAACGTCAGACAGACGCAGACTCAGTGTTCAATTGGCCGCATCCAATTGGCCGCATTGTTTTGCCGTGTTGGTAAAAAATGGTTTGTTGATGATGGTACTTGCAGTAGGTACTAGGCAGGTAGGAAAAAGATGTGCAGAAGCATGTTTTACTAATAAGGTCAAGCAAGACAAACATTTTTAGGTATTTTTATTAAACAGTTACAGCAAAACAGCGCCAGCAGACTACAAACAGCTGCGGCAACATCAATATGTGAAAATAATAATAAAAGGCGTACAAAGGTTGTGACGGAGAACAAAAGAAAGAATGAAAGAAAGAAGTAGTAGTGTGCTGTTATTACTAGTAGTTGTTGTGCCCTTTCCTAGAACAAAATTTCCCAAGTCACAAGAGGTGAACAGAACAAGAAAGAAAGAAAAAGAAAGAAATAAGACCTTAAAAACCCAATAAAGAGGAAAAGGGTCACACTAGCACATCGTATAGAATAGAATTGATAAGTACGGGTACCTTACTCGTGCAGCAGAGGGTGAGGGTGCTCGGTGAAGACGGAGCCTGATTCGGGAGCTTCACTGCCACCGTTGTTCCCTTCGTCGTTTTCGCCACTATACTCTTCTGTGTCTTCGTCGCCGGCAACCTCTTCCACTTCCGAAGCAAAAGCTTTGGCTGCCAACGATGGTACTTCCAAGAGAGAGGATGAAGCCGAAGAGGTCTCTTCAAGTGGCTCAGCAGGTCCGACGGTCATGGTGACTACCTCGTCGTCGTAGTTCTCGGTAGTGGTGGAGGCGTAATCGATGATGTCTGAGTTGGACTTCAGGGCCGGCGCCGGAGCGATCGTCCCACCCGCTTCGGGAATGGCCACCTGTTCGATGTCGGCAATCTGTTCAGCAGAGAGCGGCAAGCCGTCGACTTCAGGGTCTTTCATGCTGGAGCGTTCGATCTTGAAGGGAGGAAACACTGCCGGTGCGGGGAGAGTCGATGATTCACCCTCTTCAGGAGTTTGTCGAGGAGGGAAAGGAGTGTGATTCGAGGATTCGGCGGCTGCCATCTGCGCCCAGACCTTGGTCATGCGAACGTACAGCGAGCCTACATATCCACTCTGATTACTGTCGTTGGAGAGGAGGGGTCGTGAAGAAAGAGGCGTCGTTGTTTGAAGGTCTTCGTCGCTGTTTGGCCATTCAGTGGGCTGACTGTCGTCTGAATTGGGGGCTGTCACGGTGGTGAATTCGTTGGACTCATTGCTGCCATCTTCGCTGATGAGGGAAGAAATGGCTGAAGGGAGAGTGGTGTCAATGGAAATGGTGTCAGTGTCGGAGTCGGAGTGGAAGATCTCAGGAGCCTCGGTGACGGATACGGGACCGGCTTTGACGATTCGACGATGGGACGGCAACTGGACGATCAGTGCCAGCACTAGCACCAGGTACAACTTGTGCATGGCTGTTGAGAAGTGAAGTTGTTTGTCGAAGAAGGAAGAAGAGATGTGATGTTTGTCGTGCAGATAACTGCGAGTGAGGGAATTTTTAGCTGCTGTTGCAATTTGCATCGCTTTTATAGCCGCGCTCGGACGCTGCTCGGTTTCCGATGCCCTTTTCGCTGTGTGATTACCAGTGTCTACTTGATTAGGTGACTTTTAGTCACTTGTTGCAGTGTTGGACAGCAGCAGCAGCACTGCTCTACTCATCCTCACACTCTCATCATTATCGCCCTTTACTCGGCTCATTAATTACTGTGGTCAAACCTTGTGAATTCCGGCGAAGACTGGTTACACATTGGCTAGCTGGCTAGTTGGCTGGTTGGTAAATGGCACCAGGTCGACTGTGCAGCTGCAAATCACCAGTTTGGCCGGCCGGCCACAGCAACAACAACAACATCACCTGCAATTCACGTGAATTGGGTTGCCAGCAGTCGTTCTGAGTCAGCGCTGCCGCCGAATGAAATCATAGTCACCTTGAGCGGTTGACATTTGTACATTGTACATAATAATGAGCACACCAAGTACATTGCAATACCATGTTGTCAACAAGTCAAAATTAAAACTAAAACCAAAACTATTGCAAAAGTTTTGCAGTGGTGCTAGACAAATATGTTATTGCAATTTTACAACTAAAAAGAATAAAAAATAGTAATTCAAAAATATTCGGCTAACAGTTAGCAAGGAAAGGGGGAGAAATAGAAATCTGCAAATGATCTGCATTGATGGAGATCATTACCACAACTGGTGGTTCCTAGTTCTTATCGACGACCACCCCGTCGAGGATGCCACTCTTGAGGACGTCCATCACATTGGGGTCCACCTTGAGCTGCGTCTTGCGCTCCAGCAGCTTTTCCGGTCGGTGGGTGGTGGTGGTGGTGGTCGGTTTGGGCGTGGTCGTGGTGATTACCTTCCGTTCCTTCTTCAACGTCGGCTCGTAGCAGCTGGTGACCAGGTTGAGGGTGGCCAGTTGCAGCTGCTGGAGGGCAATCTCGGCGGAGGCTCGGTGGTTGTAGCAGGACAGGGACTGCTTCGTCTTCAGAGCGGACAGGAGGGAGTTCAGGGAGAGGAGTTGTTCGGCGATTTGGCGCTTCACTTCGTCGACCTAAGAGAAAATACAAAGTTAGAAATTTAGTACAAAAATTTAGAAAGCTGCTTTGAGGGCTTACTTCGAGACTGTTCAGGTTCTTGAGGTTCTCTTCCGACTGGAAGCGGTTGTTGTTGAAACCGTTCATGCTGCCCAGTGTGCTGCTGCTTTTCTTATCGTCAGATTTGTTGTTGCTTTTTTCGCTGCTGCTGCTGCCGTTTTCTTTTCCATTTCCGCTTCCACTGCCATTCTTGGAACTGTTTGAGATTTTAGACGTCTTCACCGTTTTGGTGCCATTGGAACTGATGAAAGTTTCTGTTATGGTGCGAGTGGAATGCGAAGAGGACCTGGAGGACTTTGAGGAGGATGAGGAGCTTTGAGAAGAGGCCTCAGCGGCGTCGGCGGCGGCTGATCCCGAAGACTTCAAAGCTGAGTTTGAAGCAGCATTCTTTCCTTTTTGCAAAGCACCGCTGTACGGCGACCAAAAGTTATCACCTCCTTGAAGTAGGCGGTTAAAGTTGGAACCTAGGGGGAAAGTTTTAATTAGTTTAGTCGTAACAAAGCTTTCCCACACATACTTCGCCCAAAAGTGGTCCAGTTGACGGCGAGCAGGTCGGTATTGGCGTCAAAGGCCCTCTCTGCGGCGCTCAGACTTCTGCAGCAGGAAGAAGAGGAATAGGAGTACGAGGAAGATAGAGTCGAGGCACCGGGAGGTGAAGGTGTGCTAATGAAGACTTTGGAGGGGACAATCTGTGGCGCCTTGGTCACCACCGTTGCCTTTTGCAACACTTTTGGAGCACTTGTGCCGCCGCCGCCGCCTCGGCTGTGGGCGGAAGTGAGGACGGCTGCCGTCGCCAAAAGAATGAACGTTTTGACGTTTGCCATAGTTGTTATTTGATTAATAAGTTTATAAAACTTTTAATTGCCTAGAGTGGTTGAACTTCTTTTTTTCCTCTAGGGTCTTCTTCACTCTAATAAATCTTTTTAGCCGATGGTTTTTTCTGCTGACTTTTCTCTCTTCTTTTTTGTACACAATAAGTCTGGTGAAAAGGAGATGATGACATTTCCATCATTTTCACCATTTCTACCAGTCCACATCAGCACTGAAAGCAGAGGTACTACTTTGGCCTCCGATTCATTTACCGATTTAATGGCGCCTGACGAACAGTGAAATGGAATGGGAACGACGACAACGACAATGACTGATGGCGTTTGCTGTTGCCTCTTCTTTTTTTGGTTTGGTAGCTCCAGTGGCCTTAATACTTATTTTTATTTTTATTTATTTATTTATGAATTTAAAAAGTAGGTTAATAAAAGTTTAGTAGTAATGAGGACAAAACAAATCAAAATTGCTCGTTTGCTAATTGTTGAAATCTGACCCTTTGCCACCAGCAGCAGTTTCATAGCCACCACTGGTTTGTCCTTGTGATTTACGACATTTTTTATTTGCATATTTTAAAATACTGAGTTGGCAATGCAAGTTTGTATTTCAGTCAGTCAAATTAGTCTCAATGTCAATGGTAGATAGGATAGATAGAAAGGCATTAAAGTCATTGGCCGATCATTGCCAATGAATTGTGCATTGCACATGAAGGCACATTAGTCAAGTGGATCTCTTTTTCTATTGTCCTTCAAAGTTCCAGTTTTTTTGTTAGAAAAAGAAAACTGGAACTAGTGCTGTGTGGATTCCCTCCATCTGCCCACTGGTGCAGCAATTATTAGATTTGAGCAGCAGTGGGACAGTAGATTAAATTAAATTCAAATGTGCGCGCCTAATTCCAGCATTGCTGGGCAAATAGATAGAACCGTGCGGCCAAGTGTGAACGGGAACACGTGTCGGGCTAGGTGCAGGGCTACCAGCGCAGGCTAGCTAGTTTGCCCACTTCAGAACAATAGGAAAGTAGAAGAGCGAGAGCAAATAGTGAAAGAGGGGTGAGATGACGATTGAAGGGTGACAGAAGAGGACTGCCAAAAAAAAGGACGTAATTTGTCAAGTAAAGTGAGAGTGTCACAGTGAGCACTGCTGGTTGACAACGAAGGAAAAAGAAAAGAAGAATTACTTTACTTTTCATTTTTGACGGCTTGAAAAGCTTTGGCGATTTGCGGCATTCTATCTTCTCCATCACCCCATCTATCGTCCTGAAATCAGGATGGTGGTGGTGATCACACTATCACCATCACACTATCACCACCACCAGTGCACTAGTACTTTTATTGCCTCTGCTGATGTTGTTCTCCTATTTTCATCTAATAGTTTTGCTTTTTATCACACACACAGACACTTCAAGACATGCTGGCTGCTCGCCTCAGACAAGCTGACTGACAGACTGACTGAAATTTGTAGATTATGATCGCAAGAAAGAGACAAACAAACAAACACTGGCTCAATTTTCATATCTCACTTTTTGTGTTGCATCGACAACAAAGGTATGGCAATGCTGATGTTTTGTTGTTGTTTTTGTTATTGGCTCTAGATGCCTTACTTTTTAATCTGCTTCCTTTTTGTTTTATTGCTTTTGCTTTTTTATGCGTAGTTTTTGTTGCACAAATTGTACAAACTGTGGGGTTAGTAAGTGAGGAAGAATGTTGAAAAAGGCTCCGTTTGTCTGTATCCGCACACACTATATTTTTACTACGTTTTTAGCATATTTCATTCATTGGTCACAAACTTTAGTTAGTCACCATTGTTTTTGTGCATTGCAACCAGAGTGCAAACAAAATGTGTATCTCCGCATTGTTTTCTGGCAGGTGAAATTGTTTAATCTTATTTTTTTAAACTTCATCTATTGTGCAATACCTTTTTCATATTTAAGAACCAAAACTTATCGATCAGTTAGCTGCTGTTGCTGACCGAGTCAGACAGTTAGATTATTTCCCCCTCTACTTGCAATCATTTCATTTGTTTGTTTCCATTGTGTTACCAGTTGAGCAAACCTTTTTTACAACTTACATTTACCTTTGTCCTCTGTGATCACTGAGAAGATCGTCACTGATCGTCATTCTCAATTTACCATCCAAAAGTGAACGATTTGCCTGAATAAGAAGAAAAAGAAGAAAAAGAACGAGAGCAGTGAGCAGAACCAAAGTTGCACTGACTGGTAAGCAAAAGTCGGCAAGCAAACGAGAAAGCAAACAATGCGGCAAAACTTATTATCACTGACAAACACAGACAGAAATGCGGCTAAAAACAGAAAATGGAAGAGGAGGGTTGAGGCAAAAAATAATGTGCTCAGCTTACAAAGTGTACGCAACGACCCCAGATCAGAAAGACGAAAACGGAAACAGTGTTCGTCAACATTGACTTATTTTTCGGCTTAGGCAATTACCTTTTTTTCTAAAAAAGTTTCATGTGGTCATTTTAAAACAAAACAATTACTTACAATAGAAAAAAAACTATTTTAGATATTAATTAATTTTGTGGCAGGCAGGGAATGCACCAAAACTGATTGCGCTTATCTCCAACTTCAATAGCAAAAGGAAAAGTTGATTTAATTCTGTTTTTCCAGTGTTCTGGAGTGAAAGTCATCAGCAAGATCTAGAATTTTTCCAGCTAATTAAACTAGTGACTATCTATTGCAAACAACGGCCATCTGCTACAGTGCTGCTGATCCATTTGGAACACTTTAGTCGACAACAGTCAACAGAAAGCCTCGGCAAAGCTTTTGCGTCATTCTATTTCTTCTTCTTCTGTTATCTATTCGTTTGCCTTTTTATGCGATTAAGCCCCCAAATGATAAAGAAGTTATTGAAAGCTGCAGCCGCTGCAGCAGCTTCATCAGATTTAGGCTGCGCAACGAACGCAAAGCCAATTTAGGACCAACTTTTGCTGTTGCTGTTGCTGTTGCGGCTGTTGTTGTTGACACAGCATCGTCGTCGTCGTTGAGTAGAACGAAAGCAGAGCAAACAAATGAGGCAGCTTTTTAGCCCTGCATTCTAATAATTGAAATATGTCAGACTCAAAGAAACGAAGGACGAGAAGGAGAGGGGAGAAAGGTAAACACTGCTGCTTGAGGGACCTGGCTGGGAAAGGAAAATACAGGCAAAGAGGAGTGAGTGGGAGAGAGAATGAGAGAATGAAGCAGGAGGCAACCCAGGATGGAGGAGAGATAAGCTAGAATTATTGAAATAGTAGCCACTTCCTGATAAGAGCAAGATTGTCCTGACAACAAGTTGGTGGTCGTTGGCAAAGGCTACCTTGGTGAACACTCTTCTTTGGAGTGGAACAAGTCAGGCAGTTGAGTTTCAGTTGAGGTAAAAACGACGGCGAAGAAGGAGCTCTCTCTATATACCAATATCAAACCCGAAAAGTTCTTGCTGGTTGATAGTGAATGTCTGCCTGTGTGACTCCTCTTTTTCTCTTGAGAAGAGAGGGGAGGGGGTATAAAACGACCAACGTCTGCGACTTATTTCTCCGTTTAATCCAACAGTCTTTTTCAATTGTATGTTCCCAACTTTAGTTGTAAATCTTATTCCTGTGCTTTTGTTGGTAAAAAAGATGTGTTTTTATGATATTTTAGCAAGTTTTCAACAGTGACAAACAGCAGCCCTTTTGTTTTTCTTTAGCTGATCAATTCGTCAAAATTTGCGTAATATTTGAGCAAAGTGTCCCAGTGTCAGTTTTTTGTTTTGTTGTTTTGCTGAACACACATTCAAACTGCTGGCACTGCCAAATAGTATTATGCATCTTTTGGCGAATTGAATAAGTGTTTCTTTGCAACGAAGTTGATCATTGTTTTATTTTTTTTATTTTGAGGGGAAGCTAACACCATCAAATTAAAGTAAGTTTTTAACTTAATTTTTCTTATTTTTCAGACGAGAATCTCAATAAAAAATGTGAAAATAAAATCTTAAAAATTCAAAAATTTTTACTTAGCATCTCTAACTGTAGATGTCGCATGCGTCGTCTAGTTCAAAAAATATTTTTATTTGAAAAATGCAATTCTCCTTTCATTGCAGACAATAAATGTAACATTCTCATCGAGCAAACAAAACTGAAAATGCAAATTCCAACCAGTCAATAAAAACCGCACACAGAATGCAAAGTATTTCTCATTACCATAATCCAAATTGTATTTTTTTGCCTACTCCAGTTTTGTAGCAGTAATAAACCATCAGTCATTCATCCCTGCAAATCTGGGTGGCTTGCTGTGGTGTGGTGTGTAATCTCTCTCGTCAATCGGAATGAAGTCGGCTGCAGTGACACACTACAAAGGAAGAACGTTTTGACGTCACCGGTGCACAGAGTCGTACAGCAGTGAACAGCAGTGCTACTGCTGCTGTACGGCACTGAAAGATGATGAAAATGATGGCGAACAAAAGGTGCAACTGTGCTGCAGTTTCCCTGCAGGCAAAGTTCAGTAGCTGCAGCTGTTCAATTCAGTTCAGTGAAATGAGATGAGATGAACTTAACTGAACTGAACTGAAATGAGCAATCATTGTTCATCTTTCTTTCATGCAACAAATGAAGCAATGGGAAAAAAGTTGAGTTAGTTCAAAGTACGCCAATCAATAGCAGCCGCCAAAATTGGGCAAAGTCTTGCCTCTGAAAAGGGCAACAGCCGCTGATGTTGATTTCTTTCTGTTGAGCGGTTAACTAAATCACTTTTTTCGGTTGCAACCTAAGAAAAAAGAAAAAAAGAAGAAACATTTCTTTATTATTTGCCAAAAGTTTAGTCATCTGCTTCTGATTTACATTTTATTCCTTTTTTATTTTGGTGACTTCATCCTCAGTGGGTAGAACAATGGTGTTTAGAGGAAAAAGTAGTTTTCTCTTTCAGTCCGTGACAATGAGCACACACACAGACAGACTGACTGATTTTCATCCATTGTACGACAACTTTCGTACAATTGTCGTACAATAGATGATGTAGCAGTAGTTGCTGATGCCGGAGAAAAAGGAAGAAAACCTTGAGCCTGTACCCTAAAAATGAAGAAGAAAAGTTGGTTCGTGGAGAAACGCTCCATTAGAAAAACACACATTTGCCGAATCATGATCGGCGACAATATCGGCTAGCTTCGAGCAATGTACGTCATCCCTGCGTTTCGATGTGTTCCCTCTTTCTCTGGAGATTGCCCATCAGATGATGCTGCTTCTATATGAGCAGACAAATGAAATTGAAAGAGGGAAGGAGAGAGGTACTGTACGTTCCAAAAGCAAAAGAAGCACTCATCACTGATGCAATGGTGACGCAATGAAAGAGATGGCTTTGCAAAGTAAGTGTAAATTTTGTGGTTGAGTTAGTGGTGGTGGTGGTGGTGGTGACAGACTGGAAAAGACTGGAGGAAAGAGAAGAACCCCTTTTTCCTAGGAAAAACACTGCAGCTATTAGCTTTGACCATTAGCACGGGATGCTAAAAATATAAAGCATCTTTTTTGAGTGCACGCCGGAAACGTCTGGACTAAGAGAGAAGGAGGGTGGTACTACATCTAAAATTAGTGACTTCTTTTGTTCAGAGAGATTTCTAGTGCATGGTAATTAATTAATTGGCAGTTCATGTTTTTTTGTTCAAGTCTCTCTTGGGAGGTGACCTTTAAATCTACTTTTTCTTTTTCTTTTTTAACTGAAAAAAGTTGCTATGCTGTGTCTTAGGCGCAACTTCTTTTTTCAACTTCTTCTGTCCAGTTTAGACTAGTTCAAACTGATTTTATCTGCCCTTTTTCTGTTGTTCTTCTGGTGGCATATAAGAAATGAAGAAGAAATCAAGGTGTACTTAAAGTTTTTTCTGAAGAAAAGGGAGCAGCAACAGCAGGTGTTGGCGGGGAAATGGAGATAGCAGATTTTAGATTAGGAAGTTAAAATTAAGCTTAAAGAAATGGTAAGGATCTAATCTTTTTTCTTTTTCTTTCTCGTAAGGGGTTCTCTCCTTGTTTGTCTGTTTTTTATGTCTGCCTTCACAAACTCACACTCAGACTGACTGATTGTCTTGTCCATGTTTAGTATTGCCATTACCGCACACACAAACACACACTTTCATTCAGCCATTTCAGTAGGCAGGCAGTTAGTAGCAGCCCTATTCACATTCAGTGTCTGGCGCCAGACAGCTTGGACAGACAGACACACTTGGTGGAGGATAGTTGAGGAAGAAGACTAAAAGCTGGCAAGCCAAGCCAAGTCAGACAGCTAACTGTAGCCGCAGTTGAACTTCACACTTTGCCTGAGCGATTCTTTTAACTGAAAGAAAAGAAGAGAAGAGACAGTGCTATATATAGCAAAGCAACGAAGAGAGAAAGAGGAGAACTACAGTGAGATCTTTGGGTGATAAAAGCTGCTGCCTGATATCATATTTTATGCTCTTTTTATTGTTTCGAATCACCCGGTGCTAAAACAGTGTACATGTACGGCTGCGATGCACCAGAATCCTCACCACCATCGTTTGGTGATAAAGTTTAGATTCTCAAGGATTTTAAGCAGTACGGCGACGCGAGAATATGAGCTGTCTCTACCTCTACACAGTTGGCCTTTTTGTGTAACACTGCTGTACAGTACAGTGAAATGTTACCGACTTTCACCAATGTTTGCTTTAGCCATCTAGAGAGATGGTAATGTAGCGACCCTCGACTGTAGTTTGAGTGAGTGAGTGCTCTGAAGTTGTACAGAGCAGAGAGAACAGAGCACTTCGATCAGCACCGTAGCTAATTGATTGCATTCATCTATGATTCATCAACTACGGCAGACTGGCAGACTGTGTCTGGTAAACTAGTTACCACCAGATCGGGGTGCAGAAGCTGGCGCCAATGAAAGAAGGTTTGAGGATGACAAGGAGCTTAGATTTTGAACAAAAGATCACTTTTTCAACCGATCAATTGACAATGCCAACTTTGCCTGGCGCCAAACGGTTCGAACGGATCGAAAAGCCAAAAATCAAAGCGTTGAGATAGGCGCTGCACACAGAAGACGTGCCTTCTTCTATGTTGTACAACAACTGTACAGCAGCTCAAAGCACTGAAGAGGCGAATTCTCGATTCTTCCTCCTCCCTAGATTCTGCTAGTTCTTCTACGACTACTTCTTCAGCAGAACCAGCAGAACCAGCTAACAACGTGTACACTGAACTGCCTCTGTCTGTGCACAGCATGTGCGTCGTCCTCCTCTTGTCGCCTTCAGCGTGGTATTTCAGAACGCGCGTTTCTACTTCTACTTCTTCTTCTTCTGCAGAAGAAGCTTGGTCGTCGGCGCTTCTTCTTCTCCCCACCAGCATCGATTCACTCACCCCAGTCGGCTAGCTAGCTAGCAGGCTAACTAAAGGCGCCTTCTCTCTTGCCGCCATGCTTCGAAGTTGGAAGCTCTCTCATGTGTGTGTTGAAGGCAGACAGTGAGAGAGAACGAGAGAGAAAAAGCGACTGACTGACTGGCGCCAGGACAGGAGGAGAGGACAGGCGCCGCACCGGAAAACGTGAACAGCAGCGAGACACCGGAGCAGCAGAAGGCAGCAGACAGTCGTCCAGTTGATGTCCATGCACGCAGACATCACCACCATCACCAGCGATAATTATCATCATTGTGTGGAAGATATTTTGTTCAGGAGATCAACATCGTCGTCGTCTGATGAAGTTACTTTTCGAAGTTCGATCCGCTGACATCGTTTGAAAATTGTCTTGTGCTATATGCCATTCTGTTAAGAAGAGAGAGAATAATATCCAGACATTAACCTAGATTTCGTTCGCTTTGGCGCCGCCACGCATTCCTGACTCTCGCCGTTTTTTCCCGCTTCAAGGTTTTACTTCTCCGTTTCCAAGGCCCCTGCTTGCTTACTTACTTACTTTTTCTTCTTCTTCTTCTTCTTCACTACAAAAGTGTCATTTGTCTTGACAGTATCGTCTTTTCTTTTTCTCATTCTTCATCCGTTGTCACCTTGGTCCTCGATCCTCCAACGACGACCAAACCGACGCCACACTTCAATGTGCCCAGCGGAAAATGCCATGTCCTCGACGCGTCACTGAACGCCAACTTGCCAATGAATATCACCTTCTTCCTTTGAACTTCATCCGACCACTAGCACTCGTTTCTTCAGAATCATCAGAGTATTCTGTTTCTAAACTCGAAACAGAATCCGAAAGCCAAGACAACAACAACAATCACAACAGAAGCGATTCTTTTTCACAAATTACCCCCATCATCGATTGTATCGATTCTCGGGTACCCTCCGGCGACGACGACAGCAACAGCTGCAGCAGAATAACAGAGTCACTGACGTTTGCATCATCGTCGTTCACACCGGCATCAAACTGTCTTCCACAACAGTCCAGCAAAATGTCCAACTTAACCAGAACATCCACGATCTCTAAAACTAACCTCCCCTGCAGAACTTCCTTCTCAGCTAAACTGCACGCCAGTAATCTGATTGACAGCAGGCCTGCCATCTCAGCAGCTTCCCATCAGCAGCTGAATCAGAACAACAACAATCTCATAAATCGACTTATTTTATAGATCATCCCCCCTTTACATCAGTTTATTTTCTTCTGTACAGTAGTTCTTCTTTAGTTTTCTTATCATTTTCTTAATTTAGGTTTCTTCTTTTTTGTTTTATCTTTTTCTTTCTCTTTTGCCTCCTACTTAACATCTAGGCCTTTCTCTCTCTCTTTTGTCGTACCTCAGCGACAAGAATATTGCCCCAAGGGCTTCTATTTGTTTCCCTGTATCATTTTTCCACAAACCCACCTACAAACCAACAGCAGAACCTTCTGTCATATTCACTTGCGCCGGCCGCTATTTTCCCAAGTATTTGGCTTGTTTGTTCGCTTTTCTTAACCGGCCAGCTTCTTCTGAATTGTTGCAAACGAAGAATCCCCACGACAACAACAAAACAAAATCCCCCACCAATATCATCCCACACACACACTTACACAAGCCACTGTCGACAGTTCAACTCAGCCCACCGAGTAACTCAACAGCAACTGAGCAATCACCCGTACATCGACCTCTGTGTGGAAGAGAAAACACACCACAGTACCACCGAGAACTCATTAGCGGTCGTCCTCCTCTGGAACTGAACCGCGCCCACCCACACAGCGACATACATTTTCACGCGCAGAAACCGAAGAGCCTAGCAATCACAATGTACAACGACGACGACGAGGCTACTAAGCCGCTAACGGGCGGCTTGTCGGGAAGCGACCAATCGCCAAGTGGTGGTGTGGTCAAGCCGAAGACACTGGAAACGGTTGGAAATGTAAGCAACCTGAAAGTAAACTTGAGAAATAGCTCTAAACTTTTGATTTTTCTCCTTTTCCAGGGCCGTCATCACATTCTCAGCATCACACCGGTGGTGGAGGAACGCGAGTCAGACGTCGAGTCGGACGTCGATCGAGAGGCGGTGGTCTACAAGCCGACGACCATGTCCATCGAGGGCGGCGGTGGTGGTGGACCTACTAAAATGGCCCCAGTTGACCTAGAATCTGGCAATGGAAAACCAAAGGCGTACATCTTTCCAATGCAGAAGCAGCAACAGCATCAGCCTCTGCCTGCGGCGCCCTCCTCCACCGCCGGCTCCTCCACGACGGGCGCCTCCACGGAGACCTGCTCCGAGGGCGGGCACTCGGCAACGCCCTCCGATTCGCGATCCATGTGCGACACGCCCGACCCGGACCCCTGGACCATTCCCGAGCTGAAGACGGCCACCGGGCCGGCCTGGAAAGGTAGGTGTACTTTTTTTTCCATTTTCATTAGTTTAGATGGAGATTCGCTGTTGTTCCCGAGGACTTCTCTTCTTTCCCAGAATGTGTAGGTAGTAGTTAAGAAGGAGAAAGAAGAGTGATGGCTTCTTTCTTTCCTTCTAACGTTTGTTTGTCCCTGCGTGAAAGCACTCTTTGCAAAGGCGCCCTAAAGGCTGCTGCTGCCGTAGCTGTACAAACACTGATGCTGCTTTTCTACCCGTACTTCTCGAATCTCGGGAATGTAGTTGTAGAGCAGCAGTTTCTTTTATTTATTTTTGTACTCGCCTTTGCAGAATTGAGTGAGGGAGAATCGGCGGCGATTTGTTATTTCTCTTTTCCTTTTGAGAGTTTGTATTTGGTGGCCTAGAACTCTACTCTACTTTTTTCCTTTTCAGTCTGTTGTACTGCAGTTCAATTATCTTTTAATTTATTTTTTATTTATTAGGTGCAGGAGAGGGAAGAAAATATTTTTGTCTCATTTTTTAGGCTAGTTAATTGAGGCTCGATGATAATTGCTGAGCCTTTTAACAGTGAATCTTGATTGTTCGGTTTTGGGATTTATGCATTTTTTTCTGAGCGTAGAAGGATTCTTCTTTTTTGCCTTTTTGAATGTATCCCTGACATTTGCCGGCGGCATTCGGTGGCGGCGGCTGCGGATTCTGTGTCTTGTGACACTCGATCGCCAGTGTGCCCTTGAAAATGAAAGGGGAAGGAGAAGGAGATCTCTGTTTTGGCAGTCGTACAGTAGTGCAGTAGAACTGTGCTGTTGTACGGTGGCAGCAGCAGCAGCTGTAGCAGAAGCATTCGTGTATAGGCATTTGTTATTTTTTGTTGGTGTTATTATTTCACCGGGGAGCAAAAAAGCACTACCACTAGCAAGCTGTTTTCTGTCAATCAACAGCAGTGCTGTGTGTTGAATCATCTGCTGGGAAAAGCTGGGAGTTTCAAAGCAGAACCCAGATCGGCTGCAGGGAAAGATGGGTGCCGGTTTAATTACCCGGTTAGAGTTTGCTTTTCCCGAATGCCTTCTTTTTCTTTCCACGGTTTAGCCCGTTCCCGGGAGACAGTTTGTCGCTGGTTATGATTGGAGAGTGTTTAGAGGCGGCGACGACAATGGCTGTCAGAATTTGGAATTCTGTTTTGTTGTTTCTGCTTTCTGTCTTTCTCTCCTCTCGATCTGCTATCATCCCCGGCAACGGCGAATGTTATTTTTATGCTGTTCAGTTTTGCTGTTTAGGTGATTTTTTATTTATTTCCAAGTTTAGTAAAAATAGATTTGTTGCAAAGTTTGCACCAGTGTGGCAACCGGCAGTCCGTCCCTTTTTGCTCCTGGAACTCAGAATAGAGGTCTCTTCCTTCTACTTTTGATGGTTATTCCGTTACAGTCTGGTGAGATTTAGGTAGACGTAGTTGGCTTCGTTTTCGGTTTCAGCCGGTACTGCTGCTGCTGACGTAAATCGATTTACGCTTTTGCCCCTCTCTATTGTCTGTTCAATTTAGACAAGTGTTGCTGGCTGTGCAAAATGGAGGGAAAATAATGGTTACACAACAACACAAAAACAACAACAGCGCGTAAACAAGGGAGCAAGAAAAATGAGAACTAGTGCACTGTTGTTTTTGCTGTTGTAAGAACAAGAGGACAGTTTTTTCTGCTAAACCTGAACTTTGGGGGTAAGAAATAGAGAAAAAAACTGCTTCCTCTCTTACTTCGATTGATTGATTTGCCAGTACGACTAAACAATTCCTCCAAATTCACTGCCAAATTACTGGCAATTGGTGGGGAGGGTAGTTAATTCACTCTGACAATCGTTAGTTTTTTACATGACAAGTGCATGATTTTTCTCTTTTATTTTTCTTTTTCGTTGTCATTATATTCTTGAGACAAAAAGACAATAGAAAAGTCGACTTCAAGGTCGACTTCGACTGTCTCTGTTGCTGCTGATAAAACACATGCGACAAATTGTCTGAGACAGCCTGCTGCTGCTGCCAAGTCTGCTCTTGTCATCCTCTTGTCTTTACCGACGACTCCACTCGGACAGTTCCATTGACCAGACGCCAATTTGGCAGCAATCTTTCAGTGTGAGACGAGGCAATCAAGAGTGCATTTACTTTACTCAGGATCCATTTGTCTAATGCACATTTGCTAATACAGTCTTTCTCTTTCTCTGCCTACTCCTACCTAATAATGCCTCGTTCCATCTGTGCTCCCTTGAACCTGAGCTCAGCACAAGGTGACATTTAATTGGAGGGGGTTACCATCTGACTCACTTCATGATGGGAACTATCGTCTGTCACGCTTGGCTGATCTCGCTGACTGATTACGCTGCTTAGACTGAAGGAGAGAGAAAAGGACTTCTGTGTTACGTGAGTTCTTGTGTGTTTGTTAGAGGGTGATGATAGCCTTGGTATTTAGAATCGTAAGGTTGGAAAGCTGTTTTAGCTTATGAGAGAGTGTTTTCTGCCTTTCAATTATTGGCAATTTGCCTTTTTCTGACTACAATTTGGTAAAGTAGTAATAGAAGTCAATAATACTGCTTCATAGAAGGGCAATTTTGGTTGCCATACAGTGTACACACACAAAGTTGATTGTTATTTCGTTTTGCTTCTTTTTGTTTTTGTGTTTGGTTCTAGGTTTGGTTGTATGTGTGTTCGCACTCGATTTGTTTGAGCTTTCGATCATTCATTAAGCAGTAGTGCCTTGCACTGAACTAGTGCAATCTGCTGCTGCTGTTTCTGTGAAAATCGGTGCTGCATCTTGTATGCACTAGTTACCAGCTACCAGTTTGTTGGGTACGGTTGTTTAAACTAGGTGATGATGGTTGTACGTGTTTACGGTTAGCCTCCTTTTTCTGCTTTGGTTTAGCTGGTAAAGGGGTGGTCATTAGGAGAGTGCTACCGAAAAAATGAACTGAAAAGTACATTGACTGAACTAAAGTACAAAACTGATTTTTCTGGTTTGCACACTTCTCTTTTTCCCGGGAAAAGCTTATGATCAAAAGGTTTTTCTTGCTTATCTCTAAATTAAATTGAAAATTAGCAGCAAAGAAGAAAAGTGTGTGCAGATGAAATGTACTGTGTACTTTGTACCTTTTTCTTTTTTATTTTTTGTACTTTGTAAGCCCTTTTCGGCTGCACCTGTGTGAAGGGCAGGCTTGAAAGAAAATTGTGCGACTTTTTCTTTCTCTAGTGAGCTGAACTTGTTTGGTGCAGAACTTTTCTTCTTCTTTTCTGTTCAGTCATTGCCTGTACATTGGCAATTTTGTACAAAAGGCATTTTCCTTTGAACCCATCAACTGGTGAACTTGGACAGACATAAAAAAATTGTTTTTTATCCTTTGTCGTTTTATACAGACGGCTGCTGCTGTCGTTTGGCAGTCATTTTTGCATGATGCTGCATATAATCATCATCATAATTTTTCACTAGTGAAAGAAGCAGGAATTATTAAAGTCTGGCGTGTGCCGACAGTGTAGAGGCAGTGACAGTGGCATTTTTCGCCTTGTTTTTTATTGTTCCATTCCTTTGATGCTCAATTTGTCTGCCCGGGCAACCAAACAGCAGCCGGCGATGAATAAAAATGAGGCTGATTTATGGCGGCGAGCATCTCGTGCCACCTAAAGTGACATTAAATGTTGTCCAGGGCCGCTAAAACCGGGCACACAAGAGAATGTGTGCAAAGGGAAAGGAAATGAGGGAAAAGTAGGAGAGAAGTAGTCTTTAGAGGTGAACAAGAGTGAGAGGTTAAAGTCCTCATTTTTATCTAAAAAAAGTTTACTCATTTTTACCAAATTTTTCTCTACTAAAACTAACCAACTTTTTTTCAACTTTTTTAGATCTCTCCACGACGGGCAAACTTCGCCAGGTGGGCTTGGTGCTGGGCAAGGCGGCCAGCCTGCTCGCCCTGCTCTACTTCTTCATCTGCAGCCTCGACCTGCTGAGCACCGCCTTCCGCCTACTCGGCTCCCGAGCTGTGGGTCGCTTCTTCAGCGACAATGAACTGCTGCAGAACCCGGTGGTGGGGCTGATGATTGGTGTGCTGGTGACGGTGTTGGTGCAGTCGAGCAGTACCAGCACCAGCATCGTCGTGACCATGGTTGCCAGTAAAAGTAAGTGAAGTTTTTTTTAGGTTTTTTATGGTTTTTACCTCTTTTTTTCTTTAGTAATCCACGTTCGGCAGGCGATTCCCATCGTGATGGGCGCCAACATTGGCACCTCCGTCACCAACACCATCGTCTCGCTGATGCAGTCGGCGGACAGGAATGAGTTTCGCCGCGCTTTTGCCGCCGCCACCGTTCACGACATGTTCAACTGGCTGACGGTGCTGGTGCTGCTGCCCACAGAGGTTTTCACTCGATACCTCGAGACGACCACCACGTGGATTGTCAAGGGAGACGATGGAAACGGTGCAGGGATTCAGCAGGACAAGACGGCTAATCGGGACTTTCTGAACAAGCTGACGAAGCCATTTACGAAGATGGTCATTAAGGTGAGGGTTTGGAAAGAGGTTTGAAATGGTTTGAGTAGATTTTAATTTGTATCTTTTCCTTATTGTAGATCGACAAAGCCCTTCTCGAGAAGCTCGCCTCTGGAACTGAAACGTCTTCAGCTACCGGAAACGCTACTGATCAATCTGCCGGTGTTCCAAACGACGCTCGCCTGCTGGTGATGTGCTGTAACGATGAGGACGTCTGCAAGGAGAATTGTAAGTGTTGAAATCTCAACACTTTTTTAGGTTCTGGATTTCTAATTACAAATTTTGTGTTTTAGGCACCGACTCTCTTTTTGGCATGCTCGCCTTTAGCGACACTACGACCGGCGTCATCCTCCTTGTTGTGAGCATTCTGGTTCTCTGCTCCTGTCTGATCTTTCTCGTCAAGGTGCTCAACTCAATGTTGACGTAAGTTTTTTTGAAAAACTTTGATAAAACTCCTTTTCTTATCAAAACTTTAAACCTACCCCAGTGGCCACATCGCCAAGCTGATCAAACGGACGATGAACCGCAACTACGACTTTCCCTACAACATCATCGCCGACTACACGGCGATTGCCGTCGGCTGCGCCATGACCATCCTCGTCCAGAGCAGCTCCATCTTCACCTCGGCACTGACCCCGTTGGCCGGCATTGGCGTCATCTCGCTGGAGCGCATCTACCCGCTGACACTGGGCTCGAACATTGGCACGACCACTACCGGTGAGTTGTGGGAGTTTTTAGAGGTTTTTTAAACATTGACCTTTTCCCTTAGGTATCCTCGCGGCGCTGGCCGCCGACTCAAGTCGCATTCAGGACACCCTTCAGCTGGCCCTCTGTCACCTGCTCTTTAACATCAGCGGCATCCTCCTCTTCTACCCGGTGCCGGCAATGCGCTGGCCCATTCCCCTCGCTCGCCTTCTCGGCGACATTACCGCCCGCTACCGCTGGTTCAGCATTCTCTACCTCCTGTCAATGTTCTTCTGTCTGCCGCTGCTGGTCTTCAGCCTCTCGACGCTGGGCACGGTGGCCATGGTCGTCGTCGGTGGGCCGATTGCGGGCGTGTTGGGGCTGGTGGTGCTGATCAATCTGGTGCAGCACTACCATTCAGGGTGGTTGCCCGGTTGGGCGAGGAACTGGCATTTTCTGCCCCTGTGGATGCGCTCGCTAGAGCCATTGGATCGGCTGATCACCAAGGCGACGCAGAAGTTTGGCTGTGCGAGCTGCTGTGGCACTGAAGAGGTACTCGGATTGGGAATGGTGTCCTCTTCTCAGGTAGGACTTACTTTTTTAAACGATTTTATTTTTGAGTTTAATTCTTTTCATTTCTTTCCTCAGAACCAACTCACCGTCCACGGTCTCGAAGAAAATGAGGGAGGCAAAGACGGTGGAAAGATGGGCGGGGCCGCCAATGGCGTCCACCCGAAGCTGACTGACGCCGAGGCGGTCTCTCAGCTGAACATTCTCGGCGCCGCGCTCACGCGCTGCAACTCCGAGTCGCAGTTTCAGAATCTGATCTACAACCAGGGTCGCATTAGCATGCTCTTTCACGGCTTTGGGAACCACCACACCATTCACGGCGTCTACGCGCCCCACCGACATCACGTGCACACCTGTGGACGAAGTGGTGGCGGAAGTTCAAACAACCACGGACGAGGGCGGACGAATCGGATCAAGTCGATGGCGCCGCAGTACAATCGAGCTTACAGCGGCAGTGCTGCTGCCGGCGGCGGTGGCAACCACTACGGCAGTGCTACCAACAACAATAACAATGATAAGAGTGATGCTGGACTGCTGGAGAATGGAGGCGGCGGACCTCGAAGCCCCAACTCCGCCGACTCTGACCCGGAGTCGCCGACCAACGCCTACTTTGCCCACCACACCGTCCACAATCCGTATGAGGTGCATCGGTACTACCCGGCCTCGCCCTTCAACTCGCCCTTTGGCAGTCCCACAAGGGCGAATGGCTTTGGAGGAAAGCTTTCTTCGCGACCTCCTCTTCAGGTGATCGTCTCGCAGCCTAGCACGCCTCCGGAGCCCAATGGAGAGGAGGAGGAAGAGAAGATTCAGGTGGTGGTGATGGAGGAGCTGCAGAAGAAGGGTGGATCATCTTCGGAAAATCTGAATAGTGGTGATTCAAAAGGGAAAAATGATGGAGAGGATGACGACGACGATTCCCAGCCGAAGCTTGAGACCAATCTCTAGAGGAGAAGAAGAGTAGATAGGCAGGGCAAGACTATCCACCTTCAACAGTCCATTTATCCGCTTCTTCTTCTTCGTTTATCACCGCCACTATCTGTTGCCCTTTTATTTATTTTTATACCACCACCACTCCTTCCACCACCACCGCAATCATTCTCTCCCCTCTCATCATCACCCACACATCAAACTGGATTCCAAAAAGATGCGATATTCTTTTAATTCACCCGCCTACACACACTTTTATTTTTGCAATTTTTAAAATGAAAAAGAGAGAGGGCAAAACAAGATGTGTTACATTGAACAGTTCCCAAACGGTTTATCTTTTTTCGTTTTGCTACTCTCACACTCATCGTTTATTTTCTCACTATCATCATCACCCTCACCAACTTCATAATAATTAAGCGACTGTGACAAAGCAGGCAAAGCATGGCAAAGCAAATGTTGGTATTTGTGCTTTCTTTGTTTGAACCTATTTCTATACCCTCTTTTCTTTTTCTTTCTGTTGTTGAAAACCCTCTCAAATACCTTTATCTCCACATGTATTCTTTATTTTTTGTCATTTTCACACTTTATTCTACCATTTTCAACGAATCAAAAAATGTTATACCATTCAAGATAACTATTATGATTGCAAATGACGCATTTAAATTTTATTAAAAGTTCTGTATGAAAAGATGACTTTAATAAAAAAGTTTTTAATCATATTTGTCAGAGTCAAATTTTTCGTATGAAAATGGTAAAATACACTTTTTTGAGAATAAAAAATGCTTTTAGCAAAGTAGTTTGAACAGAGACCACAAGCTATCGCCACTGGTATTCCACTGATTTCAATAGAGAGCACAATTTCACCTCTACTTAATGTCATTTACCTTCATTTTAATCGATTTTTGCTCCATTTCTCCAAATAAAGATTACCATTTTTCCGCTGCAAAATATGAAACACTATTTCGATTTATACGTGGCTGAGGGAGGAGTCAGAAAAACGTTGTAAGGGTGTATTTTGCCAAATCGAAGCTCCACGCTGGTCCTTTGTTTGACTTTGGTTTTCGTTTCTGCTTTAGGTTTGTCTACTTTTTCCAATCTTCAATCATCTAATTATCTCTCCTTTTTCTACTTTAGATTACACCTGATAATCTGTCGGTGATTAGTAATCGCTAATTAGCACATTTATCACCACCAGCATGGCTGTCAGTGTATGTTGCCAGGACCACAGACATGAAGACAGGGCAACAGCCGAGAAGCCAAACACGGCAAAAGTCAATAACAAAGAAGTTGAAACTGATCCAAAGTCATCGTTTCTATTTTTCCTCTTTCGTCGCAAGAGTTCCTGACTTTTACTGACTATCACTGTGTTTTCATCAACTTCACCATTAAGTCTAGGACAGTACACCAAGTCATCTTTATTTGACTGCATCAGTAAGTTATCTCCATCTAACTCCTAAATCGCTAAAATGTTTGCAAGTCCTTGGTTTTTGTTGTTTTTTGCTGCTGTCGTTCATTGAACATCATTGCACAACGACAAAGAGAGAAAGATGCAAACAGCGGAGCACAGAAACATCAGAGCCAACTAAAGCCCATTAACCACCACCATCACAACCATTGATCACGTTAACGGGTTGACTGATCGGGTTAGAACCGAATCCAGCCGGTATCCCCCCTCTGACTGAGAATGAGAATGTAGGGCTTTGTCCGCTCTAATTGGGCGCCAGCTGCGCGCATTTGCCTGTCTCGAGGTTCTTCTCTCTCCCTCTCAACAATTTCATTTCCTAACACCACCTCCTAAAGAGCAATGTACTCTCGTATTCCGTCACCTCAACAACCACACACTCACAAGTTTACCTCTCACTCTTCCCTGTACTTCACCACCACCACAACTCATCACCGTTAACTGCTTTCTTTGTACAATTGGTGATGGTTAGGCAACACAACAGGACAGCAGGAGCTTAAGCTTCACTGCCTACCTCCCGATGACAATAATGGCACCGTGAACACTGGAGCGTTCAGAAGACAGGAACAAAGGTGTGACGTAATCTTGGCCGTCTGCCATGGCCATAATTCATTGGTGCTCTTTCAGTTCGACGGTCATCGCCGCTGCCGCCACCGCCGCATCGTCACATGGAAACGCTATGCGAAAAAAAAATAAAAACTCAAGAGAATGAGGGCCATTCACCGCAAAGAGAGGGGAGAGAACGAGTGTAAAATGGTGTAGTAGGGGGTTTCCTCCGTTTGTCATCGGATTGATCGCCATTACTTCCTTGTTTGCCTCTCCACTTTTAAAGCAGCAGTCAATCACACACCATCTATTTCACTTGTCCGGGGCAGCGAATCTTCCTCTTTAAAAGAATTTTGACTAATGATCCTGAGACTTACTGACTCGACTGCACTTCAAATTGAAACAAAATTCCGAGGCAGTAACCTTTTTTTGGAAGACAGCACTATCCATCTCTCTCATTCAGCTCCTTGCACTCTCTTTCTCATTCTTTCTCTTTCTCTTCTGTTATGTTTGCCTGAGTCTGACTCTGCCTGCCTGCCTGCCCCACCAGCCTGGCGAGACTGAATCATTTGTCGATCATTTTTGCAAGGCGTGCGAGGAGCGCTCGCGAGGAGACGCCGTGCGACGACAGTGCCGACCGGTTCAAAGCGAGGCTGTTTTTTCTGCTGCTTCTGCACACTCTACCCTACAATAGCAAATCATACTACCACCATCACGACCACGACCACCACCAGCTCCCACCATTGGCCACTATCCGAGCAGGGGATCCCGTCGTCCTCGTCGTCTGTTCACGTTTGCCGCTGTTGTGGTGTTCTCTGACCAGCGTCGACAGCGGCGGCGGCGAGGCAGCAGTTCTCTCGAGCCACCCAGCCCAGTTCACTTCAGTTCAGCACTCACACAGCGTAAGCAGTTCAGCTCAGTTCAGTTCGCCTTTGTCGCCCGACCCGAATTGCCTGTTTTCGTCTGCTCGCCTCTGTGTGTGTTCAGTGTTCAGTTTGGTGTCAGTGTTCTCTCGATCACCATCATCATCGGCCTCTTCATCATCATCGGCCTCTTCATCATCAGGTTTCTACTTCTCTTCGAGCACTAAAAGGAGATTCCTTCTCTCTTCTTTTTCTCTCTTTCTCCGAACCTACTTCTCTCAGCTGCTGAACAGTCAACAACAACGGCGGGAGGCAAACGTCAACTCGGCAAAGCAACCAAAACAACGACAGCGAAGAAAAAGAAGGTAAGTTAACGTCTTTCAACCTTTAACTTCTTGGCTTCCACTTTGGCGTCATCGGCGTCATCAGCTTCATCAGCTTCATCGCTGAACAAGCTCTACATTTGAAGTGTGTGTTCTGCTTTTGCTGAAAGCTGCTGCTGAAGTACGACTACCTACCTTCTTGGTCGTCGATTTTTTGCCCTAAGGGTGACTTTGATGCGTGTTTGGTGGTGGTACTACTTGTTCAGCAGAGGTAGCTTCTCTTTTCCCTCGCAGGCTTTTCTTTCTCCTCTTTTTTCTTTGAGTGCACTCGATTTTATATTTTCATTGAATGAAATCATGCTACTCTCCCAGTCGTTTTGTGGCAGAAGCAGTAGCTAGCACAGTCCTTGACTTTTTAATTTGAACATTCTACTGATGCTATTATTATTATGCTATTACTTAAAGTGCAACTTTGTCAATCTTTCACTCATCTTCTTCTTTTCATCTTTTACAGGCGATCATTCATAAAGTGTTCCTCCTCCTCCTCCTCTTCGAAAACTAATCTTTGAAACCGCCGCTGCTCAACAACTGCTCTTTGTCGTCTGCAGCACTGTAGAACCAACTGAGCCAACTGCTGTACATGCCATTGTACGACCACTGGACAAAATCAACAACGAAATTAGGCAGACAGACAAAATCAGACAGACTGCACTTCAGCACCATTAAAATCATCACAACGATCATCAGCTGAAAGCTGAACCAACAGCAGCAGCAGTCTCAACTATCATCTCAACAATTACAACACTGCCAGCCCAATTCAACAGCCAGTTCCGGCGGCGGCAGTTCCTTGCAGCCATTTTCTACCTTTTGTGTTGTGTTTGCCCAAGAAGCTCACCAAACTCTGCGACAACAGTTCGTCGACGATGATGATCACCAGCAGCAGCAGCACTACCACCACCACCACCAACACACAAACGTGACGACTCATCTGCTCAATCGATGTGAGTGTGTGGTTTTTGTGTGCAAAACTGTGTGAATGCTTTTTTCCTCTCCGGTGTGTGTGTGTGTTTGCTGCCGTCGTGTTTGCCACCACCACCACCAGAAAACGGTTACAGCACAGCTGATGTTGCCTTCTTCATCATCATCATCTTCTCTGAGCGCACACAGCCAGCAAAGAACTGTCACCACCTGCTCGACGTTGTTTCCAACGTCGCCGTCGTCGTCGCATGACTTTTCATTAGTGAGTGAGGGAAACGAAGTGGCCAACGATCATTTTTTCTTGTGAAAGTCACCTCTTCTTCTACCTCCCTGCTTCTCACCACCACCACTACCACCACCACCACCACCATCAAGTGTTAACCCCATCTGTGTTTACTGATTTGTTGTCTCCTTCTTCTTCTTCATCTTCTTAATTATCAGCACACCAGCGTCACCGCGTTTTTATCGCGCGCGTGGTAGCAACATCTGCTGCTGCTGCTGAAGTGCCAGCAGTGTGAAGAGGTAAGTGTCGTCCCTCTCTTTACTTCCATTTCACATCCTTCTCTGCGTTTTTTTCTATCTGCTCAATTTATCATTTCGTGGCTTTTGTGTGTTTACGTAGTAGTCTCTCTTTTTTGCTCTTGTCAGAGAAGGGGGTTGCCGCCATTCCCTCCTCCCTTTTGCTCTAAGGAAATAGCTGTGAAAATGAATCAAGCAGCTGTGTATGTTTGAATGGTGAGCATCACTATCACTGTCAAATTGTGGAATTAACAAGGGAGGATTTGCAAATTTTTTTCCTCGTCTTTTTCTTGCTGTTATTTATTGACCGTTTGTTCAGTAGTAGTGTTAGGGGGAAGGGATGGCATGGGAAAATGCTTTGTCCTCTGTCGGTTCTCTTTTAATACCTTCTTTTTATTATTTTAAGCGTTAGGTTTGTCGTTGCAGCAACAACAGCGATAGTCGAGCAAATCCGCTTGTGTTTTTTTGTGTCCCCCATTTAGAAGGATTCTCTCTTTTTCCTTTTTCTCCTGGTGGACAACAAGAACAACCCTCTTCATCCTTCTAAAATGTGTGTGTGTGTGTGTGTGTCGTAACACTAAAAGACCTTTTAGTGCTTGAAAAGTGCTCTGTTGTGTCATTCGCTGTCTTACATGATGTTCTGCTGTTTCTTTCTTTTTGTGTCCTACTTTTACGGCAGAAAATTGGCAGTTCTCGAGAATTCGTTTTTTCGGTTGAGGTGCGCTCCTTGCCGGTGCCAAAGTGCTCTTTGAGTACGCTCCACTGTACGACTGTACAGCAGCAGCAGCATCAGAGGACCTTCGTATAAAGACGACGTGAAGAGAAAAAGATGTGACAATGTCACTCTGTAATGTCTGTCTGGTCCTGTTTTTCTCATGTGCTGCTTCTGCTGCTGATGCCCAATCCAATTAAATTTGGATTTATTTACTCTCTTTTCTGTTTCTTCTTTTTACCTGTCAAAACTTTTTTGTTGTCTTATTCACTTTCCAGTGTTTGTTTGTCTGTTTGTTTGCTTCTGTTCAAGTTCAGTTTGTTAAGTCCACCAGTGATGTTCTCACGGCTAGAGTAAATTGACTATACTGAGTCTCTGAGTAGAAACATGTTCATCTACTTTTTATTCTTCTTTGTCTACCAGCTTGTCGCCGGCGTCTTTAATTGTCCTAAAGAGCGGCGTTTCAATTTGCCGCTTCTTAGAAATATTCTCCATTCTCTCTCTCTTGTTTCGAGGGCTCCTTGAGACTATAGAGCAGAGTTCTTATCTTATCGAGAGAAGAAAGAGAAAAAATGTTTGAGGCACAGAAGCAGAAACGAGTGCACACATTCTAGCCGATTCTCTTTCTCATTTTTTTCTTATTGTTGAAGTGTGTTTTTTTACAACTACTACTTACTTTTATTACTCAAGAAAAGTAGGTAGGTAGGCTGGCAGCAGCAGCATCGGCGACGAAGCCGACGAGAGCGGAGACAATAAAGCTATCGCTAATGAGTTTGCCGAAGACTCTTCTCTTCTTTCTCCCTCCCTTTCTATTATCTTACCTTCTTCTAAGTCCTCAGCTCTGTCGGCCTGTCTGCAAGTCTGAATGACGTAATGGACAAGGGAGAGCACTCTACGGACGGAGCTCCCCTTTTAAAAGGTGTGCACTCTGTACAACCTGTGCTTATTCTTTAATAAGGCTGCTGCTGTACTGTACTAATGCTGTTCATTAAAATTAGCAGCGGCAGCCACCACTCAACAGCTTGTTTCATGGTTTTTGCTTTCAGTCGCTTATGATGATGATGATGGTGATGACGATGTTGATGGAGATGGCCATGGAAGAGCAGCTTTGTTGAAGAGGGAGTAAGAGCAACAAAAGATGATGAGAAGGTGTTGTAAGTGTGTTGTGCGCTAAGTAGTAGTCATTTTTAGTGTCTGACTGTCTCTGTCTGTTCGTCTGTGTCTGACTGGCGAACCCCTTTCTATTCTTACTTTGTTGACTGTCTATGCTGTTTTTGTCTGCTCAAGCCAAAATGACTACTGTTTTAGGCTGATGATTTTGTTGGAGCTGAAAAACCCGATTTTTATTTGTAGAAAACGAGGTGTTTGTGTCAACGACGCAACAGTAGCAGCAGACTTCGAAAAGGATGTTTTGTCAGCTTGTCAAAAAAGATCGCACTCTGCAAAGTATGGTATGACAACAGCATTTTTCTCACTCTCTGATGCTGTTTTCAGTGCAAGTACTGTAGTGCTGCAGTGTGTTGTTTTGCAGTCTTTCTTCTCTCTTCGACTGTGAATGTGCATGAAAGTATTCATGCTGTCTCTTATGATTTATGGGGAGTATCCCACCACCACCACCACAACCGCTGCCGTTTTTCTACACTTTTCGTACACTGCTGTACGAGTGCGTCTATTGTACGGTAGCAGTACTCGAGTCATTGCCGCACTACTACTATTGATGAATGCCTTTTACGACGACAGCAGCAGCAGTAAAACCCCTCTAGACGTTTAATTGAGACGCAGAGAGAAGACTCTTGTCCGTTTTTCTCTCTTTCTTTTCTTTGTCCACGAGTGCTTTGTCCTTCTTCTTTTCTTTTCTGTTGTGTGCTTGTGAGAAGCAGGCAAATGAGGAAGTGGAAGGAAGCACTCTTCTTCCATTTTCCCATCAGCTGTGAACGGGCAGTAGTGCTTTCAGTGAAGTCAATCTTTGCCGACAGAGGACATTTTACTATCTGGTGTCTTTTTCTTTTTAGTAGAAATTTTTTCCATTTTGGTTTTGGTTTTTATTATTCCATGCTTTTTCTTTAGCAAATTTCGCTCTACTTTTTCCCCGTTAAAAGTTTAAAGCTTCAGCCAAGACTTTGGCATTTGGCAGTTGCACTTATCCTGATCTTTCTGCTGAGGTTATGGTGGCTGCTTGCCCTGTTATTATTACTGCGTTTATATTTACTTACTTGCTCACTCAATACTTTTCAATATCCTTCTCGAGTCATTTAAGAAGTCTCAAATTAGATTTGATTCTTTTTCTCTTCTCTGAGTGACACTTTAATTTAGTTAGCCTCTATTTCTTCTTTTTTATATTTTCAGTCCGTCTGCTTCTCTTGCCCCGCTAATTGATTTGTTTGCTCAGACTTTTGGTGAAACAGTTTTTAATTTTAGCCTCTGCTTTCTCGTCAGCCAGACAGGCCAGGACAGCCAGATTGCTTCTTGCCAGAAGCAATCAAATTACTGCTCACTTGGAGAAACTCTGAAAGCTCATTGCTGCGCAGAGTCAGTCATCAGTGAGCAAGAAGAGTAGACCAAGAGCGGTGGTAATTGGAGAAGATTTTTGAAGAGGTGAGCTGGTGACTGTCACCTGTGAATAGATGTCAGTAGGAGCTATAGAAAACGAAGTGGAGGGAGAGAGAGAGGTAATGGACGAGGTGGTTTAGTGGCCGTCGTACATGCGCTTAAATGTGATTAATTCCTGTTTTTATCCTTGAACTTTATCCCCTCAGTCTGCCTCTCTCTCTCTCTCTCCCTCTCTCCAGTGGTGTCCTGACCTGGCAATCTTTTCGTTACATCGCCATCCTCTTTCTCTTTCCTCTTTCTCCTCGATGATCAGCAATGCTGTGTGTTGTGGCTTCATTGGGGCATAAACGGTGCTCCCCTTGCCCCTTTCCTGTTTCATTATCTCTTGTTTCTCTTTCTCCTTTTTATTTTATTTCAGAGCGATCGCTCGATTTAACCTTTGCCTTGTCGAGCTGCTGAGTGGCTAATTTATGCGTTTAGGAGAAGGAGGGCTCAATTGGTTGGTTTCTTTTTCAGGATCTGGGCTGATGATGATGATGAAGATGCTGCTGATAATGTTACAGACAATCCTTGAGGGTGTTTTCGTGTTTTTCCCATTTCCTTTTCTTGTTTTTTGTCTCATCCTTTTGTATTGTTCTCCTCCTCCTCCTCATCATCACTTCTTTGTTTTGTTTTGTTCTATTTTTTTTAGTCCCAGAAACGACAACGACGGTAGATCACTAGGTCGATTACAGTAAGGCGAAGAAGAAGGCTGGGAAGGCAAACAAAATAACAAAGAAGGTCGGTTCGAGGACTGCCGTTGCTTTTTATTCAATCGAATGTTACAGTAATTTTGCATAATGTGTGCGCTTCGCTCATCTTTTTTTCCTTTCTTTTCAGCGCTAAAACAAAAAAGTAATTGTTCTACCTTGATTTTACATGCACATTTTCCCCTTTTTAAATATTTGCATTTTTTCTAAAGGTTAACTGTTTTTGAGCGTTTTTTATGTGAGGGTTAAATTTTAAAAAACAGTATGGACGGTCTACTTTTTTTTAATTTTGTTGTGATCTTTTTTGGTCTCTGCGGGAGATCTAAATTTCACCACTACACAGCAGCTCCTTTGTCTTGGCTGTCTTAGGTGTTCCTCCTCATTTTGCCAGGGCATGTAAATTGCTTGCACACGATGCTGGCCGACCTTCTCACTTTTGATTACAAAACTAACGAGAGGAAAAGGAGAAAAGGAGCTCTCTTCTTCTTCTTCAGGTGGCCCACTTTTTTCACTCTTTACCCTTGTCCGAAGACTGTCCGAATTCAGTCTCCGGTTGTGTCTGTTCTGGCCTGTGACGTCCACTGCCTGACACACACACTTTTCTCTTCTCTGTTTTCTCTTTTCCTTCAGTGTTTGTCTATTTAAAGAATCTAAATGTCTTTACTCACTGACTCACTCAATCAGTGAAGCAGCTCGCGGCGACGGACGACCGCCACGGCCAACCACGACCGACCACCATCTCAGCCAGCCACCAAAGTCAAAGTCTAAGTCTAAGTCGACCAAAGCACAATCCCGCGTCACAGTTGTGTACTTCGGTGCTGCTGCTGTTGGTCAGCGTTTGCGGTTATTGGCGAGCCAACAGGCTGAGTGGGCGCTATTTTTAGCGAGTAAAGAGGGAGGGAGAGATTGAGGCGAAGAAATACTGCTGATGTCACCCGCGTGTGAGTGCGGTTGTTGTGTTCGAAGATTGTTGTTGCTGTTGGTGCTGGTGCTGCTAAGCTAGCTGAGTCGGGGATGTATGTGAGTGTGAGTGTTTGCTTGTTTTTATTGCACTGAACTGGGAACAACATCGATTCGGTAATGAGTGTTTTTGTGGTGGTGGTGGTGGTGGTGGTGGTGGAAATGTTCAACAACAACAGCAGCAGAAGCGGAAGCAGAAGTGCAGCAGTGTGACGTGCTGCTGAGAATGAGTGCGATTTTTCCTTTTTCTTCTTCTTTTCCCTTTTCTTTTTCACTTTGTTTGCACTGTTATGACAGTGTGGGGAAATTTAATAACATGTGTGCGTATGGTGAAGAGATGAAATGTCAACAGGCGGCACTTTTTATACTTTTGTGTGCGTTCTAGAAGATGTTTTTGAAGATACTTTTTATCATCTCCAGTTTTGACACAGTTTTTAACATTTGTTTTAATTCTCGTTTTAATTGAGTGCCATTTTACTGCTGCTGCTGCTCTGATACTTCCACTTCTTTGACTTTAATAATTCAGCGGCGTCGTTTTTTAGTCATTAAAATTTAATTACCCTTCTACTAGTGCTGCTGCTGCTGCTGCTGTTGTACAATTGGTAGTAATTTCGGTGAGCAGGAAAAATGGCAGAAAGCGGGGACTGTGCTTTGCCGGCTTAATGATTACCGGGAACTACTGTACTGAATTTGTCAAAAAGGGGTTACGTTTTACGCTTCAAATGTGGCTGACTGACTGTTTGCCAGAATGTACTGCTAAAATGTACATTTGCACTTTGCTTTGATTTTTGGTTTGGCTCTTATCACTCAAGGGCACTCGTACTTTCAATGGCAGCAGCAGCAGCAGCGCTGGAGGAGATCCGATCTGGTCTGTCGTTTTAGCGAGAATTCTCTCTCCGAGAATATTCCGATTCTTTGTCCTTCTTTTACGACCATCGTGTTTTGCGGCTGCAGTTAGCGGGAAAAGGGAAAAGAGAAAGAGAGAATTGTAGAATGAAAAGTTTTGCTGCTGCTGCTGTTAGGAATTAGTTTAAAGAGCTGAGGTGAAGTAGATTAAAGTTAAAGTTTGTTAAGGGGGAGGGAAGGTGTAGGAGAAAGTTACAATTTGTATTTGCTGTCAAATCGCCGCCGTCGCCTAAATCGTTTATAAATAGGTTTGCTGTCTAAAAATTTTACATGCTAGCACTTCCCAAAACTGTGTTTGACGGAAACTGTACTTACTTTTAGCTCTCTAGGACACTGCAAATCTTTTACGATTGAGTGATTCAGGTTAATGTGTTGAGAAACACCTCTGATTCATTCTGAGTCATCTTCATTGCGTGGGTTCCATTGAATCTTTACATTTATTTTTATTTCAGCTCCTTCTTTTCCACCTAATTTCCATCTACCTGCTCGTTCATCTCATGTTGACCAGCAGTGGTGGCAATGTCTTCAGTAGAGGGGGGATAATTATTAGTAAATAGTGTTCTGCTGGTGCAATCGGTAGGAGCAATTTGCCTTCTTGCTTCTGCACTTAGCTTTGCATAATATGCACTGGCTAGCAGCACTTCTTTCTCTGGTACATGACTCATGCAGGCAATGTGACACTCTCTCCCTCCAAACTGCTCGATCGCCTGCTCGCTTGGTCGGTCGGTAAATGTTTGAGTAGAGTTGAAGGGGGAAAGGGGAGGAAAAGTGGCAGATAGTCGTGTCTGTTTGCTCAGTGGCTCATTTGTTAGTGTGTAGTGTGTGTATTATTTCCCTAATCTACGACGACGACGACGTTGTCGCCCGTTAATTAGTGCCCGCAAACGATCGGAAATGAGGAGCGGGAAGAGAGGGAAAGACTACTTGAGTGGGGGGCGATAATGGCCAGTCGTGTAGTTTCTTTGCAGCAGCTGTACACGCAAGTCCTCCACTTGTTCGCTCTCTCTCTCTCGCTCTCTTTCTCTCTCTCTCTCTCTCTCTCTCTCTCTCTCTC
>JAALOO010000333.1_pt1 | contig 43068 bp, 40 predicted proteins | sample 7257641 | NCBI WGS metagenome assembly JAALOO01 (sample SAMN14085613, study PRJNA598686) | mite metagenome | biome: ENVO:01001000; feature: ENVO:01001002; material: ENVO:01001226; isolation source: single female mite from University of Michigan culture on fish food culture... ...
AGAAAGAGAGAGAGAGAGAGAGAGAGAGAGAGAGAGAGAGAGAGAGAGAGAGCGAAAGTTGCCTGGAGACGGTGCTAACGGTGTCGACGTGTCGTGGTGGTGGTGGTGGTGGTGAAAACTCGTGCACAGAGGAAAAGAGGAAAAAGGAAGAGGTAACTAGAGAATTTCCATTTGGTGATTGATGACAGAGTGGTGGTGGTGGTGGTGGTGGTAAAATACGAGGATGAGGAAGACTGGCTGGCTGGGCATTCAGCTGATAATGTGCCATTGTGCCACTGTACGGTGGTTTTTGTTCCATGGCTTGATATAAGAAAGTCAAACCCAAAATTTAGACATCCGAAAAGCTGCTGCTGAGCTGCTGCTAGTAATTAGATAGTGTGCAGGCAGCAGAAGAAAATGTCAGACGAAAAATTTTTTTTTCTATATTGTCGCAGTTTCAGCAGCAGCAGCAGCAGCAGCTATAGTAAATGCTGTAGAATTTCCCATCATATTAATGACTTTATAATTGAGCGCAGAGTAATCGAAATTAATGGGCCAGTTCAGAAACGGAAGGGAGGGAGGGAAGAAAAGGAGAGCAGCAATAGCCCAGGCCACCAGTTTTGGGGTGGTCAGTGAAAAGAAAAGAAGTAAATGGTCACTGTACGACCAATGTCACCAAATGTGCAGAATTGCAGAATTATTTGAAAAAAGAAAAAAAATGGTAAAGGAAACTTGAACTTACCCTTCTTGTTCTCCTCGGCAAGTGAATCCGTCTGGTGTCCACCAGGATGGCTGGACGGAAGTTCGGTCAGTAGAAGTTGGTTCGAGCTCGGGTGGATTAATTTGTTCTTAGTGAATTCGATACGTTTCCTTTAGACGAACACTCAAAATGTGAAACTGGATCGCTTCTGTTGTGTTACGGTGTTGTGGATGGCCCATCATTATGAGCCCCATCGTAAAGTATGTTACAGAAAAAAACATTTTTTTGTGGGAAGATAACGGTGAAGATTTGAGATGGATAGTGCAATACAAAAAAAGCACTGATAAAATTGTGACGATTATGTTTATCAATCGTGCATTAAAAACAGAAAGTTTGAAGTAGTGTGTTGGGAAGTGAGAAACTCCAACAAAGTTTTTGCAACACTTCAAAAAGTTCAAGATCACCAGAAGAAGAAGAAGGTGATGATGATGACCCAGAATCATTTTCGGATCAGTGTTGATGACGATCACCAATGTCAACTGGATGAAAAATTAACCAGTTAGTGACCATACTTTTGCAGCTGGTAGTTGCAGTCGTCGCGAACGTTGCGGCAGAGGCGACGCAAAAGGCGGAGCACCTTACGTCGAAGACGCAGGCTCTTCTTCTTCAGCGCTGGATCCACCTCCTCTGAAGAATGCTCACCATCCTGCTCGTCCTCGTCGTTGCTCATCGAGTTGTTGATGATCACCTCAAAGGCGACCGAAGAGCTGGGGACTTGACCTTGTTCAACGACCACAGGAGGAGAAGAGGAAAGGATTTTCCCAGAAACAACGGAGTTGCTTTCAGCCTCTTCAACTTTCGGCTGATCTTCCTCCTCTTCCTCCTTTTGTTGTTGCTCTTGTTCCAAAGCAGTGGCCACATCAATGACCTCCTGAATCTCATCACCTTCTTCTTCCTCTTCAGCATTCTCTTGAGGAGCAATCTTCGAGGTAAAAATGACCTCCTCCTCTTCCTCCTCCTCTTCAAGAATATCCTCACTCTCGCCGTCATCACTCTCAACAGTGGGACTGCTGCTGCTCGGTTCATCTTCCTCACTGAAGCTGAAGCTATCACTATTCAGATTTTCCACCACCACCTCCAGATCCTTCACCTTGGAGGCGTACTTGGAGCGGCCACTTCGAGGGCCCAGAAGGTAGCTGATCCAGTAGGCGACCTTGCTGATCTTGTAGAGCAGGGCGACCACCTCCTCCTGGAGCTCCTTTGCGGAAGTGGCTGAAGATGCTGGAACCAATCCTACTCCCAATCCTAATCCTCTTCCTCTCTTAAAGGGCAGATTGTAGAGGTCATCGAGCAGGTCCTGGAGGTAGTGCAGCAGCGGGCCGGTGAAGCCGGTGGCGTCCGCCACTGCGGCGGCGGTCATCCGGTCGCAGATCCACTCCAGAAGGTCCACCTTGGCGGGAAGCTTCAGTAGAAGGAGAGGAAGTTTCGAAATGAAGATTAAACTCCCAAAAAACATTCTACTTCACTTCCTCTTTACCTTCAACACTCGATCGTAGAACAGCAGATTCTGCGCCACCAACTTGATGGTCGCCTCGCTGAGCCAGGGCTCTCGAACGGCGGAAGCGTTTCCATTTCCGCTATTTCCACTTCCGCCGCCGCCGCAGCTGCTGCGGGCAAAGTTGGCCAGCGTGATCTCCGCCAGCTCAGCATGTTCCGACTTGGGCAGGAGGAAGGCGAGACGGGAGAGGGCGAGGAGGAGGCGGTGCTGCGGGGAGAGAACAGCTCCGGGGGGCGTGTTTTCCTTATCAGCCACAGCGCCAGCTGGCACCGCCCACCAGGCAGTAGAAATAGCCTTAAAGCGAGACAGCAGTGTCGCCCTCCAGCGAGCGCTGAGCTGGGCGTTTCGGGTTGCCTGAGAGTTTGTGGGCTGAGTGAGAGGATTGGCTGTTTCCGAGGTGAAGGTGGAGTTCAGCTGCTCCAGCTCCACCAGCGCCTTCGCCAGCCAGTCGACGTCCAGAAGGTGCTGGTGATGGGAGTTCTCATGAGTCACCTCGGTTTCCATGTCAATTTATCGGCAAGAAGAAGGTACTTGAAGAGTTTGCTGCTGCTGCTGCTGACGATGATGACAAAAGTAGTACAACAAAAATCTTGGGCAAGCTGAAAATAGAATGAAAATAGACTGTTTTCAGTTGTAAAATGGGGTTAGGTTTGAGTTGTATTCTTGCACTAAATAATGGCTTTTAGAACGTATCGAACTTTTTCCCGTGAAAAAGAAGTTTTTTTTATTTTATGAAATCATGAACTGGTCATATAGCATAAAAACATCATTTTTTATTTGACAGAAAAATTTATACAGTAGTACAGTTCTGACAACTGTGTGTCAACGGTGACAGGCGACTGTTGGTTGGTTGGTTGGTTGGCATGAAAGATGTGGACGGCGAGAAAATGATGAAATGCTCCCCACAAGTACAAATAAATTCAAATAAATAAAAACAACAACAGCAGATCGATCAATGTTGTGCGCTGCTGCTGCTGCTGTGACACTTCTGCTGTCGCAAGAAAAGGACTAGAAAGAAAGAAAAGCAAAAGGAAAGAAAAAAAAGAGAAAGAAAGCTACTAACTTCTCGCTAGAAATACTAATAACATCGCCGGACAGATTCAAATTAGATGTGTTCACAAGAGCAGTAGTAAAAAGCAGAATAGAAAATAAAAAACAGTAAAGTTAAAAAAAGTGGGGGTTAAAAGATGAGAGAGAGGTGATGATGATGATGATGAGGAGGAGGTGGTAGAGGAGATCTTAACGATGAAAAAAGGAAAATAAAATATGAAAGGCACAAATGAATAAGAGGTGAAAAATGAATATCAAAAGTAGAGAAACAGGAAAGAAGAAGAAGAAGAAGAAAATGAGGGAAACCGGCTGTCACCGGAGGAGAGAGAGAAGAAACAAAATTCACTTCAAAAGTTGAGTCCCTGGGTACACTTTTCCGGTACACAAAGCGAAGACAGCTTTTTTCCTTTAAGTGTGAACATGTTTGTCACTTAAGGCGGAAACACATCACCAGCAAAGTTCACTTCCGGCCAGCACCACCACCACCACCGCCGTCCTTCTGCAGAAAGGTGACGTAGGAGTAGATGAGGCTGCCCAGCATGGAGATGTTGACGCCGATGAAGTTGACCACGCTGAAGACGTAGTCGCCGCCGATGTACATGCCAATGTAGGTAATGAAGATGTTCTGGAAGAGAAAGAAAGAAAGAAGTGAACAGAAAAAAAAGATAAGTGAACATGTCAGAAAAGAAAAAAGGTAACAAAAACCGTACCTTGAGGCAGCCGACGATGGTGGTGGTGAGGGCGGAGTTGTGCTGCGTACAGAGCACCGTCGAGTACATCAGAATGAAGCCCATGACGCAGGAGAGGGAGAAGGCGGCGAGAAAACCGGCCGACTGCCAGCCCTCAAACTCCACCAGACACGCCCGCCAGTCGTCGAGCAGGAGGGAGATCACCAGCAGGGGAATGACCATGAAGAGGGCATTGTAGTAGAGTAGGCCGTACTTTCCTAGGTCCTGGGGAAATGTATAGTTGAAAAGGAATTTAGAGTTGAAACCAGTAAATTATCGTTTTATAAAAAGAAGTTTTACTACCTTTGAGTCGAGCTTCTTCTTCACAAAGACGCCGTTTGAGGCGGTGAAAAAGTCATTCAGAAGGACGTAGGTGTAGCCGGGCAGGTCAAAGGCGAGATCATTGCTGACAAGGGTTGAAAAAAAGAGGAGATGAAATATAAAGCATTAAAATCTAAGTGAACCCTTTTCACACTTGCGCTACCCTTGTTCTAAACCCGTTCACTTTTGAAAGTTAATTGGCAGTAGATTATAACATAGACAATCAAGTTCAATGACACCGTAATTATGATGTCTGATAGAGCGCAGTGAGTGATTATTGACTGCACATCCCTTTACTGCCTCAATTGCGATCATCGATCATCATCAAAAGCGCTCGAATAATAACAGGTTGCAAATGCAGAAAGTATGCGTAAAATGGCGTTCAAATTTCGATCAACTATAACTACCACAAACACATTTTCATCAGCATTGATGCTGTCTCAGTCAAATAACAAGCAAAGCAAAGTTCGTTAGCTCACCTGGCGGCCAGCAGCGCTCCACCGACCATCATCACCACCGTTGACTTGACGATAAATGTCGGTGAAACACTGAAATAAAAAAAATAAAAAAGTGTAGCGGATGAGCTTCAAATGTACAAAATAAATCATCAAAAAGCAAACCTACTTGAGAATGTAAAACTCCGCAACCATGGTAAAGAGAATGGTAAAGCGCCTCAGAACGGTGAACATGGGCAAACTGAGTCGCTTGGTGCTGCCCAGCCCACAAACGAGATTGCCCATAAAGAGCAGCGGAAGGGGAAAGATCTGTTAATGGAAAGGGAAAAAAATGAGTTTAAAATGAAAAAGTAAGATGATCATCACTTTTCACACTCATTACCTTTCGCACCACATCACGACTAAAGGCGGGAAAGGTGACAATGTTCAAGAGGCGAGCAGTGTGGAGAATGGCTATCGTCGCCAGCATCTGCCCGATGCCCACAATGTAGAAGGAGGGAAATCTGCAAGTGAGAGGATGGGAAAAAAATAGTGCACACAATGTAGATTAGAAGGACTCGATTAGAGATACAACAAAGCAAGCACTAAAGTCGTGAATGAGAGGATGTTTTCTCTCTCTCTCAGAGGGCAAAAAGCTGAAAAAGAGCGGAAGTTTACCCAACTGTACACACAACTGGCAAGCACAAATTAATTAGCTCGCTTCCGTCGGCCGACAATTAGGCACTTTGCTCAAGTGTGAGTACGTGTGCGAAAAAAAAACTATAAAAACAAAAATAGTGACATTTCACACACACACACACACATGCTAAAGCTAAAGCTCACTCAACACATTTATCTGATCAGCACAAAGGGAACACGAGGGAAAAGTGATGATTTGCGTGACAATGGCCAGAGAAAAAGTTAGAAGACGAAAGCGTTCAATTAACGGAAGCATGACGCACCATTCTGCGGGTAAATATCGCCAGATTCGCCTAATAGAAAAAAGCTGTAAAAAGCTCGCGCGCATATCATGATCGTGCAAAGGTAAGCAAAAAAAGAGTGCACTTAACGCTAATTAGCAAAGGCGATACTTTCTCCCCTATCACAATTAATTACAATACACTGCTGCTACTACTATCGTACGGTCGATTGATTGCACAGTGATACAAAATGCGCGCATATGCGCGACAGTAAATGTCACATTACTGCTAAAAATACCTCAACATTCAAAGACCAAAAGGGTAAAGGAGAGACTCTAAGCAGACTGCACGTACCGGTAATTGGTGAGGACAATCTTGTTGAGTACGACGATGAGAAAGGAGGCGACGGCGTAGAAGAGCGCGGAGAAGAACTTGCTGAAGTAGGGGGAGCAGGTGCAGAGGCGCCGGAGGAGGAGGAGGAGGAGGGGAGAGCGGTTCCGGTCCGGCTGGTGCCGTTCAATCTCCAGGTCGTCGCAGTTGATCAGCTTCTCGCGGCTTTCCCCTTGACCGTCATCGCCGTACATTCGACGATGGTGTTGATGGTAGTGATCTGCAGGTGAGGAGGAATCTGCATCTTCGAGATCATCTTTATCAGATGCATTTGCATGCCTTTCAGCGGATAATGCTGAGGAGCCCTTCATGCTGTGCAGGTGCGGCGGTGCAGTGCCGGTCACTGACTTCCGGTACATTGATATGGCTGAAGCTGTTTCATTGTCTTCTAATAAAAGGCGTGGCGCACCGCTGTCCGGTAAATTGGTACTGTTTGGCACTGTTTGAGTTGTTTGTAGGTGGTGGTGGTGGTGCACCACTGATGATGCTTTGCCACCATTGAGGAGAGTCGAATGGCCCTGCACTTTACCGATGTAGCCATTCGACTGAGGGTGATGAGGGTGATGGAGGAGTTGTTGTTGGTCAATGTTGTTGTTATCATCGTTGTTGCTGATGAATGGCTGTTGTTGTTGTTGATGTTGATGCTTGCTTGGCACTAGCACCTTCAGCGATGCAGACGACATTTAGAGTGATTTAGTGAACTTCACTCTTTGGTGGAAAAAATAGAAAAAAAACACAAAATCGTCGACTTCGTCGAAGAGATGAGATAAGAAGAAGTTATCACAGGCGAGAGAAATAAAGTGAGTAAGTGAACACCAAGATAAGATGAAGAATGAGAAGAGGAAGAGTTAAGTGCAAACTTAAGAAAAGATGAAGAGAGAAAAAACGCTGATTTCACCACCTCGACGCAAACAAACTGTCTGCTGCTGCGTTTCGAAATGCTGTTGTTCTTGCGCTGGTACGTGCCTTCAGAAAAGGCTACACGCGACTTCTCTGTTTTCTCTGTCTTCAATGCCGGCCAATGGCTGCTGCTGCTGCTGCAGCAGTCGACAGCAGTAATGATCATCGACTACTGTGCTTCAGGCAGCGGATGCTGCTGCTGCTAATGTCAGTGCTGTACTTGCTGATGATGGTGGTGGTGGCGGTAGCGTTCGTGGTGGCAATGAGCAGCTAACTGCGATAGCTAACCGCTGCGAGAAAGTCCACGGATGTGCACGGAGGGACAGACAGAAAGAGAGTGCCACTTGTGAGTGAGTGAGTGAGTCAGTGACTGACTGACGGCACAGACTGACAAACACAAAGTCTTTTCCCCTTCTCAGCTGTGTCTTAGACGGCGAGTGGCTGAGTGGCAGGGAATGAATGAATATGAGTTATCCTCTCCTAACAAGAAAAAACGGAGAGAGGGAGAGAGAGAGAGAGAGAGAGAGAACAGAAAGGGATGCGTCTGTCTGCGTCTGGTGGCAATGTCGGTACTGTGCTGGCGGCGGAGGCAGCTTAGCCTCCTCTGTTATCGTCGACGGTGATCAGACAAAGTCGTCGGATGTGTGTGTGTGTGTGTTCGAGTGGCACTGCTGCTGCTGCTGCTGCTGATGCTTAGCCGGTTAGTTAGTTGCAGAGTGAGAAAGGCTTCGAAGAAGACAGCTGTTGCCGCTGAACTGCCTGCTGCTGCTGCTGCGATGATGCTGATGGGGTGAGGACGCACTGGTTCGACGGTGCACAGGTTTTCTGCTCGGCTGCTGTTCACATGTGCTACAGTCAAACTGAAAGCTGGGAAGAGACGGTGGGCAAACAAACGAGAGCGGCGGCTGAGGCGGCAACAGGTAAGGAGCGAGAAATACAATTTACAAACACAGACGCAGACGATTGTGTTTGACCAGTGGTGGTGGTGGTGGTGGCGGCAGGAAGAGAAGAAGAAGGAAAGGAAGGGAGCTCTGAGCAATCAATAATGATGATGTGCGGTGGTGGTAAGTAGAAGTGCAAGTAGTAGAAGAAGATGACGACCTGTTTGCTGCTGCTGCTGCAGACGATTATGTAAATGCTGGTGAATCGCTTCACTTGTGATGTGTATTATGACAGGTACAAAGTAGAAGATGATTGAGAAGTGGCAGAGTGGAAAGTGTGGTAACCATTTCGAAACAAGCCTGACAACAACTAGCGATACAGCAGTTGTGATGTGTTTTGGTGGTGAGCACTTTCTCTGGCAATTAATCAAAAAGAGGGGACAGACAGACTTGGTTGGCACTGTCTCCTCCAATCGAAAAGCAGACACCTAAAATGTTTTGCAAAAGAGAGTTTACAGTTAAGTGAGAAAAACAAGAAAACAAATTCCACTTGCTCCATTAGCTTCTACAGTGGCACTAATCATCATCAGAAGCATTCACTAACAGCCATAACTTACCCGTGTTTGAATATTTTGTTGTTGAAGGCAGCGTTTTGGCGAGTGTTGTCTTTGGGTGAGAGAGATGTTACATTGATAGGAGAAATGCTGTTGCTTTTGCAGCGGCAGTTGTCAGCGTCATTGGATCGCAATAAAGATTAGCTAATTTGTGCGCATATTGCAACTTGTTCGAAGAAGAAGAGAAGCTACTTGTGACTGCTTGTGTTTGAAATCGCTAATGAGAGTGAGTAGTAGCTCTGCCAGGTAAAGGTAGTGTGAAGAAGGACTAAAGATGAAGTCTACTACAACAGGATGAAAAGGCAAATCATTGAGTATTTTTCTTCCTTCTGCATTGGCTTCTTTCTTTTTCATCAGGTGACAAAGGTTATCTTTGGTGCTGCCTCGAGCACTGCTGAGTCGTGACAAGAGCAGCAGTCGTGATCGTAACAGTAAAAGCTTACGGCTGAGATAAGCTGACAAGACGTCTGTGGTAGTCGTGCTAGTGGTGATGATAATGGTGATAATGGTGATGGTGATGATGATGATCGTGGCGACATTTTTGGCGGCAATTAATTTGCAAATATAAAATAAGGTGATCTTGGAGAGTGAAAGAGTAAATAAAATGTGGTGGTGACAGATGAGGCGCAGTCATAAAAAGGCTCTGTCAAGTCCTGTTGCTGCTGCTGCCCATGTTTCATCATGAATTATTTAAGCGGATGCTGTTGGCCTCTACAGTTACTTTTAGTAGCCATTAACGCCATAAAGTCCAGTGCAAGCTTTTGGCACTACGGCAATAATCACTTGAAGGAGATGATGAGTTGTAGTTGTTGTAACTGGTTGGCATCAAGCTCAAGGTCTGCAAGTCTTTTGTGTGTCCGTTTTGTCAGGAGTGTCACAGCGCAAGTCTTCTCTCTGTGTTCGTAGACATCTGAAGGTGATTTGAAGAGAGTTGACAAAGGAGCTGAAGAGACTCTTTAGTGCAATCACTGTTGAAGAAGGCTAGGCAGGTAGATCACAGACGATAAACAGTGGCAATGAGGTGTGACAAAAGCGATATCGTGTAAATGGCGTTAAAGTGAAGGTAACGGGGTAATGAAGAAATAGAATTGGATTAGGGGTGATTCTTTGGTGTTCTGGTGGTGAAAAGGAAGGAAAATTCTTTCGGTGGCAAAGAACTGTTTTCTTTGCTGGTTGACACAACCGAAGAATTGAAGTCAAGCGCAGCCGAAAACAGCAGAAAATCAACAATCGAAGTACGTCTTCTGCGAAAGGATCTTTCCCCAAAGAATCAGAATCTTCATCACATTTAGCTAATTCTCGAACTATCAGCGTACTTCGAGCTTATGAAAATAAAGTCTAAAATGACTGTTACTTGTTCATCAGCAAAAAAGCGATCAATTAAGAAAACCCAGGTTGTGTTTTGGTACTTTTTGCATTTTCGCGGCTTTTAAAGAACGTCTTCTGCGGAACCAGCAGCAGTGCTGGTGGTCACGTGACCGCTGGAGTTTTGTTTTGCTTGACACTTTTTCTGTTTGCCGGCATTGTTTTCCCTTTTGGACTTGCACAAAAAAAAGATGGTCAACATGTCCGACAGCGACAGCGACTCTCGATCGAAGGAGGCGGCGAAGAAGGGCGGCAAGCTCAAGCGAGAACGCCAGCAGGACAGCTCCAGCAGTGACAGCGACAGTGGCAGCGACTCTTCGGCCTCTTCTAAATCATCAAACAACTCTGCTTCATCTTCATCGTCTTCATCCTCATCATCTTCAGATGCAAAGCCGCCATCATCAAAGGCTGCAAAACGATCTCACAAAGAAGTGGACGACGATGATAAACCTGAGACAAAAGAAGAAGAAAAGCAAAAAGAAGAGTCTGAAAAAGAAGAATCCAGTGATGATGATGATGATAAAAGCAAAGAAGGAAATGAAGAAGAAGAAGAATCCAAAGGTGACGATGACGACGAGGAAAGTGGCGGAGATATCGGTAAGATTTCTTTTCCTTTGGTTGGAACTTCAAACTCATTCTAACTTCGTTACGCTTTTTTTTCAGGCCCAATGCCAATGCAGAAGAAGAAGAAGAAGAAGGTGGTCATTCCCTTCGAGAAGATCTACCTTGACAACCTGCCAAAAGCGGAAGCCTACGAGCGCTCCTTCATGCACCGAGACTCGGTCAAATTTGTCCTCGTCGCCCAGAAGACGCACTTCATCATCACCGCCAGCGTCGACGGGCACATTAAATTCTGGGTGAAGAAGGCCATTGGCATCGAGTTCGTGAAGCACTTCCGCGCCCACCTCGGCCTGATCGTCGACATGAGCGTCAACAATCCGCTCGGCACGCTGCTGGCCACCGTCGCCGACGACCACTCCCTGAAGGTCTTCGACATCGTCAACTTCGACATGATCAACATGTTCAAGCTGGACTACCTGCCGGGCTGCGTCGAGTGGGCCTACTCCACGCTCGCCTCCGTCTCCGCCCGCCACAAGGACCCCTTCCCGGTGGTGGCCGTCTCCGACTCGGCCTCCAATCGAATCTTCACCTACGAGGGCACCGGCTCCAACCTCGAGCCGCTGAAGGTCCTGGACCGCATTCACACCGCCCCCGTGGCGCGGATGCGCTTCAACGCCCTCTTCAGCACCATGGTCAGCGTCGACGAGCGGGGGATGCTCGACTACTGGGGCAGCCATCGCGCGGAGTACCGCTTTCCTGGACCGGATGTGGTCGCCTTCTCCAGCAAACTGGACACCGACCTCTACGAGCTGGCGAAGGCGAAGGTGCGCCCGCACGACATTGCCTTCTCCCCGAATGGAACGCACTTTGCGATGATCTGCTCCGACCGGAAGGTGAGGTTGTACCGTTTTACCACCGGCAAGCTGATTCGCGTCTACGATGAGAGTCTGGCGCAGCTGACGGCGCTGCAGCAGGCGACGCCTCAGCTGCCGAATATGGAATTTGGAAGGCGGATGGCCGCAGAGAGGGACCTGGAGAAGGTGGAGCACATGTTCCGCTCGGAGCGGATTCTCTTTGATGATAGTGGCCACTTTTTGGTCTACCCGACGATGCTGGGTAGGTTGACTCCTTTCTTTCGTTTGAGTTTTGTTTACTTTTTTCTAACTACTACTACTTTGTTTACCTCTTTGTTTACCCAGGCATCAAAATCATCAACTGGGCGAGCAACAAGCTGGTGAAGATGATCGGCAAGGGGGAGAACTTTCGCCCCATCGCTCTCGCCCTCCACCAGACGATACCCGACCTGAAGACGGTGAAGAGCACGGTGACGCCGGAGATGGCGGCCAGTAGCAATCCCAGCCTGGAGGCGGCCGGCCAGGCGGACCCGACGCTCTTTGCGACGGGTTTTCGAAAAAACCGTTTTTATCTCTTTTCGCGGCGGGAGCCGGACGACTCGGCGATCGGCGAGGCGAACGCCGACGGCACCGGCCTGCTCACCGGCCTCGAGCGGGACGTCTTCAATGAGAAGCCCTCGCGGGAGGACATGGTGGCGGCCTCGGAGGGCCATGGCCACTCTTCGGGTACTTCCGGTTCGGGAGGAGGAGGTTCAGGTGGGGCTCACAAGCTGGCGGAGACGGCCTGTCTGCACACCACGCTGGGCGATATCACGCTGAAGCTGTTCGCCAAGGAGTGCCCCCGCACGGTGGAGAACTTTGTGACGCACTGTCGAAACGGCTACTACAACGGGCACATCTTCCACCGGGTGATTCGGCAGTTTATGATCCAGACGGGAGACCCGACGGGAACGGGCACCGGCGGCCAGTCGATCTGGGGCGGCGAGTTTGAGGACGAGCTGGTGGCGGAGCTGAAGCACGACCGACCGTTTACGGTGTCGATGGCCAATGCGGGCAAGAATACCAACGGGAGTCAGTTCTTCATTACGGTCATTCCGACGCCGTGGCTCGATGGGAAGCACACCGTCTTTGGACGGGTGTCGAAGGGCATGGACGTGGTGCAGGCGATCTCGCAGGTGAGGACGCACCCGAAGACGAGTAAGCCCTATGATGACATCAAGATCCTCAACATTCAGGTCAAGTGAGAGGAGGAGGTAGTAATTTTGTATATGATTTAGTAAAGTATTTTACTTGATAAAGATGAGGGTGAAAAGAGAGCTAACACAGATAAATGATTTGAGGAGGGAAGGTGGAAGCGAAAAAAGAAGGAGGTTATTGCCCGGGGGAAAACTTTTGTATAGTAGAGACTAGAGATTCGGAATATAAAAATAGATAGATTGATTATTGGAAAAGGGTTAAAGAAGAGGAAGAAGAAGAAGGGTGCAAGCTGGAAAAGGGTGCTCTGGTGGTGATGATGGTGGTGGTGATGGCAACGATGATGGCAATGATCATCATTCCTTCGAGTCCTCCTCCGAGGCGTAGGGCGGCAGGCCAAAGTCCTCCGGCTTAAAGTCCTCCAGGGAGGTGAGGCGCAGCGTGGGCGTCACCTGGCAGGCGGCCAGGTCGACGTTGGGATTCGCCTGCACGAAGACCGTCTGCGCGCCGGCGGTCACGGCGCTGGTCAGCCCGGTCGGCGAGTCCTAGTAAAAGAGAAAGAAAAGTAGAAGATTAGAAAAAGGCTAATAAAAGCGCTTCAGCAAAGCCTGTACCTCAAAGGCGAGCACCTTACTGGGCGGCGGCGGCGGCTGATCTTCAGAGCCGAAGCGCTTGATGGCGACCAGATAGGGATCAGGGTGGGGCTTGTTGCGGCTCACCTCGGGGTCGTCGACGCCGACCACCACGTGGCGGAAGATGACGCCCGGCGTGAAGTAGTCGTCGAAGAGTTTCACCTAACCAAAGCATCAAATGGTCAATTTCGAAATCAAAACAAAACAAACCCCTCCCCCCTTCTACCTTGTGCTCATAGCTCTCGCGCATGCTGCCCGTGCAGATGGCCATGGGCACGTGGTGGGCGGCGAGGTGGGCGACCAGCCGCTTGGCGCCGGGCAGCAGGCGGACGCCGACGCCGCCGACGTCGAACTCGCCGGTGATGTGCCGCTTGAAGCGGGCGAGCACCTGGCCGATGAAGGTCGGCGCGGTGCAGGGCAGGCCGAGGTGCTCGATGATCACCGGGGCGCTGTTGCGCAGGTCGAGGCCGATCGTTTTGGAGCGGAGGGCCTGGTCGATGCCGCCCGCCTGGCCGTACTCTCCGGCGAGAATGTCGTTCAGCGCCTGGTGGACGAACTTCTCCGAGTCGATCAGCGTTCCGTCAAGGTCGAAGATGACGTGGGTGACGTGCGGGAATCGGGTGGTGATGATGTTGGCTGTTGACATGTTGAATCGATGCTGGGAAGTGAGGATGCTGCAGAAGTTGAAAGAGTTTTGAGGTGTGTAACTCTTCAGTTTCCGCTGTTGATTGCGATCTGCAAATGAAAGCGAAGAAGATGAAGATCGTGCTACATGTTATAAATGTCGAAACAAGTAGTAGGTAATTAAACCTCATAAAGATCATGACAGCGGTGTGACTAACCTATAGAGAGAGAGAGAGAGGGGACGGTATCACCACCACAGTTGCCAGACGATTAGATAGAGCCAAAGCACTGGTGATTAATTGGCTGCCTTTAAGTGGTATTTGATGGTGGCGGTGAACTTCCGAGGCTCAACTGTCAAGTTGAGTAGTGCTGTTCTGCAGCTGCTCAATATGCTCGCTTGGCTTCGGCTGCTGATGTTGCCTTCTCTTTGCCTTTGGAGAGTTGTCTGCAGCAGCTACAGCAGCAGATCACTTTTGAGGTTCCTTCTTCAGCTGGTGAGCGGTATAGCTCACTGAGCCGAGCTGATCTTGTTCCCCCACAGAGTGGTAGAAATGAAGAGAGAAAGCACTAAAAAGTAGCAGTAATCCCCTACATCGATGACAGCGGCGAATGTGTATTTTTAGAGCTCTGAAGACGATTTTCGAAGAAGAAGAGGAGGAAGAAGAAGAAAAAGATTCTCAGCACTTGAGATTGTCGTTACCAGTGTATTCCCTGATGGAGGATCTCTTCGAGTGAATTGTCAGCTGGAAGAAACGGTATATAGCAGTGTGATGTTTGCACACTGACCGGCGGCGACGAGAGTACTGGGGAGGTACCACTGCTCTTATCTCCAACAACTTCAAAGCCAACTTGTAGATCTTATCAGCAGTTAGATGATCTTCTTTAATCAGTAAACGATATATCGCTGGCCGAAGAAGTTCTCCTTTCTTCAATTCTGCTTTTTTGCTTGTCAACTTTTTTTCTGTTTCTGTTTCTGTTTTTTTCCTCTTGGTCACATGGGCACGTCCTCTACGGAGGGACAGTTGCGAAATGTTTTTTTGCTTGAGAGTTTTTTTTGCTGCCAGAAAAATCAGTGTCTCACTTCACTTTCATCATCGCTCAGGCGGCCCACATGTCGGCTTCTGTTTTCTGACTTTTCTTCCCAAACTCGGATCAAACTCGCTCGAAACGCAAAGTTCGCAAGCTTCTCGGAACTGCTGTCTTCAAGGCTGATTTGTTTTGTCTGGTTTCGTGTCCTCATCGTCATCCTCATCCTCGGAATCTGCGATCTACAGCATGGCTGCAGTCGGAAAACCAACAACAACTGCTGTGGCGGGAACGCAGCAGCAGCAGCAGACCATCTCCTCGACGGTTTCAACTTCCACTGCTGTTGCTAACTCTACGGCGGCCAGTTCCATTGCCTTGACTCGACTGGCCGAGGAGCGCAAAGCCTGGCGCAAGGATCATCCTTTTGTAAGTGATCATCATCTGTAATGGTGGTAATCTCCTGCTTTACTAACGTAATTTTTGTTTCTTCTATTAGGGCTTCTTCGCCAAGCCAGTTAAGAAGCCCGACGGCACCTTTGATCTCATGGAGTGGGAGTGCGCCATTCCCGGCAAAGCGAACGTAAGTGTTGCGTTGTGGTTTTTCTTTTTTCCTTTTTTCTCTAACATTTTTTTTCACTTTACATTTTTCTCCCCACTGTTGTAGACTCTCTGGGCGGGCGGCCTCTTCAAGCTGAAGATGTTCTTCAAGAATGAGTACCCCAGTGCGCCGCCGAAGTGCCGCTTCGATCCGCCCATCTTCCACCCGAACGTCTATCCCTCGGGCACCGTCTGTCTGTCGCTGCTGGACGAGGAGAAGGACTGGCGCCCGGCCCTCACCATCAAGCAGGTGCTGCTCGGCATTCAGGAGCTCCTCACGGAGCCCAACGCCCGCGACCCGGCCCAGGCGGAGGCGTACGCCGTCTTCTGGTAAGCTGAGTTCTTTTTTCTTTGTTTTTTGTTGACACTGACGACTTCTTTTTCTTCCCCACCCAGCAACGACCGAAATGAGTACGAACGTCGCGTGAAGGAGCAAGCCAAGCGGATGGCCGTCAAGCTGTAAAGTGAACAACAGAAACAGCAGCAGCTCTTTTCCTCAAACCTCCAATTCACGATTGTTGCCCCAACTCCCTCCCTCGCTCCCTTCCTCCTTCTAAAACATCTTCAATCTTTGCGTATCCCCCCATAACATGGCAATATGATTATGATTCCGGCATCCTCTCTTTTTCACCCCCTTTTCTCAGTGAGAACCTTCCTTTCCTCTCTCTCTCCTTAAACATAAACATTGAACCACACTGTACAGAAATAAAAATTAAAAATGTTCTCATGGTAGATCTTTATTTTACAGGCAGAAGTTTGGCGGCGGCGGTGAGGTTCTATGTCAGAAGTTGTGTATCAAAGAATCAAAGTCGCCAAAAGTTGGGATTCTGCTTTAGATTGCGCATGAATCGCTGGTACCAGTCGTTGATGGTGCTGAGCGGCACAAACTGCTGCCCGGCGGCGGCCGGATTGTTCGCAAAGCTCAGCGCACTGTTGCTGAAGCTGGAGCAGTAGTTGAAGAGGTTCTCCGCCGTCTTGTTGGTGAACTCCTCGAACTTGCTCAGTGCCGAGCCGTTACCGCCAATGCTGGACTCGGCGTTGACGGAGGGATCGGCGGCCAGCTGGAGGATGGCCGCCTCCGGCTCGATGGAGATGCCAATCTGGGCGACGTGCGAGATGATCGGCTGGACGAAGCCGAAGCCGGTGCTGTTGTTGATGGTGGTGTCGCCGCCAATTAGGTTTCCATTTCCATTGTCGCCGGTGGCCATCTGCTTCAGCTTGGTGATCTTGAAGATGGCCGACGGCTTCTGGTTGGAGATGTAGCCGAGGTAGTTCCAGGTCGGCGGGGCGTGCGGGTCGGGGAAGCTGAAGTACACTGAAGGGAACAAAGTGAACTTTTAAATAAATGTCGAAACACTTCGAAGTTGACAGCGGACATTACCTGCGCCGGCCATGCCCTCCGGCAGCGGACAGAGGCCGGTCATGAAGACCACCAGGTGGTTGATGTTGTCGGCGCTGGGAATGGTGATGAGGAACTTGTTGCTCTCCACGAGCTGAAAGTCGGTTTGCACCTGAACAGGGAAACAAGGAAACAAAAAGCCGAATTTAGAATCCACAAAGAAATCCTCTTCTCTCATTCGCCCAACACCGATTCCGACTTACCAGTCGGCCGGAGACGATAATCGCAAAGGTGTTGGCCATCGCTGTTGTCAGGCACTTAGTAGCTGTCTACGGTTTTCGATGATGAAGAATAGAAAGAGAGGTGGTAAAAGATGAAGATGTGATGATTGAGAAGTGACTTCAGAAGAAAGCTGTCTCTGTCTCCGAAACCAAAACACCGGACAGTGCGCTACCTGGGAGAGAAAAGTGGAAACAAAGGTGCGCTGGAGACTTTTCGGGAAAAATCTTTTGAGCTTTTGCACTGTTTCGGGCTGCTGCTGCTGCTGCTGCCGGCGGCCTACTTTTCACTTTCCCTCGAAGCTCGGCGAGCTCTCTCTCCTCGAGCTGTTTGTTGTTTGTTGTGGTCGTCGTGTTGGCCACGTGTGATACCTCACCACCACCACCGGACGGAAGATATATTTGGCTCCCGGGACCCGTCAGGAAGTTGAAGAGGCCTAATCGAGAGGAGGGACATCAACATGGCCGACTATTTAGCCTCCATCTTTGGCACTGAAAAGGACAAGTAGGTTTTGCTATTGTTATTATGTTTTGTGCTTTTACAAAATTATAATTTGCACCGGTAATTTTGTTGTTTTGTTTTGCAGAGTCAACTGCTCCTTCTACTTCAAGATCGGCGCCTGTCGACATGGAGAGAGGTGCTCTCGCATTCACAATAAGCCCACTTTTAGTCAGGTAATTGGTGTTTGTTTTTGTGGTTGTTGAGCATATTATTCTCATCTTATGTTTTTGCTCTTCTTCACCAGACCATTCTCCTGCAGAATCTGTATCAGAACCCGCAAAATGTGACGCAGTCGCTGGATCCGCTGGGCAAAGGTATTGTGGTTGTTTTCGCTATAATATTTACCAGATTCAAGATTCAACTTATTTGTTTTTTCGCTGCCATTTATAGAAACGACCATCCAGCGCGTCAACACGATGAGCGAGGAGGACGCCCAGGAGCACTTTGACGACTTCTTCGAGGACGTCTTCGTCGAGCTGGAGGACAAGTACGGCGAAATTGAGGAGATGAACGTCTGCGACAACCTCGGCGACCATCTCGTGGGCAATGTATACGTCAAGGTAAGAGGAAGTTACTTCATTCTTTTATTTATTTATTTCTGAAATCGAAATGAGTGAAATTAGAAGGCCTCACCCTCAATTCACCTAATTTTTTCTAATTCTTACAGTTTCGCAGCGAAGAGGACGCCGAACGGGCGGTGAATGAACTGGGCAACCGCTGGTTCGGTGGACGGCCGATTCACGCCGAACTCTCGCCGGTGACCGACTTTCGCGAGGCCTGCTGTCGGCAGTATGAAATGGGGTAAGTTTTTATCTGCTTTTGTTTTTTTTGTAAAAACTGCTAAACACTAATTTTCTCCAGTGAGTGCACCCGCAGCGGCTTCTGCAACTTCATGCACCTCAAGCCAATTTCGCGTGAACTTCGCCGTGAACTGTACGGCCGAAGACGGGCGGCCGCTCTGGAGCGACGAATTGCCAGGTAGGCCTGACTTATCTAAAAAAGGTTAAACAACATCTTCTAAAACTCTGTTTTCTCTCTCTCTCTCTCTCTCTTCAGCTACATCGGCGGCGGCGCTGACCGCTCGATTACCGCCAACACTACCCGAAAAGGCGGCGGTATGGACCTGGAGCGCAGTCCTTTCGGCCGAGACGATGGCTACTCTCGCTCTTCGCGGGACCGAGATGGTCGAGGTGATCGAGGTGGTGGTCGAGGAAGTGACCGAGGAGGAGGAGGAGAGACTAGGCGACGTGAAAGTCGGGACCGAGACCGAGACTCTCGACGTCGTCGTGGCCGAAGTGGCTCTCGCGATGTCCCCTCTACCTCATCTTCCTCAAAGCGCCGTCGCTCCCGATCCCGGTCCAAGGAGCGCAGCAGCAGCCGCAGCAAAAAGCACGCCGGAAGCAGCAGCAGCGGTGGAAGTCGAAGCCGAGGTGATCGAGGAGATCGTGGCGAACATCGTGAACATCATCGAACCGACCGAGATGAGAACGGTAAACTCGTCGTAAAGCGAGAAATTGTTGAGGAGAATGAGGAGGAGGAGGAGAAGGTGCAAGTGTCCTGGACTGAGAACGTCGTGGCTAATGTTGACATTGTTAAAATCGAACCCAAAGATGACGTGACGGAGGGAGCGGCTGGAGCTGGTGGAAACGACCACCACAACGACCACAACGACAACAGCAACAACGAAAACTCAGCTGATGACTATGGCAGCTACAATCCGGCACCGCCGCCGGCGTTGAAGAGAGAAGAGGAGGAGGAGGAGTACGCCGGATATGCCGATCATCACCCCCAGCAGGACTCTTATGCTAATGGAGGAGTGGCAGCGGCTGTAGAGGAGGACAGCTCCGGATACGGTGGTGGTGGTCATTATCAGCAACAGCAGCAGCAGCAGGAGGACCCCCAGGCAAGCGAAGACCTAGAGGAGCACTACCTTCAGCAACTTCACCAGCAGCGACAGCAGCACCAACAACAGCAGCAGCAGCAGCGTTATCCACACCCAGCCGAGACAGAGGAGAGCTACCGTGAGCGATTTCGCGGTCGGTTCCTACAGGAGGAGGAAGATGTGTTCGCCGAAGGGGCGGTCCAGGGGATACGGGAAGAGGACGGCGGTACACAGCTGTACAATGATGACTCCAATTCGAACTCGAACTCGAACAGCAATCAGATGATGGCCAACTACGGCTACGCCTACGCCGGTGGGGAGGATGGTGATGAGGATTGAGGTGAGTTGGCCTTAAGGTTGGATCAGAGTTGATGCAGGGCACTGGTAATCCTGGCTCCTGACTGGTATACTGACGATGAGCCTGTCAACACATCTTTTTGCACACTACCTTCTTCTTCCTACTCCAAAACTCAAACCTTCCTCTTCTCACCTGTCCTTCTTTTTGAGTTTTTGGATCATTTGCTCTCTCATCTTTTATCGCTTCTTTTTCCTCTTTCACGATCCTTCTTTCTTTGGCACTGTCCACTCTCTCTCTCTTTCTCAAATATGATATCACTTCATTACATCACTTCATTTCTTTCCACTGCTCTACCACCTGATTTGAATTCTGTCCAACAATGGCAGCAGCAGAACCAGCACCAACAACCAAGATGGTTCTTCTTCCAATCACTCACTCTTTTGTACCATTTCCACACACCCAAGCAAAACTAAAACTTCTGTCTCTTTTTTGAACCACAACAAAAGGATCTCGCTTTGTTTGAAAGCTTAGCTTTTATCAATTTATGAAACACAAAACAAAACAAACAAATCACGGCGAAAAACAGAAGCTTGTGTAGAGGTAGAAAACAAAGCACTTCTTACTTTGACTTCACTTCTTGCCGCTCTTCTTGCTGGCCTCCTTCTTGGCCCCATCTTCCTTTTTACCGCCCTCCTCCTTCTTCTTGGGCCCACTCTGCTTGGAGAGAATGGCCACCAGGAGGTCGTAGATCGCCTTCAGCTCGTCTATCATCTTCGAGCCTAGGGCGGCCGGATCGAGGTCCAGGAGCATGAAGAGCAGGCGATTGATGGCGAACTGGTTCTTCGCCGACTTGAGCGCCTTGGCGGCCGCCTTCGCGTTGATGGGCTCCTTTGCCTCCTTCGCCTCGGCCTTCTTCTCCTCCTCCTTTGGAGCTTCAACTTTGGCTGGAGGAGCTGCCTCTTTGAGTCCTGGTGGATTCACCAGCGGGGCCCACATACGTCCACTGCCAACCGAACTGACCTGGACCGATCGAACCAGGTGGTGGAGTTTGTGCAGGCTGCCCTTGATCTCCTCGTCCACCTCGTCGGGGTTGATCGCCTCGACCATGGCCACCAGCTGCTCGATGGCCTTCTTGTTGCCGTGCGCCTTGCTTCCCTGGCTCATCTTTTGAGTAGAGTTTCAAATGGAAAATAAAAGAGGACGGATTCAATTGGCAAAGTGAAAACAGAATTGTGAGTGCTTGTAAAGAAGTTGTGATGAGCAAGCAACTTTTTTTCAACTTCTAGGAAAAGGTAGTTCGAAAAGTGGTTTTGGTGCTGTGTAACAATAGATGTTTATTTATTTTTTTATTGTGTGTTTACTGCGAAAAAAACCGAGTGAAAAAACACAGTAAACGACTGATTGATTGTTGGTTGAAACAAAAATCTGTTATATAAATTGAAGATAGCTGATAAAAGTAGAGAAAAAGTAAAGAAGAACTTTTAGATAAAAAAAATAGTGGCAATAAAAGTAAAGCTTGAGGGAGAACGAAAGCAAAATAAAATCCGGATCTTAAGATCTGTGCACTGATTTTGGTGCAGTGATTTGATGTTTCTGTTGCTGTTCTGCTGTTGTTGTTGTTGTTTAGCAGTAGTAAAGACGGTTTCGAACTCGCTCGTGAATCTTCACCCAGTCATTGAGCTGGCTGATGATGCGCTGCTCCTCCGCCTCCTGCGAGCTGGACTCCTTGAAGGACTGTAGTTCGCGTTGTCCTTCCTAAAAAAGGTTTAAAAAAATTGGTTATAAAAAGAGCTACATTATCATCAACCAAAAGGACTCACAATGTGCAGCTTGGAGCGGTAGGCGCACAGGTCGGCGTAGCGAACCGGAGCGGGAATTCTGTTTTTGTTTTAAGATGGAGTTAAAATTAGAGATTTGGTAAAATGGAAACTGTAGTTTTCTCTTCTGCACTTACGCAATGACCTTGTTGGTGCGAATGCAGTTGTGGCAGGCGTAGAAACAGAACTTCTGCAGGTCGTCGGTGGACAGCTTCAGCTCGTCCAGCAGGCGAATGTACTTGGTGGGCTTGGAGGTTCCCTTAAGAGAAACAAAGTGTTACATAAGTTTATTATTCCAATCAGTTCTCTGCCCTTCTTACCAGTGGGGAAAAGTGCGAGTTGAGGTAGAAGACGTCGTAGATGGGCTCCACAATCGACTGGTCCACTACCGTTCCGCCGGGCACATTGTAGCTGGGGTACTTGCCCGCCTGCTCCGCCTTCGTCAGCACGAATCGACAGTGGTGGCGTTTCTAAATTGAATTGAATAATGTTAACAGCAATTTCAAAAGTTGAAAATAGAGAATAGAGTAGAATACCTGCGTGACAATGACGCTCAGCTTGTAGCTCTTGCTGACCTTCTTGATGGCGGCGCGAATCAGCGGAATCTCCTTCTCCTTCACCTGCTCAAACTGGCCCTCGGAGACGCCGTCGCGGAAGACAAAGATGTTCTCCGGGTAGTAGTTGTTGTGCTTCCGGTACTCCTCCAGAAGCTCAGAGGTCTAGTGTGATAGAATTGATAAGAGTTGATAAGAGTTTATCAGCAAAAGAAGAACCACTCACCATCGAATCGAGCTGCTTCACCATCTCATCGCGCTCCTTCTTCTGCACGCGAATCGAGGCGGCGTACTTGGTGAAGGCGTTATCGTAGGAGCCGACGGCCGCCGAAATCGAACTGAGCACCTTCTCCGTGGCGCCCGGGTGGTTCACGTCGACGCCCATCACCATCGTCTTGGCCATCGAGAAGGGCAACTGCGTCTGAATCACCCGCGGGTCGATGATCATGTTCTGGCCGTTCAACTTTCCGTTCACCTTCAGGAGGAAGTTCTCCAGGTAGCCGCGCTTTGCGCCCTGGTTCACCTGGGTGATGTACTCTGACTTGAAGCAGCAGCTGATGATGCCGTACTTCTGGTCGCAGTGGTGCTTGATCAGGTTGTACATCACCGGCGGCGGGACTTCGTTTCCTGTTCGTTCGTTTGGAAAAAAGAGAAGGGTTAAAATAGCCGTACCCAGCCGTACAAAGCTGTACAGCAACAAGAAGAAGATCACACTACTCACGGGTGGGAATGCCCATGAAGACCAGCTCGGCATTGGTCTTCTGCTGCAGGTGGGCAAAGATGTGCCCCACCGACTCCTTCGTCTTCACCGTCATGCGCATCAGCGGATTCGGCTGCCCGGCGAACTTCAGCCCCAGGGCGTTCGCCTGCCGCTGAATGGACTGCACGAAGATGCTCACCTGGTCGGCGGGGACGGTCTCATCGAGGACCAGCACGCCCCAACGGGTGGGCACCGTCCCGCCCTTGTGGAACTGGTTCATCCGGCCGGACATGGGGGCGGCGGGGAGGACCCGGCCCACCAGCTGCACCGGCTTCGGGCTGATGGTCTTCAGGCCGAAGGCATTTTGAAGGGCCGGATTCAGCGAGCTCACCTTCTCGACGATCTTCTTGCAGCGGTCAAAGTAGACATTGGGCGCGTGGGTGCTCTTCAGCAGCAGCTCATTCTGCACCGCCTTGTCGGCCTTGGTGTGGGAGAGAAACTGCTTGTCCACCAGGTAGCAGAGCTCCATCGGCAGGTAGCGCTTCTTGCCGCTCGTCTGCACCAGCGGCAACGCCTGCAAGTTCATCCCGTAGGCGGTCTTGAAGTATTGGGCAATGGTCACCCGCTGGCCGTCCTTCCCCTCGAAGGTCATTCGCTGGGGCGTGTCGCGGGGCAGCACCCGGTCGACGGTGTAGCCGATCTTCCCCTTCCCGTGGCTGGTGAAGACCTTCAGGTGGCGGACCACCTTGTTGATCTCCCGCCACTTGTACTCCTCAATCTGCTGGTCGGGGTGGGCGAGGTCGCGGACACCGGCCAGGCTGGCCACCATCGCCGGCAGCGTGGTGAAGGACTTGGTGATCAGGCCGGCGGTCTTCAGGTGGACGTTGAGGGCGAGGCCGAATTCGGTCATTCGCACTGAGCTGATGAAGCCGTTGACGAAGTCGGCCAGGGGCGCCTGCAAAAAGGGAAACAAAAGCGAAGAGTTACTGTAGGTAAACAAACAGAACCTCCACTCGATCTGATTTGTGTTTACCTTGAAGCCAAGCGGCCGCCGGGTGCTCATGTCGAAGAACTTCCGCTGATAGGACTCATAGGGCCCTGTACACATGAAGCGGAAGACCATCTCAAATATGGAGAGCACCCGTTCGCTGATGTCGCCCGTCTTCTTGTTGTAGAAGCTGGTCACCTCGGAGAGGTCGACGCGGTCCACCCGTTTCACCTTCAGCTTGAAGAAGCCCGGCCGGCCTCCGGGGATGTCCACTTTCAGGTTGTTGAACACCTGCTCGTCGCCGCCGCCGCCGCTCAGCTTGAGCAGCTTCGTGGTGTAGAGGTTTCGCTGGCCGTCCCACACGTACTGCAGGTCCTTGCTGAAGATGGCCTGATTGGCCGCCACCAGCGCCTTGATGATGTCATTCGAGCAGCGGGCGAGGAAGCGGACAAAGGCCTTGTTCGCCTCCTCGGCCTCTTCCGCCGCGGCCGCCGCCTCGGCCTCGGTCTTCGGCTTTCCTCCTGCTGCTGCTGCTGGCGGCTTCTTGGCGAAGCGCTCATTCTCCGCCTTGGTGATCTCCACGTCGTAGTGCACCACCACCACGTCGGCGGTGGTGATCTTGTAGAAGTTCGCCAGCAGGTGCACCTGACGGCCGATCTTCCCGGGCGCCATCTTCTGCGGGACAATTGTCTTGTGCACCTCCGACTCGGCCATGGGAACGTTGCGGTCTTCAAATTGGCCGCCGCCACCGCCTCCGCCACCGCCACCACCGCCTTGGTATCCGCCTCGTCCGCCCTGGAAGCCACCTCGTCCACCGCCGCCATCGCCGCCCTGGTAGCCGCCTCCACGACCACCACCACCACCACCACCTCCTTGGTATCCTCCACGGTCCTGGAATCCTCCGCGGCCACCACCGCCGCCGCCTCCACCACGGCCTCCGCCTCTTCCGCCGCCGCCCTGATATCCACCACCACCTCGACCTCCTCCTCCTCCGCCTCTTCCACCACCTCGATAGCCGCCTCCTAAAAGAATGGTAAGTTGAGAACTTTTGATTTTAGACAACCACAGTGACACAGTGGTCACAGTGACAACCAGACTTACGGTCAGACATGTTGTTGGTGTTGGTGATGCTGCCAAAGACGATTGATGAAGCTGATGTTAGATTTCTGAAGATTTCTGGTTAACTGTCCACTGGTTAGACTGCTGATTTCCTGTGGATCTCTGCAGTGATCTGCTCGCTGGGATGTTGTGATGATGCTCAGCACTCCGTGAGCTGCCTGCTCAGTGCACTGTGTGCGTTGGCTGCCGAGTGTTGGTCGGATTGGAAGTACTACCACTACCACTGCTGCTGCTCGGAGAGCCTGCTCACAGCCTCTCTCTTTCAGTGGGACACAAACACACACACACTACCACTACTTTTTGCTATCCTCGACAATGTCGCTGTTGTCCCTTCCCTGCTTTCATCTCTTGCCTCTGACGCGACGGCAGAAGTCTCTCTCTCTCTCTCTCTCTCTCTCTCTGGAGATAGAAAGTGCTTCTTCTACTTTTTCCCCGCCTTCCGCTACGCACTACAGCAGCAGGAGTGGCGGGCTATCTTTTCCAGGCAAATCGCTGATAGAGTGACTGGCTGCTGCTGCTGCTGCTGATAAAATAACAAAATTAGAAGGGCTGAAGTGGTGTCCCCCAAGCTGCCGCTGCACACTGTGCCCGATGATGACTGTCTTTGCTTGTCAGGGCTTGAACATTTGAGCAGCACCAAAGTGACTAAAGTGCGCACTGAATGTACACGTCATCAGTGCTGCTGCTGCCAATGGTGATGATGATGATGGTCACATCATTGGTATCAAACCAATGGTATGCCAGCATTACCAGCACTCATTCGCTCTAGTCATTGGCACTACCTCATTCAATCACCGCTGATGAATGTCAAAGCACTGATGCACTGATCTGACTTTTAGACTATTTTTCGCAGCAAATTATATTAAAAAATTAAAAGAAGTAATGACAGCAGTTCATGATGCAATGGAAAAAAAGAATACAGGTGAGCAACATGCAAGAACATATGAGAAGTAGTACATAAGATAATAAAAAGTCATTGATAAAAAAAATAGGTTGTGTGTTTAGTGTGTGTTGATAGATAGGGAATCCAAGCTTGGGGGCAAGTTTGGCACTTCAGTGTCTGTGTCAGTGTCCTCAATGTGAGTCACCAGTTGAGCTATTGGGAGAGAGGATAGATAAACACTCACTGGTTGCCTGGAGAGCGGGGGTGACAGGATGTTGTGTCTAGCACGGCCAAGCCAAGCCAAGCCCCAAGGCAGCAAGTCAATTCAGTTCGTTGATTGCCAGCGCTAGACTTTGTGTGTTCGGTGTTCTGTTGTTGATAGTTAGCCGCCGCTGTTGAATTGTTGCTTGTTTGCTTGATTTTATGGCAAAAGTTCATTGCTGCTGTTGCTGCTACTGCTGCTGTAAATTGCCTACTGCTGCTGTCCTTATTGGAATGCAGTGCGTTCTGTGGTACTTGTTGTGCTGCTGCTTGGTCAGGGTAAACTACTAAAAGAGGGTCATAAAAAAGAGTGGGGCCTCACTCTTCACAATTCACCTCTTGCTAGACATAAAACATCTTACTGGCCGACCGCTCGTCGACCTGCACCTTTCGCGACAGTCGCTCTACGAACTCCTGGTGCTGCTCCGTCTGATGAGCACCCCCGCCTCCCCCTGAATGCTGGTTGAAGAGCACCTGCCAGGCGTTGATCTGAATCTTGGCGCGGAAGGCGAGCAGGTCGGCGTACCTAGGTAAAAAAGAGAGAGAGAGCGAGAAAAATAGTAATGAAATCGATTAAAAAAGCCACTCACTTGATGGGCGTCGGAATGGACATCGGCTCTCGGGAGCGGGCGCAGGCGTGACAGGCGAAGAAGCAGAGGCGCTCCAGCTGATCAGGCTTCAGGTGAAAGTCATCCCGGAGGACGGTGTACTTCGAGGGGCGGCTGGTTCCCTACAGGTGGAAAAAAATGGTTACTATAAAACAACAAAGCAGTCCAATGTTTCCCCTTTTTGCTTACCAACTGCGAGTAGTGACTATTGAGCAGCATCCCATCTACGGTCGGCTCCACAATGTACGAGTCCACCACCGTACCGCTGGCGGCATTGTACGTCGGTCGTCGGCCGGCGGTGTTGGCCTCCGTCAGCCCGAAGCGGACCGTATGGCGCTTCTGCACGACGACGCAGGCGAGGTTGATCTTCTGTTTTGAAGATACCTTCTCCAGCGCCGTCTCAATGGCCGCCAGCTCGACGCGCTGAATCTCGCGCATCAGACCGTCGCCGACGCCGTCGCGGAAGACCACGACATTTGTGGGCAGCTTCAGCCCATTGTGGCGGCGGTACTGCGCCAGCAGCGCCGCCATCATCTCCTCCATCTGGACCACCGTCTCCAGCCGTTCCTTCAGCTGAATGCGCATCGAGCAGGTGTACCGCGTGGCATTGACGTCGTAGCTGGCCACGGCAGCGGCCACCGAGATTCGCGCCCCGCCCCGGTCCAGCTCTCCGGGGTGGTTCACATCGACGCCCACCAGCATCGTCTCCTCCATCTTCAGCTGCGGCACGTGCAGGCGAAGGTAGGCAGGGTCGACGATGGTGTTCTGGAGGGTAGAAATAGAAAATAGAATTGAAATTTGAGAGTTATGGTTTCGAAAATCAATTTAGAACAGTATTCACCCCCCCCCCCCCCCCAGCACTTACAATGCCATTCAGCTTGGTGTTCACCTTGTCGAGCAGGTTGTCGAAGTAGCCCTTGGGCGTGTTCATCACATTCTCCCCCTTGACGCACTGGGTCGTCAACTGGTCATTTTCCATGTCCCAGTACTTCGAAACGGCGTACAGGTCATCGGCGTCCAAAGTTAGGTGGTCTAGTGGAGTGTGTTTTGAAAGGTGTTAGGTGGGAAAGAAACGTATAAAGAAAAGGGTGTTTTAGATGATTTTAAATAAACAGTGGTTAACTTACCTTTGGGAATGACCAGCAGGACGAACTGCACGTTTCGCTCCCTGATCTTATCAAACATGCCCTTCAGCCCGCCCAGCTGCTCCATCTTCATCTTCACCACGGCCTGCTCCATCGGAAAGACCAGTCCCTTCTTCCCGGCTTCCGCCTTAAAGCTCCTCACAAACTCCCTGATCTTCTCCTCAGTGACAAAGTCATCGTAGCAGAAGACTGCCCACTTGGCCGGCACAGTGCCCGGCTGGTAGAAGCCCTTCCAGCGGTTAGCCGCTTGCCCCTGGTTTCTTCCCCTTAGATTCTGACTTCCGTCGAGAATAGTGGGAAGCGGAAGTCGTCGGGCCTGCAGCTTCACCGGCTTCACCGACAACTCCACGCCAAAGTGGGCCAGCAGGAGCGGGTCGATCGCTTTGATGCGCCGCACAAAGTCGACCACCTTGGTGAAGTAAACGTTCGGTTCGAGGCAGGCCGCTCCAAGGAGCTCCGTCTGCACGTCCTGCGGCTGGCGCTGCTCAACGAGAAACTGATCCGGCAACAGCTCGCAGACCTCCATCGGCAGGTGGACCTTCTCCCGACGACCTGGTCCTTCTCCTCCTCCTCGATGAATGTCCGTCCTGGTGCGCACCAGTGGAAGGGCGTCTACCGTGATTCCAAATCGATCTTGGTAGTACTGCTGCACGGTGGTCTCAACGCCGTCCACGCTGAACTTGTACTGGTCGGCTCGCTCGAAGCTAATCCCGTCCACAGTGTACGTCACCTCGCGCCGCCCGTAGGTGGTCTTCACCTTCAGGCCGCCCACCAGCTTGCTGGCTCGGCGGATTTGGCTCGGCGAAAGCTGATGATTGGCCAATTGGTTTGGCCGGGGGGCGGGGTTCAGAAAGCACTGTACGAGCTGCTCTAGGGTGGCCAGGTTGGCGGAGAGGACTGCGGCGCTCTTGTGGTGCAGATTGAGGGCGAGGCCAATCTCCGTCAGGCGGACCGAGGCGCTGAAGCCGGCCACCGAGTCGAAGGCGCGGTTGCAGCGCAGGGGGCGTCGGCCCCGGGGCGTCGCCAGGTCGTAGAAGTTTCGCTGGTGGGCGGTGAAGCTGCCCTGCACCAGGCTGCGCACCAGCTGCTCGTAGACGGGCAGCACCCGCGCGCTGACCTCGGTGGGGACCTTGGGCGTGGTCGTGGTCGCCTGTTTGCCGGTGCTGCCACTGCTGCCACTCCCCTGCTGTTTATTTTCATAGAAACGCTCCACCTGACCGAGGTCGATGGTGGAGATGAAGGCGAGGCTGATGGCGAGGCGGTTCGAGCGTCCTTGCGCCAGCGTTATCTCCTGCACCTCGGGCAGGAGTTCGAGCTGGAGCCGGGCGGTGCTGTACAGCGACTGGACGCCGTCGTGGATGACGCCAAAGCGGGTGGCGGAGGCGCCCTCCCCTCCTTCTTCTCGATCACGCCCAAAGACGTCGCCATTTAGGGCGATGAACTGCTCGATGATCTCCGGCGAGGCCTTCTTAAGGAAGGCTTCAAAGGCGGAGCGGAAGTAGGGCGCTTGCCCCTGCTGTTGCGGCTGCTGTTCCTGCTGTTCACCACCTCCACCCTCACCTCTTTCTTCGGCTTCAGCGCCATTTCCGGCTTCGGCTCGTTTGATGGTGATGCTGTACTGGTAGACGAGCACCCCCTCCTTGCTTGAGCTGTTGATCTTGAAGAAGTTGCTCACCAGCTCGACGGCGTTGCCCTCCAGTCCGCCGCCCATTGCCTGGCGACACAGCTGCTGGTGACTTTCCGATTCAGGCATGGGCAGATCGCGAGGATTGGGGCCCTGGTTTTGGCCTTGGTAGCCCCCACCACGGCCTCTAAAGCCACCACCACTACCACCGCCACCTGGATTATCTTGTCGGATCTCACCGTTGCCACGGCCTCCGCCACGAGGGTTAAAGTTACCTCGACCTGGTGATTGAAGGTGATTATCAGGAGTGTTAATTTTGGGGGTCATTCAAAGAGGAGGAAAGGTACTGTACCTTGCTGGTTTTGGTAATTGCCACGCTGGAAATTGCCCTGACCACGGCCCCGGCCCCGGCCTCGGCCACGACCTCGGTCGTAGCCCCCGCCGCCACCGCCACCATAATCTGCAAAAAAAATGAAAGTTTTGATCATTCAAAGTCAATTCAGGATGAAAATCGGCAGTTCAAATTACCTTGTTGATTCATATTAGTAGTTGTTCTGTTGTTAAGAGGTTGTTGTACACAAAAAAGATGCTGTTGTCAAGTGTTCTTTTCAAAATAAGAAAACACAAAAGAAGGGACACTTCTTTCCCTTTCCGGGACACTGCTAGTGCTTTTATACCCTTCTTCTGCTCTTCGCCGCAAAGCTGACGTGGACTTCTTCTTCTTCTTCTTCCCCTTCTTCTTCTTCTGTCACCACCAGGACTGGCAGCAGCAGCACTGTACGACAGACCGTAGGCCGTAGGTAGAATGTGACAGCAACAGCCGCAGCCGCCGCCGCAGTATCTCGCACACAAGCGGGGGAAAACAAGGCGACAACAACAAAAAGAAGAACGACAGATATAGCACAGAGCACCACACTACCACAAAGTGATAAAAATTGGAAATAAACAGGAGTTTACAGTGTGCAGTCGGTGGTTGCGCGTGATGCCTGATGATATGATCGCCGTCTGTCGTCTCTGGTCTGTTTGGCCTGGTCACAGCAGCAGCCCGCGCCAACTCTGAGAAAGCAACCTGTTGATCGGACAGTGTGTGGTGGTGGTACTGATCACCCCGCCCCCACTGAAACCGGATTCTCTCAGGGCAGAAGCAGCAGCAGCAGGCGACAAATCTCTTTCTCTCTCCTCGTTTTCACTCAGTCAGTCTGTGGTGGTAGTAGTGGGGAAAGAGGAGGAGAGAAGGGGAAAGAGGAGGAGAGAAGGGGAAAGAGGAGGAGAGAAGGGGAAAGTGAGAGAACGGTATCCCTCCAAACAAGAGGGATGGAGGGAAAGCTCTCGGCTTGCTCGTACCTTGCGTCATGGCACAAAATGTAGAACGGAAGAGAAGGAGAGAATGTTCGAGAAGAGAAGGGGATGGGGATGGCTTGCTGGCTGGCCGGTTCATCGGCGACTCTCCGCCGCCGCCGTCCGTCCGTCTGCTGAATGTGAGTCATGCAAGTGCAGAGGCAGACATGTGAGCTCCCTGGAGACACAGACAGTGTCGCACACCCGACACTACTGCTGCCGCTACATGGAAAAACGTTTTCTGGTCGTTTTTTGCCGCTGCTGCTATCGATGTACACAGCAGCTCACACTCTCGCTGGCTACCAACGTAAACAGGCAAATCCTTTGAGATGCTTACGCAGATATTTACCCGCTTTACTATTGTTTTTCCTCTAAATTTAATGTGTTTATTTCCACTGATAGGTGTACACTGTGTGGTAATCTGTGTGGCTGTGTGTGATTGCACCCTGTCGGCAATCAAAGCGTTTTAGGGAATAAGAGAGAGTACACCGGAAAAGTATGCGTAAACTGTTTGCGCTAGAGTTGATTTGGATAGGAGTAGTAGTGGTAAATGTGTGTCATAAAGTGATTAGGCAATTAGAGAATCATAAATCAGGTGTAGGGGGAATAGGAGGTTAAGGTGTAGTAGATCCAAACTGGGAGCACATCTTTTGGATAGACAGCGGAAATAGCAGCAGTAGAAGCTTAACTGTAGTACAGCTTGTGCTTCAGCTTCTCATTCACCTTCACTGCCTCATTCAGGTCGCTGATGATCTTGCGCTCTCGCTCTTCGGCATTGGCAATGCGCCCGTAGCTCGGCTCGGCATTCACCACCTTGATGTGGGCGCCACTTCTAATTAAATTAGAAAGATCAAGGTTAGAATCAAATTCAATAACCAAAAGTAAAAAGGCATTACCGGTAGGCGCAGAGGTCGGCGTATCGAATGGCCGTGGGAATGCTGATCGGACTGCGCGTTCGCACGCACTGGTAACAGGCGTAGTTGCAGAAGTTCTGCAGATCGGTCATCGACAGGCGAAGGTCGTCCCGAATTTTGATGTACTTGGTCGGCTTGGTGGTTCCCTGTAAGAGAAAGGCAAATAAAGTCTTTAGTATTTTGCTGTGGTAAAAACATTGAAACCTGAATCTTACCAGAGGACTGTCATGACTGGCCAGGTAGAACTCCTCATTGTCCGGATCGACGATCATCGAGTCGACCACCGTGCCCTTCGGCACATTGAGCGCCTTCTGATTGCCAAAGCGATCCGTGAACAGCTTTGCCTCGGCATAGGCAAATCGAGTGTGATGGCGCTTCTGCACGCAAATCAGCGACAGCTTGGTGGGCGTCTTCGACGGTCCAATGACCCGACTGACAGCCGCCTCAATTGCCTTCAGCTCAATGGTGCGCAGCTTATCCAGCTGTCCCTCGGAGACGCCGTCGCGGAAGATGAAGATGGCGGTGGGAAAACGACCTCCATTCTGCTTCTTGTACTGCAGCAGAAGTTCGCCCATCTGTTTCAGAAGATAAAAAAGAATTTTAAAATCTGCTTTTGAGTATTCATCAGCAGTAGCCTGCTTACCATATCTCCAATCTGGACGATCATCTCCCGGTCCTTGTTCTCCTTCTTCTGCACCCTTATGCTGGCGCTGTACCGCGTGAATCCCTTATCGTAGGAGCCAATGGCGGCAGCAATCGACGACTGCACCTCATCAGTCGAACCAGGGTGGAACACGTCCACGCCGACGACCATCATCGAGGCGGGATCCACATTGCGAATGCTCTTCAGGGTGCGCTCATCAATTGCCGTGTTGATGCCGTCCATTTTGCCGTTTGTCTAGGGAGATTTTTTTTGCCAAACAATTGTAGTCATTAGCATTTTTATAGATTGAGTTTAGAAGAATAAGTAATAAGTGATAGTTACCTTCAGCAGAAAGTTATTAAAGAAACCCTTGGGCGTTCTTTTGACGTTCTTCGAGTTGATGCCCTGCGACATCAGTCCCAGCTTCTGATCAAAGATGTGCTTCACGATGTTGTAGATCTCCTTTGTGCTAGCGGATCCGTTTCGGGCTGTGTAACCACGTAGCACTGATCAGACATGATGAGAATAAGGCATAAAAGTTAAAGGATTAGGGTTAGAAAAAATGAACAACCACACACACACAACTTACCCGACGGAAAGACAAAGAAGACATAGTTCAGTCCGCCGCTTCGGTCAATCTGGCCGCACTTCTGCTCTACATCCTGAGCGCAGCCAATCTCCTCCCAGCCGACAGTCATCAGCCCTCGAATATTCTTCATCTTCAGGCCTTTGCTGGTGGCCTCGCGGACCATCTCCTCGACAAAGCCCTTCAGCCTATTCAGCTGGACGTCAGGGTCCAGGCAGACGACGGCAAACTTCACCTCCTCCTTCTGGGGCTCGTAGAAGCGGTCAAAGGGGCGGGTGTTGTGCACCATCGGCTCGTTCAGCTGGTGGGCATTGAGGCGAACCGCCTCCAGGCTGAACTGCTCCAGGCCAAAGTCTCGCTTTACCTCGGCAGCCTTGTTTCCTTCTCCTCCGGCGGCGATTTGATTCACAATTTTGTGCGTCGAGTTGAAGTACACCGTCGGGCTAAGTGTGCTGAAGGTGAGCAACTTCGACTGGACGTCGGTGTCCTCGGCCAGCAGACGGGTGCTCAAGAAGTGCACGTCCTTGATCAGGCAGAGGTCCAGCGGCATGTAGGTCTTCTTCTTCGTCAGCATCACCATCGGCAGCCGTGGGTTTATCTTCACGTTTGGGTATTTTAGGCGGAAGTACTCCAGATTGGTGATCATTCGAGGAGCCGTGCCGTCATTGGGCTTGTAATCAATTTTGTGCGTTAGAGGCGTCTCATTGGTCAGCTTGGCCACCTTGAAGTTCATCTTCTGGCCGTGGCAGACGTAGATGACCAGGCTCTTGATGGTCTCATTGACCTTGGCCAGCTGATAGAACTTCAACGGCATCCTCTGCTCTAGCTCTCGGGCATCCTTTAGCCCCAGCAGACTGGCCACCAGGTGATCGAGTCGCTTGAACGACTTGCTGATGATGGCCGTCGCCTTCAGGTGAACGTTGAGAGCGAGGCCAAACTGCGTCTGGCGGACGCCGCAGAGGAAGCCTCGAACTAGGTCGTAAATGTTTCGGAAGTTTTCACGTTCTCCGCCCACGTCAAAGTACTTTCGCTGGAAGGCGGTGTAGCCGGCGTCGGTGATCAGCCGCTTGAAGATGATCTCCAGGACGGAGAAGACGCGCTCCGGAATCTCGCTCACCTTCTGCTCGAAGAAGTCGTTCGCCGCCGAGAGGTCGATGCGCTCCACGTGCTTGATCTTCACCTTGAAGGTCCGCTCTCGGCCCTGAATTAGGGCCTTCTGCAGGAACTCCTGCTCTGGTAGAATGGGCAGCAGGCGGACCGAGTACAGCGCCTTGTAGCCGTCGTAGATGGTGCTGCTGTTAGTAAAGTAGCCTGGATGATCCTTCTGGAAGGCGGCAAAGATCTCCGGAGAGAATTTCTTGATGAAGAGCTCCGCCTTCTCGTCGACGATTGCCAGCGCAGCCATTGCCTCCTCTGCACCGGAAACATCAGCGGAAGTGGAAGGAGCCTGCGCCCGGGCAGGCTGTTTCTTTTTCTCCCCCTGTGACTGATGATGGGAACTGCTGCTGCTGCTGCTGATGGTCACATCGTAGTGCTGTACGACAATGTCAGAGACGGCGATGCGGTAGAAGTTGGCCAGGACGGGAAACGTCTTCAGGTGTTCTGGTTGAACGTGCTTGCTCGGCAGCAGCGCCTTGTGCACCACCGAGCTGGGCATTCGGGGCGTTTCCCCAGCAGGTGCACCGCCTTGAGGCTGCTGGAATCCGCCGCCTCTTCCGCCCTGGTGTCCTCCTCGATTGAAGTCGCCGCGGCCACCACCGCCCGAACCGCTTGGATGCTCACGGTTTCTATTGTCTCCGCCCTGGTTGAAGCCGGCTCGAGGCTGTTGATAGCCACCGCCACCACCACGAGGAGCATACTCCTCTCGATTGCTCTGCTGCTGGCCACTCGGATTAGCCTGTTGTTGTGGTGGTGGTCGATTCTGTTGGCCACCACCGCGAGATGCACCACGGTTGCCCTTTCGGTTGGCTAAAGTCGCAGCCAAGGGTGACAGGAAAGAAGGTGGTGATTAGCATCGGCACTGTACGACAACAACAACAACAGAAGAAGTGGACTTACGTTTCTCTTGCCATCCGTCAGACATTCTCGGTTGTTGGATCGGTGAAGTGTTGATTACTAAAAAAAGTTGGAACTGAAGTAGTGTTCACTTTGTGAAAGTAGGTCGTTGAATGAGTGTGTCACTGTGTGTGAGTGTCAGTATCTGCGACGTAGCTTTTTTGTTGGCTGAATCTACCAGAAAGATCAGCGGCAGCAGATGGATGTGTAATACGATACATCAGCGCTTTGGATGTTGCTATGCAGTTGCATCAGCAGCAGCAGCACAAAGGAGGCTTGGGGAATGGGGTGCAGGAACGGGAATGCTGTCCATTTTTCCTCTGTTTTGGGTGCTAACCTTTGGCTGTGCTGCTACAGCGGAAAAGTGGACAGCATTCCCATCCCTGGAATAGTGCGCCTTCACTGCCCTTCTTCACTGTGCAGTGCACTACCACTACTCCAACAGCAGCCACAGATTCATCCTCGTCGAGTCACTCGACTCGAGTGGATGTTTGCTGCTAAGCTCCTCTGAACTGACACCAGATAGAAGCAGGGGCTTCATAGCATTGCTCAAAAATTTTTCGAGCACGGGGAAAAAAGATGTAATTTACAATTTGTAAAATGCATGGGCCATTTTTTGACGCCACTGATAAGATTGCTGCTATCTGATAGAAGAGGCACTGGTGGCGCCTCTAGTGGCTGCACTTTACTGGAGAAAAATCGCATTTAGAACAGTTCAACTTTTGGTATCAACAATTGTTGATTTATATTTCCCCCAGTGATGATCACTCTGCTGTTTGAACCTCACCAGCGTCGATAACTTCAAACAATAGATGTTCTTTTTGCTATTAATCATTCAATCAATCAACTTCACACAGGTCAATCGGCTTCATCCACCGTTCCAGAAGCACTTTTTGGCTCTCCCTTTGCTCCTCCAGTCGGCGCATCACCTTCCAGCCTTTGGCCTGCGTCGTCAGGAGGTACTCGTTGCCGGGCTGGGAGCGATAGCTGACGGCGCCCAGCGTCAGCGACTGGGCGAGGCGGGCCCGGGCGCAGGGAAAGAGAAGGCGAAGCTCTTCCGGCGAAAGAGGGACGTGCTTCAGGAAGCTCTGCAGGACGTATCGCGGGCCGTCGAGGACCAGGTCGAGGTCGGCGGAGGGATCCGGCTCCAGAAGCATCAGGTACAAGATGGCTGAAGGGAGGAAGGTAAGATTGATGGAGTTTAGAAGAAGGCACTTTCTCACGTTTTTGCAGTGATTTTTTACAGGTGGCACTTACCGATGGCAATGTCGAACACTCGGGGACTGTAGGAGATGTCGCCAAAGTCGATGACTGCCAGCTCAAAATCTTTATCATCCTCATCATCGACCAGAATATTCTGCTCGTTAAAGTCGCCGTGAATGTAGGCCTTGGGAAGGTGGTCCATCACCGTCAGCACCTCCACCTCAAAGTCCTCCACAGCTGAGCGAACTAAAATGGCTTTCTCTTTACCCTCTTCAGTGGACTCCTCAAAGACGTCCTCCAGGTACTGCTTTATCTTCGGCGCGGCCACCAGCGACCAGAGGCCGGTGGGCCGATTCCGGATCGCCCCATTCTCGTAGCGACCATCGTTGATGGCTGCCAGCAGACGCCCGAGAAGGTCTCCCGATTTGGCGAGAAGCGACGGCGTCATCCGGTAGTCGAAGAGGCGTCGACCGGGGACAAAGTCGAGCAGGCGGACGGCGAAGAGCTTCGCTGGAGCTTTTCCCTCTTTTTCCGAAGCTTCAAAGGCCTCCCGTGCTATGTGGTGGCCGTGGGCGTTGAAGAGCGGCCGGGAGACCTTCAGCGTGCGGTAGTGGGTGGCCAGGTGGAGCATCATTTCGTTTTGGCCTTCCAGCATTCCTGGTGAGGTGAAGAAGGTGAGTTTGTTATTTAGAACCTTTTTCTTTTGGGTTTTCCTTTACCTTCCAGGGCACTGTCCTCGGCGTTGGTCACCTTGAGGACGTAGGCCGGCTTTCCCGTGTCCGCCTCCTTCAGCAGGTAGTTTCGATCATCGTAGCTGACAATCTCCTTCACCTCGCCCACCTTGGCCGCCACTGAAGGGTAGAGGCGGGAGAGAAGGGACCGGGCGACTTCGACCGTCGTCGGTGGTTTGTTTTCACCGGAGGAGCTCATTTTGTGTGAAAAAAGATTTTTTGGCTGAAGATGATTGTTATGCTCAAGAAATAAGCTCAAGAAGTACAAGTGAAGAGTCAGTCGATCAGTCAGCATCAGTGGTCGGAATGCTAATGGAGCTGGCAGGCCATTTCCATTTCTATTGCCCACTTGGCTGGCTGTGTCTGTGTGACTTTGATGGATTGTCACACCACTGCTCTCTAGCTACTGCAACTGTCACCAAGATTTGCTTTCCATCTCGTATTACTTTGCTCTCCCTCTCCCTCTCTACAAGCTTTCCAGTCTGTCTATCACAATTGAGAAAAGTTCACTTGATAAGGATGGACGAGGAGGCGAGACGAGGAGACGGGCGATTGGAGAGCAGAGCAATGGAAAAGAAGAGGATCAGCGATCACAATGTCTTATCTGTCACTGTGCATTTTGTGCTTTGTCATCCTGGGAGATGCTTTCAATTGGTGGTTCAGTTCTGGCCTTGGTAAGTGCACCACCAGGAAAAGTCCCGTTGATTAACCTTATATTTAACAGGGGCGTAGTACTAGAGCTTATTTACTTTTCAGCTAAAACACTGTTTTTGCTAATCTTTCTTCTTTTTCTTTTTCTTATGACGGACAAAACTCTAAATTGAAACATCAGCCGCGGTCAACCAGAAGAATTCGTTGTGCTGGTAATGGTCAAAATGGAAAAAATGGCCAGCAAAAATAGTCATCATCATCAAGGGAATACTAATAATCTTATCCGCCGCTGCCGCCGCCGGTTAAGGAGATCAAGAAGATCGAAAAGATAATCGAATTAGCGGCAGTAGCAGCAGTAGCAAAGGCAAATATTTACCAAACTGAGTCTGCAGAAACGCGATTGGAATTTGCTGCTACAACTGCTGCTGCTGAAACTCTTTTGTACAGCAGCTCATTGTACAGCTGAAAAAAAAGAAGAAAAAGAAAAGCTTTCACTGGTATCCACCAGTAGTGCCACACACTCTCTCACACATCACCACCCTCACCAAACGACGGCAGAATCTTCTCAATTAGATTTGGACAGTAGTGGTCTATATAGAAGAACTGCCTGGAAGCCGTCTTTTCCATCACCGTACACACACTGAACTGAACTGAACAAAACAGAGCAGAACCCGAATCAACGAAGCGAGACGCGAAGGCGAGGAGACAGAGGCCGTGGAAAATATCCGTGTGTGTCCTGTCCTGTCCTGAGCTGAGCTGGTACACTGTACACTCACTCAATCGATCTAAAAAGCAGCGAGCTGGGCCAATGTCTGCTTCCATTACCAACATTTTCACTAGCTGCTGCTGCTGCTGCTGCTGCTGTTTCGATCGAAAAGAAGAGAGAATGAATGAAAAGGCGGGCAGGCAGGCAGAGGGGCCAGTCAGGCGATGTCAGAGCCATTAGCAGCAGCAACAGCAGCAGCAACGACGGCAGAATATTCTCTCCTTTCCTTTCCCCTAATTCTTCATAGCAGGCGAAGAATTGTAGCATGAGAGTCGTAGCTGTCTGCTGCTGCTGCTGCTTTTGGTGAAGAAGAGAGAGAGAGAGGAAAAAGGAAAAAGGAAGAGCTGTGCAGTTCCAAAACAAATACACTGTCGCTGCTGCTGCTGCTGTACCAGATTCTGTGGCTGCTGACGGGTTTAGAGGAGAGACAGAGAGTGAGATAGAGAGAATCGAGCTCGGAGCTACTTTTCGGTGCTGCTGTTTTGAATTCAGCACCAGCCATTCAGAACTGTGGAATTCTCTCCTTTGCTCATCATTCCTGGTTCTTCTTTATTGTCCACTTTCACTCTGTATCCATCTTTTGTTATTCTACGACTATTCAGTACAACTATTCGTTACTAATTGTCCCACTACTTTAATGCCCACCAATGCCTTTGTTGGCTGCTGAGCGACGTGATCGTCATCACCACCACCACCACCACCTTCACTTTCATCACCTCTTTTCGCCCTAGTCCTTTGTCGTAATCATTTAGGATAATCTCAGCTTATCATCATTTACATCTTCTTCTCTAACAACCTCACTTTTGACCTCTGATCTCACCTCATCTTCTTTAACAAAAAACGTCAAAAAACAGCATCAAAATGGAAAAGAAACCCCCACCACCGGTGTACTTTCGCACTAAAAAGTGGATTCTGGTCATCACCTCGATGATCGGCGTCTGGCTCTTCTACAACTACGCCGACATGGTCATTGACATTGTCAACAGTAAGGAGTTTAAGAGCGACCTCGGCCACGCCCTTGCAGAGGAGACGCCCACCGAGCTGAAGACGATCAAGGTAAATTTTCTTTCTTTTAATAAGAAAAATTGTAAATTTTTTACCCGTTTTTTCAGCGCTGGTCCAAGATCAGCTTTGTCCTCCTCTCCGGCGCGGGCATCATCGGCCAGCTGTGCGGCCTGATCGGCGGCGTCCGCGGGTACATCTTCATGGTGAATGCGCACGTCTTCATCAACCTCTTCGTGGTCTTCGCCCATGTGCTGCTGTTCATCTGCGCCTTCGCCTTCACCTCCATCACCATCAACCAGACGCACACCTTTGACATGGGCGCGAAGATAGGCGGCATCACCTTCCTGGTGGTGAACATCACCGTGGGCTGGCTTTTTCGACGTGACATTAATATGATCCGCCACCGGGAGAAGCTCAGTCGGTGCACCTGTTCGTACATTGCCGCCGCCCAGGCGCAGTTTGCCGCTCAGCAGCAGCAGGCGCAGCAGGTAAAAGGAGGTTTCGGGAGTTTTGGAAGTTTTAGGAGTTTTAGGATTCTAATAAGGTTTTTTGTACACACCAGCAGCAGCAGTACATCACCGGACCGGACGGCTCGCGGTACATGATCGCCCGACCGACGCCCATCGGTGGCGGTGGCTCTCGGCTCAACGGCGGCAACGGCAATGGCAATGGTGGAAATGGCCCCGATGGTGATAATGGAAATGGCGGCGGTGGAGGAGGAGGAGGGGGAGGCAATAGCAATCAGTGGCCAATTGTGCCGCCTGGAGGGCAGTTGTGGCCCTAGGATTTCTTTTTCGACAGCAGAAACTGGTGTTCTTTTCTTCAGCAAGCCCTCGCGTTCTAGAGAAACTCGACTAGTTTTGTAACAAAGAGGCTATAACAACAACCACAACAAACTTGATTACCCTTCATTTCCGTTGCCAAAGTCTAGGTCGTACAATTTGTTCAGTTTTACAATATTTTCTTTCTCGTACAATCGTACAAACATCACCCTCTTCACCTGCGTCGTACAAATAACCTCCTTCTGCAGATACATGTTTCATTTCAATTTCCTTCTTTTTCTTCTGTTCTGTTTGCTCATTACTCCAAATATGTTGATTGATTGATTTCCTCGTCTAGCTCAATATTCTCTTTTTGTTTGTCTTCTTTTGTTTTATCTCCCCTCGGTGTATCCTATTCTGTTTACCAATTCTAGGTTTTTTTTCGAAGCAAGACAAGTCTCGCTTCCTCATTCATTCTTCACTTTTCATCTGATATAATATCTGTCACCCCCATCGCCACCACCACCACCACCACCACCCTCATCAATGAATCAATCTTCCTCTTTGTTGCCAAATAAACAAAAAATACTCACTAAAGAGGTCACATTTGACCAGTGTAAAAGATAAATACTCAAAGTTTTTGCTTTGCTTGCTTGCTTGCTTGCTTGCCTTTATTTGCCACTGTAAAAAAAGTTGGTTTACAGTGCGCTTAGATGTTTAAAAATTGAAAAAATTAATTGATTGTACACTAGTTGCTCCTAGCCTGCCCTATTGCCCTATTCTTTCTTTATTAACGTTTTCTTCCTTTTAACCATAGACGTAGCCATTGGGACCCCAGCCCCAGATCGGGTCGTCGTTGGTATCAGGGTCCCAAGGATAGCAGGAGCCGCAGCAGCAGCTGCAGCACCGCTCATTCACCTCATCAGAAACGGGAACTGCCGAGCTGAGCTGTGGAAGGAGCGAGATGAGCACCAGCGAGGCGACCAGCGCCAGCAAAAGGTAGGAAGGAAGTGGTTTCTAAGGAAAATGAAATTTGAGTTTAAAAGATTTAAAAAATTGTTTAATTTTACCATTTTTGAAAAGTTGATGCGCTTGCTGTAGTGATAAAAGTGGTGCCTACTGGCGCTGCTTTTAAAGTGTTTAGTGTTTATACTTGAAAAGGACGATGGATGATGACATTGAGAGCAAAAAACAAGTTTACTTGGTATTTGCTCAAATACTTGTTATAATTGTGTTTCTAAAAATGACAACTGGAAAAATAGGTCATTTCAGTCTAATTGTACAAATGTAACATGTACGGTAAGTTAGTTTCAAGGACATCGGCGAGTTGTGGAGAACTGTTTTGTTCTCAAAAAACGACGTGAAAACAAGACTACTAGGCTGATTTTTTCAATGATCATTTTTTTCTAAAATCAGTAAACTGGATCAAGTTTCAAAACACAAAAAATGAAAAAACATTTATGATAGGATTTCGTTAATTCTTTATTTGTTTGGTTTTGTTTGCATTACACAAGTTACTTTTTTTGTAACAAGTTTGAATAATAATAAAAAATAGAAAAATCTAGTGTTAGTCTGGAATCAAGAATTTAATAGAAATCTTCCGGTGTTAGTAGACCCAGACGACGTCATCATTATCATTGTTGTTAGAGCTGTCATTGTTGTTTGAGCTGTCATCAGCGCAGTAGTAGCAGCAACAGTAGCAGGAGCACCGATTTTTGACGCCGTCAGTCGGCGCCCCGGACACTGTGTCTGAAGACATGGTTATTACCAGAACAAGGGCCAGGCTGACCAGAAGGAAGGTCTAGAAGAACATTTTTTAAAAAACTTTGAACTTCGAATCATTAAACTTTACCATCATTAATTTCTGCTTTGAGATGTTCATTTTTTCTTTGATTTGATACTGAACCGTATTTTAATTTTTAATATCAAAACTTTTTATTATTATTTTATTTTTTTGCTTTTATACTAACAACTTGTTTTATTTATGTCTTTTTTGTACTGGATTCTCGCTAAAAAGTACTACTATTGAGGTCGGCTAAAGCTAAAATAACAGATGTAAAATAGCAACAACACAGTTCAGAGAATCGAAGCAGCTTTGAAGGTTGAAAAAGAGAGGTTTCAGCTAAAAATACTGGCAGCTTTTTAAAGAAAAAAACAGCACCAAAATAATAAAAAGAAGGTTATGATCATCACTGCCTTTCACCATCATCACCACCGTTGTCCTTCATAGCATCAACGAGAAGGTCATAGGTTTTTGACCAGGCTGTTAAAGCTTCAGCGGTCATCACCTCTGCTCCCAACGAGTCCGTCAGCAGTCCAAGAAGTGCAATTTTCAGTCGAGCAAAATCACCGGCGTTCAACTTCCGCCGTCGATGGTTGGCGGCAATTTTGGCGATCATCTCCTCAAAAACCTCCCCCTCCTCCTCCTCAAGGTTGTCCACCAGCATGCTGAAGCTGTACATGACATTGCGGACGTGAGCTTTTAGACGGCGATCAGTTCGAAGAACTTCGAGGTCCTCCACGTCTCGAAAGGAAAAGAAGGCGAGATACTTGGGGTGGGCGGTGAAGAGGCTGAAGAAGAAGAAGGAGTTTCATAAAAGAAAACAAAAGTACAAACAAACTGACCGAATAAACAGCTCAACGCCTGCTTCATTTCGATTTGCCGACACCAGCGCCCAGGTACTCCTTACCAGACGACGTTCTTCGGCGCTTAAATTCATCGTTTGAATTCGTCAATGTTTTGTTTAGTCTAAAGATGTGCTTCAGAAGAACTGCATCGTGAGACGCTAAACTTGGCAATGTTTCTTGTACGTGATGTTTCTCTTTTTCTCTTGTAAGAAAATGTACGACAGTGTTGGTGTGGCAAAAAACAGTGTCAACAATTATTGTACGACAACAACAGCAGCAGCTTCAAAGACGATCATTAGTGATGGTAATATAGCACCGGGCGTCAGCCCGGTGCAAAGTTACTGTTACCCGCGAGATTTTTGGCACAAATACTCAGGAGAAATAATGTGATTTTTTGAACCAAGTATCAGATTTTTGTGGTGGGACCACTTAATTAAAAGTAATTTTAAAAAAAATAGTTT
>JAALOO010000334.1_pt1 | contig 43066 bp, 39 predicted proteins | sample 7257641 | NCBI WGS metagenome assembly JAALOO01 (sample SAMN14085613, study PRJNA598686) | mite metagenome | biome: ENVO:01001000; feature: ENVO:01001002; material: ENVO:01001226; isolation source: single female mite from University of Michigan culture on fish food culture... ...
CTCTCTCTCTCTCTCTCTCTCTCTCTCTCTCTCTCTCTCTCTCTCTCTCACTCTTTCTCTCTCTCTCTCTCTTTCTCTCTCTCTAATACAGCGACTGTCTGTGTATGTTGTGGGGTGAGTGTTTGTTCAATGTGTTTGTGTGCTCTCTCCTTGTCACAAGTTTACAAGTGTAGCAAGTCAGGGCGCGCATCCCGAGAACGTCAGCAGCGACGGAGACGGCGACGGCGGCGGCTGCAGCCGCCGCTCACCTAGCTAGCTTCAGCCGTTCACTGTGAACGGTGGCAGTGGCAGGGCAAGGCACTGGTATTGGCAAAGCAAAGCAAAGCAAGGCACTGGCACTGGCGCTGGCACTGGTAAGGCAGCGCAGTGCCAGGGCAGCATCCCTTTCATTTCAGACGGCCTCTGACTGCTGTCGCGGACGGGTCGCATTTGCAAATGCAGCGCGTTTGCTTCTTTTTAATGCAATGGCCGAATGGCTCTCCTTATAACCTAAACTATTCTTTTAAAAGTCTATCTTTTAAAAACTGATTTTTATTGATTTTTATTGACTGAAGTTTTTACAAAAAAAAATTTTTATTTGATATTTAAAACTTTTACTTTTTTAAAATTATAAAAAACATTTTTTATATCTTGGTTTTTTATCATATTTTTTGCAGAAAGTCAGGTATGTACTAACAATTTTTTGTTTGTTATTTGCTTTAAACAACTTAGTTAGTTGTTACAATTTTAACCACAGCACTTTTATCTTGTAGCTTGCAAAAACCTCATTACCGGCACAAGAACAGTAAACTCATTTAAACTACAACAGTGTCAAAAATGGCACCGGCTAAAAAAACAAAAAATCAGCCGTACAGGACTACATCAAGATACAAGAAAAGGAAAAAGAAGAAGGTCCAGGCAAAAAAACCAGTAGTTCCAGCGGCGGTTCCAGAAAATCCAGTTGTTCTAGAAGATCCAACTGTTTCTGATGAGCCAATGGTTCCAGAAAATCCAATTGTTCCAGAGGATCCAATTGTTCTGGATGAACCAGTTGTTTCAGATGAGTCAGTTGTTCAAGATGATCTAATTGTTTCAGATGATCCAGTTGTTCAAGATGATCCAACTGTTCCAAATGAACCGGTTGTTCCAAATGTTCCAATTGTTAATATTGAACGCCCACTAGCCATCGACGCCACTGCCCAACGTCTTCTTGGATGCGCTTTTGTCCAGACTGAAAGTAAGTGTTTCACCATATTTGCTTAAACTTAGTCCCGAGCCAAAAATAAAATTTACACTAAAACATTAAAACATAAAAAATTTTTAAAATAACTAGAAACTAATAAATGGAAACTGACAAGTTTTTAGTTTAAGTTTAAATTTAAGTGTTTGACAAAAAAAAGTTGTTCAATAGTTGTAGGGAGTTTTGTGCCAACATAAATTGATTAAGAGATATAACATTGAACACAATTTGAGAGTTACAGGCAAAACGGGTATGAGAATTCAATCAGCAGCAGCTTTGTTCGATAGCAAAAGACTTCAATGATGAAAAGATGCAAAGCTGGCCAATTCGGTGCATACAGTGCCCACGTAGGGGTGCTACGATGCAGGTACCTTGGGGTGCTATACAATCAGTTCAGGGCACAGAAGCCCCCAAAACTCCACAGCACATAACAGCACAGTAGAGTGGCAGCAGCAGCAGCAGAACTAGACACTGAGACACACTGGCTTAAGGGGAAGAGTAAGACAAGCAGCTTAAGTGGCCCTCTAAGCTGCTTTCAATTGGGAAGAAAGTGCAAACTGCTTAAACCGTTTTGCCTGATTGAACTAAACTGCTACCTAAAATATTTCACTTTGTTGCAATTTTTCTTTTTCCCTTCACTTTCTTACTTTCTTTTTTCTCCAATTTCTGCTACTACTTTTTTCTCTGCAGTTCCAAAGACGATGCAGTGCCGGCTGAAGAAGGACTTTGAGTTTCGCATTCACGCCGCTTTTCTCACGCGGGCCAATCTGTACGCCTTCTACTACCATTCGGCGGAGATGACGCTGCGCCTCGCCCGCATGTGTCGCTTCAGCCAGACCTGGGAGCGAATGATCGGCTTCAGTCTGTTCCAGGCGGAGAAGACCATCCAGCACGTGCTGCCGCTGCCCTGGACGCGCCACAAGCAGGTGCTGCTCTTCGTGAACAACGGCATCCGCCTGCTGCGCATGGACCGCCCCGACGGCATGACGCTGAGCAATGTCGACCTCCGCCAGATGGTCGAACTGCCGCCCGATATGGTCGTCAACGTGGAGGTGAACCTCTTCGTCAACTGGGTCGCCGTCACTGTGGACGAGGACCGGCCGGGCCTGTACTGCCTGGCGGAGGTGTCCGCCGGCCAGCTGGTGAACCGGGAGCTGGGCGTGTATCGCATGGACTGGCCGACGCAGGCCTGGGTGCGCATACCACTCCCGGAGACGCCCACCAAGCGGCTGGTCAGAGGCGACTTTATCATCCAGCACGGGCCGTACCTGTCGATTGGCGTGGTGGAGCGGCGCCTTCATCCAGAGGAGGGCAGCTACATTCGACGGGCGAATCAGTTTGAGCAAGTTGTCGCTCTCACTCATGTGGTCAGTTGATTGAAGGAGTTTTTTTAGTTGAAGACTGTTTTTAATAATAAATGTTTTTCTTTATTATTTTTAGATCCGCATCAACCTGCACGACTTTGACTTCAACATCTACATCATACCGCCCCAGCTGGACCAGTGGACGCTAGATCACCAGGTGGCACTGAAGTACTCCTACATCGGCAGCAAGGTCTTCATCATGAACGCGCTGGCCACCACTGTTGACGGCTACATGACGGTGGTGAAAAATCAACTCTGGGTTCTAGATCTAAACTACCTGAGAATGAACAAACTAAACGACGGCCCCGTGGGCACGGTGAAGACCTTTGAGCCGGAGTCGCCCAAAGCGGCCATGGAGCGGGAGAAACGCAAAGCGGAAATGGCTATGGCAACGGCAATGGCCGCCGGAGACATCCGCCTAGCGACTGCTTTCTTTGCCGCCGTCGCCCGCGGTGATAATGTTATTGGAGAACCGAGTGTTGTTCACACGCCAGCTCCTGCTAATGGTAACAATACAAATCCTGGGGCAGTAAACTCAGCTCCCGGTCCCTCCTCTAAAAAGGGCGTGTCAGTTTCTGAAAGTGAAAGCCAAGATGGCAACACCGTTCACCCGCACTTGAAGGCCACCATTCGCATCGTCTCCGAGGTGCCCGCCTCGAAGCTGCTGATGCGCAACTTCATCATCGCCATTGGCTCCGAGCGGCGAGACCTCTGGGCACTGAACACCAGCCCGCTGACCTCGCCCACCGACCAGATCAACATGTACCGCGTGCCGCTGTGGGGCGTCTCGCGGCTGAGCACGCTCGCCTTCGAGAGCGTCCTCTTCCGGGCGCCCATCAAGTCGCTGGTGGTGCAGAGCATGACCTGCAGCCACAACCACCTCTTTGACCGAGTCTTTCCCAAGCAGGAGCGGACGCTAGAGCACATCAGCCGCTTCTTCAAGGCGGCGGGCGTTCCGGTGGAGCGACTGTTGCCGGTGTCGCTGCCGCCCATTCTCCGGGTGATGCCCCGCACCATGGCCAACTCATACGGCGTGGGCGGCGATGCGGCGCGCATGGCCGCCAGTCTGGGGCGCATGCGCGCCGCCGGCAGCCTCTTCACCATTCCCCCCGACATGGCCGGATCGGCGGCCGCCCGGTTGCAGCCGTTCATGGGCGGCAGTCAGGGCTATCAGCTAGGTCAGCTGCAGCTGCCTGCTCGATCAACCGAGGGGTCGGCAGCGGCAGCTGCGACGGCTGCTCCTACGCCTCGCATCTTTCCCTACCCACCGCCGGCCCATCCTCAACAGCCTCAGCAACCTCATCTCGCGGTGACACTGCCCGCCATTCCAATACCGTTCAATCCTCGCATCGAGCACGGGCAGTACCGGCCGGCCGTTTCTGCCTCTCCCTACTCCTCCTACCTTCCCCAGCAGCAGATTTTCTACATTACCCGTGAGAACGCCTACACCGACTCGGCGCTGGAGACGGGCGAGGGCGCGGTGGTGATGCAGTCTGGGGGTGGGGGCGGCAGCTACCCCCTCTCCGCCCACCACCAGTGTCCGCACCACTGTTCGCTGATGCCCTTCGTCATCTACCGCTGCCCGACGCCCCGAGATGTGGTTCCCGTTCCGGTGGCGGCGGCTGCGCCTGCGCCCGCCGCCCCGGCTGCGCCCACCAACTCACAGGCGCAGTGGCCGCTCTTCCCGTCACCGGCCAGTGCCGCGGGACATGTTCCTGCGTCGGCCTTCATCGCCGCCCACCTGGCGCAGAACAGAGGAGCTCGCGCTGGAACGTCGTCAACTGCCACGCAAAATAATACATCTGTCACTCGCGCAAACTTATCGCGATCAGCAACTTCAACTTCAACGGATGAAACAGGGCATTATTCTGCGCCACTACGACGATCTGCCCGTATCAAGCGAGCAAAAATGGCAGCAGCCGCCGCCGCAACAGCAAATCCGCCAGCCACTACCGATGATGATGATGATGATGATAATGATGCAATCGGTTCCCAAACAACACCTCTGCCACAACAACAACAAAACCAACAGCCAAATTCTGACAGTGATAACTCAGCATCACCATCACCGCCACCACCATCTTCTTCTCCTGAAACAGATCCAGCTACATCGGGTAATGCTGCTTCCACTGCTGCTTCCGTTCCCACCGTCAACTTAACCGACACCGAGGCTAATGAGGGCTCAGCACAGCAACGCCCACCGGCGCCACACTTTGCCACCCTGCCCAACTACGCCCACTACAACCACTTCTCAGCGGCGGCGGCGGCGCCCTCTCCGCTGCAGTCGGCCTTCTCCGCCGCGCAGCTGCAGCGCGGCAACTTCACCGGCTCCAGTCGGGCAGTGGCCGAGCTGCAGTCGCCCCCGGTCAGTCGACAGGTGCGGGCGCTGGTGTACGGCCGGCCGGCGGAGGTGCTGGCCGAGGTGCACACGCCCGTGCACTACATTCCCATTCGGGTGGAGGGCCTGACGCCGGAGCACTTTCGCATTCGCCAGGCGGAGGAGATCGTCCTTCCGCGCCCCTTTCCGCACGTCCTCTCGCCGGCCTTTGACGGCGACCTGGGCGTGCCCGTCATCCACGTGCGCGTCCACCGCCAGAATGATGACCACCACTACGGCCACTTGTACGGCATGTCAGTGCCCATTGGCTGACCACACTAGGATTACTTTTACTTGCTAGTTGAGTACTGGTAGAAAGAATGAAGAAAGGGGAACGAAAACAGGGAAAGGCAGACAGCGGAACGAAACAAAGAAATCGACGATGCTAAAAAAGAAAAAGTAGAAAACTTTTACTTCACTATTCATTTATCCAAGGTTTCGTCACTATAATCAAACTCTTGTGCTTATGTGGCACAGCACTAGTCATAATTACCTGCTTTTGATAATAATACTTTTCCTCAGAAAGAGACATTTTAGTGATCACTACTATGCGAAACATTTACCCTATTTAACCTCCACTCTTGTTCCTATTTAGTAAAAATGTGTGTGTGTGAAGATGACTTTCTCCTCATCAAGTTACTATTTTTCCTTGATACTAGTTACTAGTACCCTTTATATCAGCAATACCTATGCTCCTAGAAACACAAAGACAAACTTTGTCAGTTTTTAATGCTTTTAATATTGTCGCTGTTTGTAAGCTATCATTTTTGTTTTGTTATTACTTTTTTATTGTAAATTGTTGTCCTGATTTTTTTACTTTTAGATTTACAAACAATAACAACGTGTGTTCAAACGTAGCAAATAATAGACAGGTAAACACCAGTTAAACACCGCAGTAAACACAATGCCACAATGTTTCTGAATCCAGTAGATTTTTTATTTGTTAACCATTAGAATCAATAAAAATTGACAAAATAAAAACTGCATTTTTTAAATTTATTCTATTAATTACCACGGCGGTCGTCAGAGGGAGCCCTGCCCAGTGACGACGACGACGACGACGACTGATGACGGCGGTAGTACTTGAGCGAGGCGTAAACGGCGACGGCCAGACCGACCACCAGGAAGAGGACAGCCAAGCGTACCACTACCCTCTTCTTCAGTAGTCATTGTCTTCGAGTGGGTGTGGGGCGTGGGGGAACGGTGGTAGTAGTGGTACTAGTGTCTGCTACCGCACCGTACATTCCCCAAACCTGTCGGCGATGGCGAGGCGGAGGAGTGGTGGACGGACCTGGCCCGGGAGATGGCTTTCGAGTGGTCGTGGAAGTGATCACCGGCGGAGGAGGAGGGGGCGGCGGTGGGTAGTAGGGATCATGGCCGTAAGCAGGTGGCTGGCCGTACCCGTACCCGTACCCGTACCCGTTCCCATAGTACTGACCACAGCTGTTGGGAATGACCACCGATAGGGTGAGCAGCATCAAAAAGAGTGCAAGGCTAAAGTTCTTCATTTTTCTTCTTTGAAAAGTTTTGGTTAGAAACTTTGTGCAAGAGAGAAAAAGTGAGAAAACTTGGCGATGGTGATGATGATTTCTAGTAGGCAAACTTTAGTGCTTATATACTAGTTGAATTTGCCTTTTTCAAGTGGTAAAGTTTCACACTTGTGCTACTTTTAAGATACTTTTGCCGCATCTAAAAAGATTAGTTGATTTGTAAATGAGGTTTATTGGTGAAATTCACTAATTGCCCAGTTACCGAGATGCTGAAATATAACCACATTTTTGCAACAACTGGAAATCTAGGTTTATCGATTTGATCTATTTTGTGTTTATTTCCCGTTTATTCAGGTTAAAGGGCTCACCCTTGCAACAAATTGCTTTTAATTTAAATAATAAGCAAAAACAAAAAAACATATTCAACTGGAATGAGATAATTAAAGTTAGTGTGCAATACTTAGTGTAATAGTCGTTGTGTGTCTTTTGAAGTTTTGGTAGTGAGTGATCGTAAAACAGTTAAGTACGGGTGCAACTCGGTTACGAAACCTAAACAGTGGCAAAAGCTTTTATTGTTGCTAATTTAACTACTGGCAGTGTCTAATGGGAGCAAATAGACGTCTACTGGCAAATGACAGTTGCCCGGCTCTTAATGTTTGTGAGCAGCGACGACAAATTGAAGTAAACTGGAACCATTTCAAACTAGGGCAAACTAATTTGGTTTTAGTAAAGTCAATGTAAAGTAAAGATTAAATAAAGATAAAGGCCGTCTGCTGGTCACTTTTTGCGTGAAGAACAAAGATGAGCACAAAGAGAAAGTAGCTAAGTGGAAAGAGGTACCGACTGACGTTGTCCACTGCGCTGTGCCGAGTGGTGGTGCGAAAGTGTTTCCAAAGGCGGTGACATTTGAGAGTATAGAAAATTCCAGAATTGACTACAATTTTATAGTTTTCTTCTTCACCCTCGTTTTTGCAATTGCTGTCACAATTGTCACAGCTGGAATTTTCAGCTAACTCAGTTTTAGTTTTTGTAGATACTTGTTCAGTTAACTTTTTTTGATGATGAATGAGATCATTAGGGCGCTGAGGGTGATGACTATGATGATAGCTCCTGTGCCGGTGATGATGATGATGATGATTGTGATGACCAGAGCCGTCTGATGAACACCTTTTTCTATTCATTTTCCTCATCGGTTTAAGGGAAATACTTTCCTGAACATCGTCGCCCAGTTGAAAGCTGCTGTACAGTTGTGCTGCTGCTGGTAATGTCTTTTGATGTCGATCCGTAGAGCAGCTTCGATCCTCCTCTCCGCTGCCCTCCACCTCATCATCATAAGCATCCTCACAATGGACACCATTTTCCGTTTTAGCCCTTTCAGCCCTTCTCCTCTTGACGACCATGTGCATGACATAAAGAGCCAACGAATATTCACACAAAGCGGCAAAAACGTAGCTGATGCAGACCATGTTCCAGACTTGAAGGGAGTAAAGATAACTGACAGAGAGTTCCGCCTGAATTTGCTGTGTCACCAGAGCAAGCAGACAAGTGACAGCCAGCGTAACACGAGCCGGTGCCAGCGGAGTGGGCAACCAAAAGCCAGTAAAGGAGATGACCTGTGAATAAGTGACATTGAGCAGATTAAATAAAATTTAAGTTAAATAAAAGTGACTTACCACAACAATGAAAGAGGGTATGAACCGTTTGAGGACGTACTTGGCCGTCTGTCGGGCAAAGGTCAGCTGGCCGCTGATAGTGGAGAGACGGGCGTTGATGTGCGGAAACTCCTTAAAGTCCTCCTCCAGTGTCGCCTGTCCGGTAATGCTGAACTCCGTTCGGTCGACGTGGCTGCCCGTGTTGAAGCGACCCCACTTTAAGACCATCGTCTGGGCGCCCTCTTTAGTGGCGGTGAGGTTTACGTAGCACTTCTGCACGTCAAAGGGAAACCGAGAAAAGTTCATCGTGCAGGTCAGTTTGAGCAGCAAACGGACGGCCATGAAGACAGTGGTTGTCATTTGAGAGGATTGGGATGCTGAACTTTCAGGCTTGTTAGTTGTGTTTGTCGTTGAAAAGGGATCAGTAACCGGTCGTCGGCTGACGGTGAAGTAGCATGTGGGTCGAAGTACGTCAGAAACGTCTCCAGAAACGGCATTGCGGAAGAAAATGTCCGGAACCCAGAGCCGATTGGCCCAACAATGGTCGAGAACAATCCTTTCATTTTTTAAATTTTTACTTTTTATTTTGACAAGTTTTTCAACAGTTTCATTTGTTTCATTTTTAAAATTGGTGTCTTTGTTGACTGGCAATAGTTCTTGATTGTTCATCACCCGTTCCACGTGCAGCCGATCATCAGTCCACTCGTTGTAGTAGAAGACGTCAGCGTGTAGAATCTGGTCAGCCGTTTGACTGAGGGCCAAGTTGAGGAAGACCAGCGATACGACCACTTGAAGGGGCTTTTCAATGATTGAATCGTTTGATTTGTCCCTTTGTTTTGAAAGTAAATTTTGTGGTGGCCCTGGTGGAGGCACGTCTCGCTGATAGTTTTCATCTAAAAGGGCGTCATATCGACTACGACCACCCAGCGGACAATGGTGGACAACCGTTTCTAAAGGTTTCAAGTTGAGCGACATGAGCATGAAAATGAAAAACAAAAAATATGCTGATTTAAATGGCAAAACTAGCATTTTTCAATTATTAAAAATGCAAAAAAATAAATTTATTTGTGAAAAAGTTTTTTGATTTTGTTAGAAAAATATTGGGAGAAAACGATATTAGTCACAAATTTAACTGGTTAACGACGATGAAGCCGGAATAAACTTTATGACAACGGCCGACTGCTGTTGCTGCTGCCTCTGTTGTGTGTCGGCCGTGACAGTGAGAGTATAATAGAAACCGAAGTAAACTGAGAAGTAAAATGAGAAAAACAGCAAAAAGCGCAGAATATTCTGCGCGACAAATTCTCTGCACACCGAACATAATAAAAACTCAGAGTTTGAATATTTGCGCAAAAAAGAAGAGAGAGAGAGAGAGAGTTGCTGAAAGAGTAGCTATCTACTTCAGTACCACCGCCGTTTTTTGCTGTTGCTTACAAACACAGACTGTGTAAGTACAACACACTGCTACCCACTGCTATTTTCCGTGTCGTTGAACGACTCGACTGAAATGACTCGTTTAGAAAAACAGCTGTGAAAGTACTGGGAAAGAATGCAAACGGTAGAATGCTGCTGAAAAAAAACAGCAGATAAAACAGCAAGGGCAATTTTTCTTTTCCTTTGCTTCGTTTCACAGCCATTCTTTCTTTTCCTTCTTTTTTCATCTCTTTTTTTCATTGGTGCCGAAAAGTAAGCGTAAAAACGTCTGGTCATTTTTCAGTTTTGGTGCTGTTCTATTGCCAAAGCATCGAGTTTAACATAATGGGTGTAAAACTTGCTGTTTTACTATTTAAGAGTAGTATTGGTACTAAGGGTAGACAAAATTGCATGTTTTTAGTTTTTTTCAGTTTGCCGGGTAGAAAATAGATAACAGTTCCCTCCTTCTCAAACAGTCATACAATTTTGAGTAATCGTTGTTTGCTGCAGCTGTTGGCAATATTGCTTTCTGTTTTACTCTTTTTTCCTATTTCATAATTTATCATACCTTTGGACCACCTCTTTCTCTTTTTGTGCCAGTGCTGAACAAAGAGAATAAACACTGTCACTGTTTGCTGAGCTGGCATTGTACAGTACCGAGCACTATACAGCAGGTAAATCAGTCTAACTCTCCCCATCTTTTGTTGTTGCAAACTCATTTTTTCTGCTTAAACAGCAGGGTAGCAGGGACAAACAAAACAACAACACCATGAAAAATAAGTTCATACAGCACAGCACACACACACTTTACAAAATTAAAAACGCATAATCACACAGGCGTAAAAATGTGGAACGCAAAAAAGTACAGGCGAAACTCACACTACATAATGCTTTTGTGCAACACACTGATTATGTACATGCGAACGTGTTGCCTATTTTTTCTTTAAAAAATCTAAGATTTTTAACAAATTTTTAAGATTTTAGTTAAAAATCTTCTTAACTCGATCTTTAAAGTAGAAACAAAAACAAAATAACACAAACTACAAAATTTTTTTTATATAACTTATTGCCATTATGTACTTGCAAACCATTATGTAGTGTGAGTTTTGCCTGTATACACAATTTTTCATCAAGTTTTAAATCATTAGGCCTTTTTGCTCAGGTTTTAGCAGAAGAAGAAAGCCCCCTTGGTGCGGCTGCTGGCGGAATGGGCGGCAAAGGCGAAGACAAAGAGTAAGTAGCTGATGGGAAAGAGGTACCGACTGATGTAGTCCACCGAACTGTGGCGAGTGGTGCTGCGAAAGTGCAGCTGCACTCGAGTTCGCAGTGCTCGACAGCGGCGGCGAAGCTGAAGCTTGGCGGCATTCAGCAGCACGGGAACTGTTCTCTGGCGAGCTCGAGGTACTTGGTGGTGGTTACCACTTAGTCCACAGTGGTTGTCACCTTTACCTCCGCCCTCTTCAGAGATGGTGGGCAGCTCGATTGCGGTACTTCCGTGCTCTGCTTCTCCGGCAACAGCAGCTCCACTTTTAGTGGACACCCTTGAGGTCATCCGCCGGAAGGACTGCTTCACCTTCCGCTTTGACTTTTGCGCCATATGAAAGACAAAGAGGGCCAGGGCGTACTGGCAGAGATTTGCAAAGACGTAGAAGATGGCCGTTGCGTTCCAGATTTGCAACGAGTAGATGTAGCTGACGTTTAAATCGGACTGAATTTGCTGCGTGACCAGGGCGAGCAGAGCAGTGACGGCAATGGAGACTCGAGCCGGAGAGATTGACGTCGGAATCCAGAAGCCTATAAAGGTCATCACCACAATGATAAAACTGGGTACAAAACGCTTGATAATGTAGCTGCCGATGTTCCGCTTGAAGACCACCTCGCCAAAGAGACAGCTGTAGCTGCCAATGTCCTCGTAGACCTTGATGCAGTTCTCATAGCTGGTGTAGACGATTTTGAACTCTGTCGAATCGAGGTGACGGCCAATGCGAAACTCAAACCACCGCAGCTGCACAATGCGGTAGTCCTCATTGGTCATGGTGATGTTGAGGAAGCACCGCTGTACGTCGAAGGGGAACTTCCGAAAGTCCATCTGACAGGAAAGTTTCAGATTGAGGCGGACGGCCATGAAGACGTGACTGTTGTTCAGCACCGAGTAGTAGTGGGTGGGCGAGAGAATGTTCGACACCGAGCCAGCTTCGGCGTTTCGGAAGTACGTGTTCGGCGTCCACAGCCGGTCTGCCCACTTGTGGTCCAGCTTGTAGAGGGAGCCGCTGACGTTGCTGCCATTGCTGCTGACGCCCTCATTGGGCGCCAGCAGGCGTTGGTCCTGCCAAAAGTTGTGGTAGAAGATGTCCATGTCGAGGGTCTGCGAGGCGGTGGAGCTCAGCTTCATGTTCAGCACAATGACCGAGACGAAGACCATCACCGGTTGGCCGTCCACCGTGGGGGCGACGTTTTTGTAGTAGTTGGGCGGGAGAATGCCCAGGTTGTCGGGAGCGAGGCCGCCACTGCCGCTCCCGCCGCCGCCGGCCAGTTTGGAGAAGCGCAGTCGTGGCCATGAAGGAAGAGGCTTTGAAGAGGCAGATGATGATGAGGAGGATAATGATGTGTATGAAGAGGTGGAGGTAATGAAAGTGAGCAATAGCAGTAAAAATGGAATGAAAAACTGACGAGGTGATGCTGCTGCTGCTGGCGCAAAAGTGCAAATGAAGTTCATCTTTTCTGCCTTGTGAATTAGCGTCTCGCGGTCAACTGAACAGATGAGGAGAAAGTGAGTATAACAAAGTGGAAAATCAGTGTTTTCCGCAACACTGTACAAAGCGACTCTTGCAACTGCAGTAGCAGCAGCAGCAACAGCAGCAGCAGTCGCAGTCTGAATGAAATCCTGATTCCAATTGAATCGACGGACAGTCCATTAAATTGGCAGGGGTTCTAACTAGCTTTCTAGCCAATGCTGTGCCTGGAACCGGTTTCAGCTGCTTTTGTGCACATTTTTAAGCATTGCCACTGAATACAACTGCCTAAATGATCATTCCAAGTTTTAAACTGGAGAAAGGCAGACAGTTCAGCTGTAATTGGAGAATAGAGGAGAGGAAAGTGATTGCCTGCCTGTGCTTACACTTTGATCTGATTACATAGCTTAAAGGTGCTTCTGCGTCTGCTACTGCTACAACTTTGTTGATGCAGCTGTGTGCATGTCCAGAGGCGATGATATTACCCCTCACTGATGAAAGTCTGCATCTCCCTATCTTGATTCTTTTTATTTATCATTGGCATCGTCGCCAATGTCGCCGACCTAATAGAAAGTGAACTGACCCTTAGGCAAAACAAAGATTTTAAACAGCAAGAGACGCTTTTCTTTTTACTGCTATTATTTTACGTTGTTGAACATGTTTTAAAGCTAATTAAACGCGTATGGGTAAAGTTATTTGACGATTAAATTTCTTTTTTTTTGCGTTTGTGCAAACAATTGGTAATTGATGATTGCAAGCGCAACAGCTGACAGGCAAACTTCCGTCTGATGCAAATTGTGTTTGGTGAATAGTGTTAAACACAATTAGACTTAGAAAAATTAATTAACAATTACAAACAAAAACATGAACGATTATCAGCAGTTGAATAAACAAAGTTTTTTTATCAAGAAACGGTTTATGTCAAATAAAAATGCGCAATTTATTATTGTTTAACAAGTAGTTCAAATAAGTCAAATTTTTCAATAAAATAAAAACAAGTAAAATGGGCTCGTTTAGATAGTATCTTAACACAAAATAACTTAAATAACTTAAAGTACATAAAAATGTTGGCCAAATTGCAACGGTAGTCGTTGTATACAAATTGTTGTTTAAATAAAATCAAAAAGCAAAAAACTTCAAAAATCAGTCACGCATCATCAAAACCTGTGTCATCTCATCTTTTTCATACTTGTTCATACATTAATGGCGTACAACCCGGGAATGTTTCCTTTGGGATAAAAGTTGGCCACTACAATGTTGGTACCATTTGTAGTGCGGGCACAGCCAACGCCCACCAGTCTGCTGCCTTTCCACATCATCTGAGTGTAGTGGCGCCACCAGGTGTAATGGGTCATGTCTGGCTCACGACCTTGAAATGTGTACCAAGAGGATTGGAGAGCCCAATAAACGGGCACCTCATATCCATCTACTGAACTGCCAGGATTTTTATAAAAGTAATTTTGACCATACATGGGATCTTCATATCGATAATCATAACTGCCTAAAAAAGAAAAAATACATTTCAGAGTTAACATTTGTAAGTATCTTAACAGTTTTATCTAATTTTTACCAATAGCCGCTATCTGTTCGGCTTTAGTTTGAGCGTAGCTGTTGAGGCCCAAACCAAACATTAGAGGTTTGGCCCCACGATAAGATCGACCTTCGTTTATCCCCCTGAGAAAACCAGAGTTAAAGCCAGCACTGCATGACTGCAATGTGCCGACAACTAAACAGCTGGCAACAAAGAGGAAAAGAAACAAAGAAAGAGAAGAATTCATCTTTGCAAGAATTGATGGTTTCTAATGAACATGTTTTCTCTTTATATACTTATTTTTGAAAGTAAAATATTTATATGAAACTTGTTGGTTATCCTTGGTTTCTCAGATTTGTTTTACATTTTTAGCTGTGTTTAAAAATTGCATTAATTAATGTCCTCAATAAATTACTGTTTTTGTAAATATACAAGTTTAAAACTTTATCGATTGTTTCTCATTAATCTATTTAAAAATTATTTTGTTAAAGTATGTCATTCTTTAATTGTAAAAGTGTACGAACTTTATTGTTGTCATTGATATAAAACAAAATTAAACTTGTTGCTGGGAGTTTTATTAACTTAAATTTTTTTTGCTATTAAAAATAAATATCAAATAACAAGGTCAAAATAAAATATATTTTTATTAAACTTTTTTTAAGTTTTTATTTCAATTTTAATTTAAACAAAAGTTTAGTATAAGTAATTTATGTAAAAATAAAAAATAAATTTGAAAACTTTCAAATGGATTGAATGATGTTTAAAAAACTAGAGTTAGTAATTTACAAAAAAATATATTTTAAATAAAATATGTTTTTAATAATTTTTTTCGTTAAAAAATTCAATTTTTTTTATAAAAACACTGATTGTATTGTACATTGCATTATTTGACTATTTTAAAATTGCTCTAAAATTGTTCAATTATTAAGTATAAGCATTATTAAGTTATAAACTCTTATGTCAATCAGTGCAGTTGCACCAGAAGTAATTGGGAAGCCCACAGCTAGAGCGCGCCTTTAGAATGCAAGATAACATATTAGCGAAAAAATGGCTCCATCAGTTTGCAACACTGGCTAAAAATTCAATTGCAGAATCTCGTTCTTTTCTTTTTTTTTGTCACACATATCTCTGTGTGCTGGTGGTCAGCAGAGCCCACCGCTTTTTTGGTCTGCCATGACGTCTTTTGTTTATGAAAAGCCATTTGCCCGTGACACTTAGCAGCATCTCTTGCCAGCAGCTCCAATGTTTTGGGTAGCAGCAGCAGCCAGTTTGGCTAACCAACAGCAGCAGCAGCAGCTTGGCAACTTGGCAGCTTTGCAAAACAGAAATCACAACAGCAGCAACTGCAACCTTTGCAGCAGTTCATTGCATCCTTTCACTGTATCTCGCTTCCAGTTCACCAGAAGTCTCGCTTCTTCCCTCTCTCTCTCTCTTTCTAAACTAGTCAACTCGCCAACTATCCGACTGTGGATATCCGCAAAAGGATATCATCCACCACTGGCGCCGTCTTCCGAAGCAGCAACAGTGGTAGACAAAGCGCAGACCGCCCGACCCACACTTCTAAGCAGACAGTGCAGCACCATTGTTGTTATTGTTGTTATTGTCGGACAGACCAGTTTTCTGCTGCCTCATTCAAGTCGATTATCGACGCCGCCAGGCGTCAGTCAGTCAGTCACTCGCCACACGACAAATCACAACTTCAAGACACTCACACACACACTCACTGGCAAGTAGATTTTGTTATCAGTAAAGTGTGCACTTGCTGCCACCACCACTACCACCACCACCACCACCACTACTGCTGCTGTCACTGCAATTGCCTGCAGCCAACACCCGAACAGAGCACAGGACAACCGGATTCAGGTTTCAAGATTATCACCACCACCGCCATTGCCACAATTCAGTCGATTGACCGGCAAGGAGACCGCCAATCCTTTGAGATCCAAACTCTCACAACAGCCGAACTGTAACTTCCCCATAGAGAATCATCTGGTCATTGCTTTGAGCCTGTGCACCAACAAGTGAAGGAAGAACTACCGCCGTCACTGTAACGGTAAGTGTCTATGTGTTTGTTTCTGTGTGTTTGTGTTTATGAAACAAGACGGCTGTGCCGTTTCACCAGTTTGCACCGATTGCAACCGTAACAGCACTGGCGGCAACAGCCCTTAAACGAATCCGAGCAATAGGGAGGGGCAAACCGTCTTCTTCTTCTTTTTCTTCTTGAAGAGACATCTCCTAAGTTTTCACTACTTTGCATCTTTGCTTCCTCTTCTGTGCTTCTCTGTCGTAAAATTCAGTCACTTTACATCGGAGTTGTACTGTTTGTCTTTGCCTAGCAGCTTTTCTTTTATTATGCTCTTTTTACTTTTTTCTCTTTTTTTCGACTGCTAAGCATCTGCAAATGCAACCAGACAGACCAGGCAGGAATCGGCGTCTCTTGCCAACAACTGCCAAATCGTTTTTTCTATTTTTTATTTTGCCAGTGTTGTAATAGTGAACATTGAAACAACGATATTAAAAATAGTTTTAAAAAACAGCAGATTTACAATTTGTTTTGCAATTTTAATTTTCATTATTTTGTTTTGTGTAACGTTTAATTTGTGCATTCCTAACTAAAACACTTTATTGTTGTTTGAAACATTTATTTATTAATTTTTTAAAAAACAAACAAATATCATTTGATCTGTTGTTTTTCATTTTACTCAAAAATTATCAGGTAAAATAAAATTTAAAAATGACTAATTTTTATAACTTAGTTTAAATACTTCAAATTCTTGTTTTTAAAATAAACATAACTTTAATTTTTTAGTATTGCATTTTTAGTTAATTATTTTGTACGTTGTTTTGCGGTTCATTAAGTAAAATTAAAAAACTGTATTTTTAGTTAAAAACGAACAATTAGAAAACGATAAATTACTTTTGTTTGTTATTTGTTTTTAAACTTACTTTTAAAAGCAAAAACATTTTTTCAACGGTTTAATTTTTTAATTTATTTTCTAATTAAGAAATTAGCTGTCAAAATAAAACAAAAATATAAAAAATTCACTAGAAAAAAGTTAAGTTTTAAACTTACGGTTTTCTTGCGCGCTAAGTTAATTAATTTGCCCTTGTGGCTGATGTCGATTATTTTGTAGTTTTATTTTCTAACACAAAGAAAATAAAACTTTTGTGTCGATCGCTGTAAGCCTTTTTTAAATTACACCACATTTGACCGATAAAGTTAAAATTGAACTCGTTAAATTCGTTAAGTTTTAAAAAATAAATTTTAAATTTTATTGTGTTGTATAGTATTTTTAAGTACATTTAAAGTTACGAAAAATGGTTCTTATCTTTTCCATGATAGTTATTTTTCTGTACTATTGTTTCCAAGATAAATTAACTGCTTTGAATGCTCGTGCTACTGCTCGCCGTCAACAAGCGTTGCACATTCGTCGTCGAATGATGCTTCCCCGACAGTCAAACAATTAAATGTAAAAATCAATTTAATATTTAGTTTTTACAAATAAAATAATTTTTTAAAACTTAATAAAAAACTTAATAATTTTATGTTTTTAATTATAGACAAACATCAAGTTTATCTTTGGCAAATATATAAACAAAATTTCACTTTACTAGTTTAACAAACTCACAAACTACAACAAACTTTTGCACCAATAAAAAGCACCAAATCACAGTCACAATGGTCATTAAAATGTTTTTCTCTGGTATTTCGGCGTCAAAAGAGGTAAGCAAATCTGCAAATAATGCTTAGCAGTAATCCAGTTTTGATTAGCAAGCAACTGTCAGCAAAAAAAAATGTCAATGCCCTCAAAATTTGTTGCCTTTTTTCCATCTTTCCTTCAATCGTTTTTGTTCTCACGTTAGCTCTGTGTTTCTATTGCTTGCCACGCTTAATCGTGCATGCACATCTTCTACCTTCTCTCATTTTTTTATTTTTTTTCTCTTTTCTATTAACTTTCTCATATACTTAGCTAATTTTAGCCTCCCCAGAATCTGTCCGTTTCAGCTTTTGCCTTTATTTTTAGCTATTTTTACTTGTTGCAGTACTTTTTCATTTTCCCTTTTCAGTTCTTTTGTTTGTCAGTAAGTCAGGCAGGCAGTCCTTTGTTGTATGTTTAGATTAGTGAACTCAACGAAAAAAAGTAAGCAGTTGTCGATGCTGGCGTAAAACAAACACACACTCACACGAGTGATTATACTGCTAATTAACCTACAGTGCTGCATTGTTAAACGCCTTGTTTAGCATGTTTTTAATCACCTGTCATATCACTTATCAGGTTAAGAAGCACCAGCTAAGGGCGCAGTTCCTGTTGGACTCGTACAAGATCAAGTACGAGATGGTGGACGTCAGCGATCCAGTTGAGGAACTGTCACGAGAGAAGATGCTGCGAGAGGCAAAGCGTCGTACTGAGACACAGCCACCTCAACCGCCGCAATTTTACAATGAAGACGAGTATTGCGGGGTAAGACCTAGAATAAAACACATAAACAACAAATCTATTCCTGTTGTTGGAAATAACAACCACTATAACGTTTTCTTACAGGACTTTGAAGATCTTGAGACGGCCAACGACAACGACGAGCTGTTTAAGTTTCTGAAACTGGAGGAGGACGTCGCCATTGAGAACGGCAACGGTGAACAAGGCGAGTATGACCTCTTTGTTCCACCAGATCAGCGAGAGCCGCCAAAGGAAGAAGAAAAAGAGGAAGAGAAGAAAAACGAGGAAACGGTAGAAGACGAAGAGGAAGAGGAGAAGAAGGAGGTGGTTGAGCAGGTGACCATCAACGGGGTGGTCTACACCATACCGCCCGATCGAAAAATCGAGGTGGGCGGGCGGATCATCGACGTTGATGAACTTCTGGCCACCGAAGGCGAAGAGGTCGACCTGGAGGAGGTGGCCGATGATCTGAAGGAGCAGATAAACACCGATAAAAATGATGATATTAATGAGGATCAAGAGGAAAACAAGGAGAACCTGGGAGATAATGATGAGAATATGAATGTTGAAGAGGGGGAAAAAGAGGCGGAAGAGGAATAACATTGAACACTAGCACCTATACACACTTATATTTTTTAAACTTTTTTATTTCATTTTTCGATTATCAATCACTCACATCACTTTTTTTACTGTTGATAACAGCCAAATTTTAGTCTAATCTTTATAACCGTTTAAACTAATAACGCTTTTTTTGTTCACCACAAACAGACCAGTGAACCAGCTTTCAACTGATCAGTGGATTGCTTGCTTCTTCCTCTGTCCCCACCAGCAATTACATTTGCTGAATGCTTCCGTCTTGTCTTGATGCTTCTAAGCAACAACAACAACAGCAACAACAACAACTGCTTAACTTGCTTCAACCCTACCCAACCTAACCACTTTGACCAACTCCGCCAACTTTACCACCGTCTATGCATTTTTGTTCTTTGCATGTCCCCCGTCCGTGATCAGTTACTCATAATTTCTGTTTTCTTTTAAAATCAAAGCTTAAATGTTTAGTTTTCTAGTTACTAACAAACTATCACCAACTGCAATGCTCTAATGTTCGCAAACTAATTTCTTGTTTTGCTTATTTTTTATTTTACTTTTTCTTTGATAATTGCAATTTTTTAAATTCACATACTACAAACAGGTACATTAGATTAACTACTTGCAAGTTTAAAATCCTGATATAAAAACTTGTTTATGTAGCACTCACATTTTTGTAATTCTCAACTTTAAACTTTAAACGGTGTTATTTGACCATTCCAACCACGTTGATGTCAAAATGTAGTACACACCCACACTTACACACTAATTTTCACAAACTCATTACACAAACATGAAAATCAAGAATTCTTCAATATTAGCTCTAAGCTTAGTCACTTTTGCACTCCCACCTAATGTTATCATATTTAAAAATTGATCTAAATTACATGGCATTGATTACTTGCTATAAAGCATGTATTTTCTGCATGCCAAATGCAAAAAAATTACACTTATTTAAATCAAATTGCTGCAATACTATTTTGTTCACCAATGAGCTCTACGCGGTAATTCTAAATATTAGTGCAATTTTTGTATTTATTTATTAATAGTCAACCACAAATGTACATCAGCTTAATATCACATTTAACCAACTGCAATACAGTTTTAACACTGCACTACACACTTGTCCTTTTGGTTTGTTGCAAATTCTCTTCACATGTTTATCACTGATTAATTTTTGTGCAATTACTTTCTGAAAAAATATAAAACTACTCAACTCTTCTATTATTTTGTGAAGCACACACGCTAAATGTGTTGTTCATTGCAATAACTTTTTAAAAAATTTTTAGAACTTGCATTAATAGATCAATGAACGCAAGTGTACATTGACTGGCTAAACTTGCTTCTATCGGTTTAGATATTTCAAAGTTTACAGGGTGTTTTGCAATAAAACATTGTTTTAATTGCGATTTGCTTACATATATAATAAAAATAAAACTAAACAAAATCTGACACTCTGTAGACACTCAACTTTGAAAAAGAGGGGCCTTTGATGCTGAGTTTTGGGTTTGCTGCAAACAAAGAAAGTCAAGCGCAGTATCACAAGTTTGCTATCACCAAGCACTATTTCATAGATAAGAAAAGGCTCTTTCAGTCAGCTAACCACAATAATGCTTAAGTTATCAGGCGTTTTTGAAAACTAGCCAGCCTGATCAGGCTGTTTCACTTATCTCCAGGCAAATAGTGGAGAAAAAGTGCGTAGCTGCAATATTTTTTCTGCTTTTGATTACTACTTTGGGCAACCGTTGCATTTATATAACTGCGTCGTTTTGCCCAAAAACTTGACAAAAAGAAGAAGAACTGCGCCAGCTAAACTGATTTACTGAATTTTTAAGCAGTTTTTAAATTAAATTCCAAACCCTTGTCAGTACACAACAAAAGTTTTTTTCTGACGTCTGAGCGGGCACAGCCAAAAGATGCACCGAAATCCTCTTTTTCTTTTGGTGGCCGCCATTGCGGTTCTGCAGCTGGTGCAAGTAGAGGGTCGACTGCCCCGAGTGTGGGGATCGGCCTCACTGGACGTTTCCCAGCGCCTGATGGTGCCCCACCAGACGCCCATGCTCTCCGACCGGCTGATTGACTTTGTCAACTTCATCAACACCACCTGGAAGGTAGGGCTGCGAAAAACCGAGTTTTATTTGATTCTGTTTAACTTTTTAAACTTTTAATTTCTAAAGGCTGGTCGCAACTTTGGTCGCCGAGTTCCGGAAAGTTACATCCGTGGTCTGATGGGCGTCAAACCAAAGGAGGATTCGCCCGTTCGACTGCCGCTCCTACTTCACGATGACGTATCCGGTCTGCCCGAGTCATTTGACTCTCGAACTGCCTGGCCCAAGTGCCGTTCCATTAGCGAGATTCGCGACCAGGGAAGCTGCGGTAAATGTTACTAATCTATGTTTAGTCTCTTAACCATTGACTAATTTGAACACTTCTTTTCAATAGGTTCATGCTGGTAAGTACATAGCTTTGCTGTTTTTCCTAAAAGAATGGCTTTTTAAAATCATTATTTCCTCTCTTTAGGGCTTTTGGCGCCGCCGAGGCCATGTCTGACCGCATTTGCATTGCTTCTGGCGGCAAGCTGCAGGTGGAGGTCTCCGCCGAAGATCTGCTGACCTGTTGTTCCGGCTGTGGGTCGGGCTGCAACGGCGGCTTCCCTTCCGCCGCCTGGAGCTACTACAAAAGTCACGGTCTGGTGTCGGGCGGTCTGTGGAACTCCCACCTCGGCTGTCAGCCGTACGCCATCCCTGCCTGTGAGCACCACACCACCGGCAACAGGCCGCCGTGCAGCGACATTCTGCCGACGCCGAGGTGCACCAAACGGTGCATTGACGGTTACAACCGCACCTACAGCCAGGACAAACACTACGCCACCCGGGCGTACACTGTTCTGAGCAATGAGAAGCAGATCATGAAGGAGATCTCCACTAATGGTCAGTGTGACAGCAAGATTAAATGAAAACTCACTAAAACCTTTTTCTTTTCCTCTCAGGCCCAGTTGAAGCTGATTTCACCGTGTACGCCGACTTTGTGCAGTACAAATCGGGCGTCTACCAGCGACACTCGCGTGAAGCACTGGGTGGCCATGCGATTCGCATTCTCGGCTGGGGCGTAGAGAATGGCGTCAAGTACTGGCTTTGTGCCAACTCCTGGAACACTGACTGGTATAAAAATATGAGTTTTGTTTGTTGTTTTGATGACTTTGGTTAACATTTTTACACTTTTTGGAAAACTTTTCCATTCAGGGGTGACAAAGGCTACTTTAAGATTCTGCGAGGTGCTGGGGAGTGCGGAATTGAGGACGACATTAACGGCGGCACGCCGAAAAAGGAGGATTGATTTACTTTAAATGAAAAACATATGGATGGTTTAATTAGTGTTTAAGCCCAAATTAATAGGTAGTTGTAACTGATAGATTTAAATATGAAAACTTTTTTAAAATTTTTTAAAATGTTTTTAACTTTTAAACATCTAAATTTTTGTGAAAATGCAACAAACTAAATAAAATTTACACAATAACAATTCAAAATGATATTTTTATTGTAATTAAAAAATTATATAAAAATTGCATTAAATTTTTGCATTTTAAACTATTTTTTAAAAATTTAAAATGTTTGTGTTTGTTGACAAACAAATATGAACAAACTATTGTAACTAATTTGCCATTTTAAATTGCAAAACACAAATAAAGTTAAATGATATTAACCTTGTTATCTCCCAACTTACAAAAATCGTACATGTCAGAAAAATGTTGCAGCGTTATCAAATGACCAAATGCCTATATTGAAAATAAAAAATTGTCACAAATGATAAAAAAAGTATTGCCAAAGTGTAAATTGAAAAAACTTTCAAATGGCAAAGTATGTTAAATGTAAGAAACTCATACTTTGGCTACTGATTAAAAACCAACTTAACAAATAAAGTAAAAAACACACTTGCACTACAAAAAAAGATTAACAAAGTGTAATGTAATTGCACTTGGCACAACTAAAAAGGGTCACGTGTGCCACTTTGTATATAAGCGACATTTCAATTCAAAAACACGACAACAACAAAATATAGCCATCTTTTATTCTTTTAAAACATTTTCTTTTTATCATTAATCTCAAAAATGTGGCTCTACCTTCTACTGCACATTGTGCCCCTTTTTGCGGTAGCGTACTTGTAAGTTGATCAGCTAAAATTAAATGCCAATTTTTGTGCTTAACCAAAACTGCCATTTCAGCTATGTCGCCCGAAAGTACAGCTACTGGTCTCGGCGAGGTGTGGTCGGACCGAAGCCATCACTGCTTGCCTTTGGCAACACCATGCAAACCGCCGGCCATCCCTTTCCGCCAGAAAACGAAGTGGCCCTGGTCCGCCAGTTCGGGCCCATCTACGGAACGTACAGCGGCTTGCAGCCGACCCTCACTGTGGCCGACCCTGAGGCGGTCAAACAGGTAACGACCAAAGATTTTCAGTACTTTGTCAATCGACGGGCGCTGAAGACTTCGCACGAAATGAACGACCTCAGTCAGTTCACGTGCGAGGGAGAAAATTGGAAGCGACTTCGGGCGATCACCTCGCCGGCTTTCAGCAGCGGAAAGCTGCGCTCAATGCAGCCGATCGTTCAGCGGAGCGTCGACAAGCTGGTCGCCTACTTTGATCGCCTGACAGCCCATAAGGAAATGACGGCTCAACCTGCGACAAACAAGTGCCCTTTCTCGGGAAAAACCGGGGGAGCTATTGTGGAGACGAAAAAGGTCCTCTCCGGTTTCACCATCGACAGCATTTCCTTGGCCGCCTTTGCCACTGAAACCAACGCCAATGACGACCGCAGCAGTGAGAATCAGGTGGTGAAGTACGCGCTGCAGTGGGGCGAGGTGCCCGCCCTGCAGATGATCTGTGCCGTGGCCATGCCCAAGTGGTTCAACAAGTTGGTGGGCGTGCACCACATGGCCAACGTTCAGTCCACCGAGTTCATGACCGGTCTGGTGAAGGAGATGATCAGGAAGCGGAAGGTACAAGAGCACTCCTCCCAAGCAGCAAAAAAGCGACCCGACCTGATGCAGCTGCTGTTGGACGCCGAGGTGAGCAAGGAAATGATCGACAGCGTCGGCCACGAGGGTGACCGCAGCTATGACCATCTGACGGCGGACATGTCAAAGGAGAACTTTACCTTTGAGGGGGCATCTTCAAACAAAAATGGCAACATTGGTGGTTCAGGAACCAAGAACAAGCTGACGGACAATGAGGTTGCCGCGCAGTGCATGCTCTTCTTTGGTGCCGGCTTTGACACGACGGCCAGCGCTCTAACGGTTAGTAGCTCTGACTTTTTAGTGTTTTTTAAAAACTGTTAACAATTTTTTTTAGCATCTGATTTTTGAGCTGTCACACGACCAGGCGGCCCAAGAACAACTGTTCACCGAGCTGAGCCAAACACTGGATCAGCTGGACCCGTCCTCCGAGCAGTACTACAATACGGTCATGTCAAGCACTAGTTTGCCCTTTATGAGCGCCTGCGTCAGTGAAACGCTGCGCAAGTACCCGCCACTGAATCGTTTGGAGCGTCGTTGTAGTAAGGCAGGCTACAAAGTGGGCGGCATTGAGCTGGAGGCGGATCAACTGGTGGAGATTCCCACCTACGCACTGCACTACAATCCAGAGGTACTTCTTGTTTTGTTTTCCATATTTGGCTACCATTTACCCTATTTTTCAATCACCCAATTACTAGTACTACCCTGAACCGGACCGTTTTCTGCCAGAGCGCTTTCTGCCGGAAAACGCCCACAAGCTGGTCCCCTACACGTACATGCCTTTCGGATTAGGGCCGCGAAATTTTAAGTTACCTTTAATTAATTAATTAATTAATTAAAGTTACCTTTAATGATAGTTAAAGTTTTTCATTTTTAAAATTTTTATTTTTTTAGGCGTCGGCATGCGCTTTGCCTACCAGGAGATTAAGCTGTGCGTTGCCACGGTGATGCGCCGGTTCCGCTTTCAGGCGACGCCCAGCACTCCCAAGGTTCTTGGCTTCAACACGCTTCAGTTTGCCCTCTCCACGACGCCCTTTGAAACCCTTGTTTCTCGGCGGTAAACAGTAAACAAAATTATATAATTAACGCAAGTTGAGCGTTTTATTTTACAATAAAAGAAAGTAGTGTTCGTTCAAATGTAATAAAAACAAGTTTGGCTGTTTTGCAATTTTTTTGCCTGACATTACCACAAAAGTGCTTTTCGATCTTTGATACTCAAAAACAAAGATGACTTTGATAAACACCAGTGGGATTGACGTTGCTATTGATAATCAAAATTAGTACGACAATCTGCAAACTATCGTAATTTGTTGCTCAAGTTGCTGCAAACTTCAACAATGACAGCTTAGTAAAGTCAAGTTTCTATACCAAAATCAACAACAACACTTCTGAGGTGCATGTGCAATTGCTAGTTAAAAAGTATAAATAAGCTTGGGTATAAAAACATAAGTTGTTCAAATTTTTTATGATCAAAATACAAAACATCTTTTATTATTAAAAACATGGCTAAACTGTTTTGTACATTGCAATGCTTATTTATGATTTTAACAATCATAACAACTGCTTGCCAAGCATCATTTCACTTTACGGATTGCGGTAACTCACTTTATGTTTTTTAGTGCAAAGTTTTCAAACTAAAATAACTTAAACAACACGACTTCAACAGGTCACGGCGAAGTGAAAAGCCTGCAGCTAAGTGGGTGCACCAGTAATTCTGCTGCCTGCGTCATTTTCAAAGGAGAGTCTGTTCATTTGGCGGGCGATTTCATTGCCAACCAAAATGCAAGCAGTGTTGAGATACAGATTCGCGCCAAACTGGCCGGTTCAGGCATTGAAATGGTCGTGCCCGGTGTGGAATCTGACGGCTGCAACCACCTCACCTGTCCACTGGTCAGTGGACGTACCTACCACTTTGGCTACGACCTGGTGCTGCACCGGTTCCTGCCCACGACAAAATCTTCAGTGACAGCCAAACTGATCAACTCAAGTGAAAGAGGAAACAAGGAGAAAGCGGTCATTTCGTGCATCAACTTTGACGTCGACGTCAGAGACCGAGAGATTTAACTGGTAAAACAGCTTTTCACATTAAATTATTATCCGTTTAATTTTGATTATGTAGTTATAGCACTAGCAATCTAGCATCTAGGTAATTAATTGTGTTAGGGTGTTTCAAGTGTTTTTTCTCCTCACTAGGCACTAGATAATGAGGGGAAAGGAGGCCGCTGTGGCGATGCCGCACTGGTTGCCCTTGTTGCGCGACATGAGAATGTAGCCATTGTCGCCCCATTCGACGCCCCAGCTGTTCTTCACCTTCCAGTAGGGCGACCCGTTGAGGGCGCCGTAGCCGACGGCGGTGACGCCGTGGTCGAGGTGCACAGAGGAGCACTCCGGCTCGTTGTACAGGCCACTCTTGTACAGCTGAAAGGACGGCTGGCTGGCGTCAATGGCCACGGAGATGGGCCCGAAGTGGGCGACGGCCGCCTGCAGCGACCTCTCCGAGCCCTGGCCCACGTCGAGGTAGCCGTCGATGGTGGCGCCGACGGTCTTATTGCGGAAGCGACACCGGTTGTCCCGGCCCTCGTACGGGTAGCTCTCCTCGGTGTCCACGCCGCCGTTGGTGAGGACGTAGTCGAAGGCGGAGTCCATCAGACCGCCGCCGCAGCCGGCGTCATGGCCATTGTGCGAGCAGTCGACGATGTTCTGCTCGGAAAGGGACACCAACTTGCCGGTCTTCAGCGCGTGCTGGCCCTCGATGGCGGCAATGGCGGAGAAGGCCCAGCTTGAAGGGGTGGGGAGAAAACAAAAATGTTAGTTGCACAAAAAAAGATTATCAAATGTACAACAGTGCCTACCAGCTACCGCACTGCTTTTGGTTCTTCACCGGCGTCACCGCGTTCTTCTTAGTCCAGTCGGTGCTGTTGGGCAGTCCCTCAACGGACTCCACCTCGAAGGTACCTTTTCGATTGAGAGAGGATCGAGCAAAACCGGCGGAGTGCCCCTTAAAGCCGTTGAAACGGGCACGGAACTCGGCATTGGTCATGTCGGCAAAGTCGTTCACCCCCACGGTGAAGGTTTTCCGGCCGGCCAGGTACTCTCGGTTGTGCTTCAGAATGAACTCAAGGTTGCTTGCAAAAACGCTCTTTCGGTAGGTTTCCTCTTCAGCGTTGTTGTAGTTTCGGCCATACTCAGTCTAGGGATTAATAAAAAAATGTAAATAAAGTAAACTTTTGTTAAATAAAGTTACCTTGAAAAGGGTGAAATGAGTTTCCAGCTCCTTTTCAGAGAAGAGCTCACTTGTGGCGGTGGCAAGGGTGGCCAGCGCCAAAAAAGCAATGACAAACTTCATGGTTGTTTTTTTGTTTGTTAACTGATGATGTTTGTTTTGTATACCTCCATCAAAGCAAAGTGGTCGACTTTATATACCAAACAGCAAATCAACAACCCAGATACAAAAACTTCATTTTTGTTAAACAAAAGATAAAAAGATAAATAATGTTGTTTTACTTAAAAAATTCTTCTTTACCTTGTGACTGCCGTGTATCACCTAAGCAACAGCAGGTATGCCGAACAATACAGAAAAGTGAACACTTGTACTAGTTGATTAGAAAAAAAGTTCATTTTTTGCCGATCACTTATCAGTATTGGTAGTCACGGAGCGCAAATATTTTAAAATGCAAACTGACAATTTAAAAACCTTAAATTATTTTAAAAATTTACTTTTGAACATTGACAAACTTAAACCAGTCATTATCATTGTAAAAACTTTACAAACAAACAAGCAAACTGCTACTAAACACTACTGCCCGTCGAAGAACCCGTCTGCCGGTCACTGGTTGTCCGCCGTTTAGACTGCAAAATGGCAAACGGTTCCATCAACCAGAGAAGGGCGGCAATAAAGGAGAGCGTACCGACAAAGCGAAAAAGGCCAATGTAACTGCCGATGACGTCGCGAAAAAGGCCAATGACGTAGGGGCGCGCCAGACTGGTGACGCCCACAAAGAAGGCGGACAGACCGAGGGCGACTGGCAGGTTGTCCAGGCCGACGTACTCCATGGTAAGGAGGTTGAAGAGGACGATGATGACGCCGCAGGTGAAGCCGAGCAGCACCGTCAGCGTCAGATGTGTTCGGTAGCTGCTGATCATCGAGGTCAGTTGGATGAAGAAGCCAATGCAGAGGATGCAAATGGAGACGATGTGGTTCTTCTTGATGATCTGCCGATCGGCGATCCAACCGGAGGTGATGCGGCCAAAAAGGTCGGAGACAGCGAAGCCGATCAGTATGGAGACCGACTGTTGTCGACTCAGTTGCTGGTCGATGCCAAAGTCGAAGATGACCATCTGGTAGGTCATCCACGCCCACTGGAAGCTGACGTGGGTGATCAGCAGAATGAGGTACATTGGATTGGTGATGATGGAGGCCATGGTGTGGGCGAAGTGAGTCGGCTTTGCCGTCAGCACCGTCTGGCAGTACTTGTGCTTGACGGTCTTTCGAGGCGGAAGATTTGGGTGCGGAAGCTGAGATTGGCTGTCCAAGGTGGAGGAGGGTGATGAGGGCAGAGAGGGCGAGTAGAGTTGATGAGGCAACAAGGGTTGTGTTTGTTGTTGTTGTTGGGCAGAGTAGGAGTGATTGGGATGAAGAAGATGGGCGGAAAAGGAGGCAGAGGAAGAAGAAGTGGGGTACACAAAAACAGTAGTCGTCGTATTAGTTGTGGTGGTAGATTCTGCTTTTGTTGTTTGTCCTGGAGAAACAGTCGCATTCTCCTTAAAAATACTATTTTTAGAACTTGTTGAAATTCGTTTACTAGCTCTTCGGCTAATCGACCCATTGCCGACCATAGACTCCATCACCAGCAGCTCCGTCTCACCAAACTGGGCGCCCATCGTTTTGGCCTGCTTCTTGTGCACTTTGATGTTTTCTGCTGAAAAGTAGGTAGACGTCGAAGTGACCAGATTGAAACTGTGTCTTCTGTTAGTGATGGCGGTGGTAGAAATAGTATTTTCATCAGTTGTTTTAGCAGGCATTTGATGACCGGTCAGTTCTGAGTGAGCCGACACAAAACTGCTGTTTCTGCTCAGTTGCGAGCTGTGTATCTTTTCAGCAAACAAATCTAAAGATGACTTGCGCAGGTACAGCCAACTGCTTTCGTTGCCTGAACGCTTCCGCTTTAGTTTGTGGTGTAGACCGGGGCGCAGTGAAGGTCGACTGAGAGTGGCTCGATTCAACAAAGGTTTATTGTTGCTGTTTTCAACTAAAGAAGTAAGAGTTGATTGTTTGTTTTTGTTTGTAGTTCTATTGTTTTCCACCTTTGTCTCGTTGGTTGATTTTTGATGTGAATGCGCAAGTGAAAAGCTGCCTTCATCAGCGGGAATCGGCGGCCTGAGCAGCATCGCAAAGGGCAGGCCGTTGAGGAGAATGCCGCCAATGATGAGAAAGCTGCCTTTCAGGCCGTAGTTGGCAATGACCGATTCGATTAACGGCGGAAAGATGAAGGAGCCCACTGTTCCACCAGCATAGGAAATGGCTTAAAATTGTCGGGTGTTTTAAAGGTAATATGTTTACTATTCAGCATTAAATCTTACCAGTAGCAGTTGCAGTGTACCGGGTGAAATACTGAGCAATGATTACCGGCGTCTGCATGTAAGAAAGACCAATGCCAAATCCTGAAATAAAATAAACCATAAACTAGTCGTTTACTTAGCACATTATCCCACAATTTACTACCATGAACGACACCGACAAGAACGACAATCTGGCTGATGTCAGTAACCCAAAAACAACTGGCGAAACCGGCCGACGTAAAAAGGATGCCCACAAAGACGATCGTCCGCAGGTGAAAATAACTAATCAGTAGACCGGTAATAGGACCAGTTAGGTAGGTACAAGAAGTGCAGAGAGCAAAAGGCCAACTGGCCACCTGACGACTGATTTCAAACTCCTGTCGCAGGTAGAAGAAGAAGACGCCAAAGGATCGAATCAGTCCAAAAGTTAAACCGTTGATGGCGCCAATGGACACCGAAATGACCCACGCCCAACCAGTGTCCGGTGTACGGTGGCGGATGATGTTGTTCATGATTTTAGCTTTTTTTGCTCAAAAATATAATCAAGGTGAAGGTGGCAAAAAAAGTTGTCTGCCCACTAAGTGTCGGTCAGTTTAAGTGCAAATAATACAAATGTTTCACACATGTTTTTGAATCTTGTGTTTTGTCTGAAAAACGCAAAACATCAAATGCAAAGAAGGAAGACGCGAGTGCATACTTTTTCTTATCGGCAGTGATTGAACAGATATTTTAAGGTTTGTTTGTCGTCATTTAGTACCTCTAAAAAGTACCTGCACCAGTATACGGTAGCATGCAGAGTATGTGAATGAATTGACACAATTTTACCTGCGCCGGATGACAATGATACCTAACTATCTATGTTTGCCGTCTTTGCAAAAGCAGACTGTGAATGTCATTACCAGGTCGAGGATGATGATCTGCAGAGATCTGAAAAGAGGGTGACATCATTAACTGATCATCCAGGCAATGACATCAGGCCACCAGTGATTCATTCACTCTTTTCCTTATGCACATTACCAGTGTGTGTGCCTTCACATGAACTGACACGCACGTACAACTGCCATACATTGTCGCATCACATTTGTTTCATTCAAGGCCAAAATGAAAAAACAGAAAAATACTTTGCATACTGAACATGTGTGTTGATAAAAGATAAAAATAGCTGGCATAGAGCAAATGGAGCAAATGTAACATAAAAAGTTTTTTATTAAAAATTGTTAATTTTTACTTTATCTATTTTATTTTACTTAAAACATTTTATTGTTTGAAACTACTGTATTTTTACATTGATTTTTATACTTTGTGTTTTTTAAATATCAATCAGGTAAAACCCATAAATTTTTTTTAATTAAAATAAAGTTTTTAATATAAAAGTCCTCAGCAAGTGATATCTAGACATCATTAAAAAATTTTTATAACTAATTTTTAAGTTTGAGCAATCACTTACTCCAACACTTGACCAGACATTGCCTTTTTGTAAAGTTAGCCAGTATCCAATTTAATAATTTTTAAACTGCCCAGTTTTACCAGCCATTGAAACAAGTCTTCACCAGTTTTTTATTTTTCAATAAAGCAGCATCAACATCAGCATCACAATAAATTAATAATTGTACATGCCGAATGCAACAAAGCGGCAAAAAGCAAAAGGCACAAGTATGGTTCACTCTTTTCAATCGTTGATGTACTAAAATCAACCAGAGTGCAACACACTGTTACAGAACATAGCAGATCACCTAGTCAACCGGTAGTGAGCAGCCTTTCTGCACTCACTCACCGGTTTGCTTTGCCAGTGATAGAGTAAAAATAAAAATGCGGAAAAGGGCAATGATGCAGAATACCCCAACAGTGCCAGTAACTCTCTACTACTTTCACTGTGGTAAGCAAAAAGAGAGAGAGAGAGAAAGAGAGAGAGAGAGAGAGAGAGCTGCAGTGTGCATATATTTTGCCTATTTTGGTAATTAACCAAAATAAAAATAAGCAAAAGGGCATGAACGCCATTTGTAACCGGGCAGCAGCAGCAGCAACATCAACAGCGAAAGTGATCACCAGTGACAGGTCGATTAGAGAGGAAGAGAAGAGAACGAGAGAAAAAGAAAAATACTGGTAATTGAGTTCTGATAGAGCCGCTGGTTACCATATTTGCAGGCACAAACATTTGTGATGATCAGTAACGGTGGCGGCAGCATCGGCAGCGGCAGCAGCAGCTGATGAAGATTACCACTGTGGTGTTATCAACTAATTCCATCACCAATCACCGGCTACCTTCACATCCACTTAAGACTTTGTGTCAGTGTCTGTGCAATAGTAGTACCATCAGCCTTTTTCCTTCTCCCAGACTGATCACCACCACCACTAATCACCACTACAAGCCTGTCCACTGAGGCCTCAGACAATATCAGTTGTGCTTTAGGTGGCAAAACTAGGCTAGGCTAGACTAAGACTTGTTGATGTCTGCCGCCACTTTTTTTGCCTCTTCTTCTTTTGTTACCTGCTTCCTCATCCATTGACGTGGCCACTACAACCACCAACACCATCATCCTCCATCTGCATACAAAGACATACAGTGTCAGTTCAGTTTGACTGCAGCTGCAACTGAAGCTAAACTTTTTTGCAGCTGTACACCAGCAACACTAACCACCGCCTGGGCGCTCTCCCAAGTGGCCACTTCAGAAGTAATACTTTCCCTCTCTTTCTCTCCTTTTAACTTAAAATCACTCAACTTGACACTGAGATCGAGGATTGCCAAAAACGCCTCTCGCTTTTTCTTTCTTTCACTCACTCGCTCAGTCAATGTAGAGGACGAGTGTTGGCTGTCAACGAACTAAAAAGTAGCCAGCCGTTCTTTTTGTCAACATTCCTCTCTGAATCAACTAACTTTTTTTTATCATTTCAGCAATTGCTCACTTTCCTATTCTCTGTCACTCAAACAACAGCCAGTAGTCCAATCATGCCCAAACAGTCGGCCCCCGTGGGCACGGGTGTCTTTCGTTCCGAGGTGATGAACCTCTGTCACCTGTACCTGCAGCCGAGCATCGTCTTTGACGTCACCTGTGAGCTGGGTGACCTAGGTAAGTAAAACACAGTTGCGAAACCTTGATGACTAAACTAACTTTCCCAAACCAATTTGTCAAATAACTCCTCACTTTTTGACAGGCATCGCCGAATTCCGCGACCTGAACGTCGGCGTCAACTCCTTTCAGCGCACGTACGTCGACGAGGTGCGTCGCGTGGAGGACATCGCCCGTCGCCTCACCTACCTGGATGATCAGATGCAGAAGGCCAACGACCAGCACGCCCTCTCCGAATCCAGTGACTACTACACCTCATCCTCCTCGATGACGCCCATTGTGACGATGAGCCCGCTGACCAGCGAGCCGAACGTCCCGCGCTACAAGGAGATCATCCGCCTGGAGGCGAACGTCGACGAGCTGGACCGCAATCTCCGCGACGTCAATGAGCACCTCAACTCGCTGCGGCTGAAGGCGCAGGAGTTCAACGAGATGAACCAGGTGCTGCTCAAGACGCACAAGGCGCTCGAGTTTACGCGATCGGGCAGCTTCAGCGGCGAAGCAGCCGAGGCAGGAACGTCTTCTTCAGCCATGGGCAGTGGCGGCAGCATCAAGGGCCGCTCCGGGTCGATTCTGACCGGTGGCGAGTACCTGGGCAGCGAGCAGCAGCAAAGTCAGCTGGCCGCCTTTGCCCGCACCTTCGGCTTCTTCGACCCGAGCAACAAGCTGAACACGGTGACGGGGGTGATCCGCGCCGACAAGGCCGCCCCCTTCCACACCATGATCTGGCGCATCTGCGGCCAAAATGCCCTCGTCCAGTTCTTCGACATTGAGGCGCCCATCGACGACGTGGCCACCGAGGAGCTGGTGGCGAAGAAGGTCTTCCTGGTGATGGCGCAGGGCCGGCAGCTGGCGGCGAAGCTGAGCAAGATCTGCGAGGGCTTCCGCGCCACCGTCTACCGCGTGCCTGCCGAGGCGGCCGCCTTCCGCGAGTTGTCCGTCCAGGTGGAGACCAACATGCGCGACATCAAGGTGGTCATCGAGCAGACGCTCAAGCAGAAGTACCGCATGCTCAGCGCCCTGGCGCAGCCGGAAAACCTGCCCAGCTGGACGGTGCAGGTGCGCAAGCTGCGTGCCGTCTTCGCCACCATGAACCTCTTCCGGCGCACGGAGAAGGGCTTCATCGGCCAGTGCTGGGCGGCGGCCACCGACCTCGGTCGACTGCGGGCCCGCGTCGAGGCGGTGGCCAGCCGCTCGGCGGGCATCTCCGAAGGGCAGGCAGTCATTGAGGTGGTGCCCACCACGGAGACGCCGCCCACCTACTATCGCAGCAACAAGTTCACCTCCGGCTTCCAGGGCATCGTCGACTCGTACGGCGTGTCGCGATACCGCGAGATGAACCCCGCTCCCTACACGGCCATCAGCTTCCCCTTCCTCTTTGCGGTGATGTTCGCCGATGCTGGCCACGGCTTTGTGATGCTCCTCTTTGCCCTGTGGATGGTGCTCTTTGAGCGGCGACTCGCCAAGGCGTCGAGCAACGAAATTTGGCTGATGTTCTTCGACGGCCGCTACATCATCCTGCTGATGGGCGCCTTCAGCATCTACACCGGCCTCATCTACAATGACGTCTTCGCCAAGTCGGTCAACTTCTTCGGCAGCAGCTGGGCGGTCCCTCCGCCGGAGATTGCCCGCATCGAGTTCAACAACGCCACCGAAGAGGAGCACCCTGTGGAGCAGTACCTCGCCAAGGTGCGCTACCTCGAGAAGCGCCCCGACTCTGTCTACCCCTTCGGCATTGACCCCGCCTGGCAGCTGGCCCCTGACAATAAGATCATTTTCACGAACAGCTTCAAGATGAAGGTGAGCGTCATCCTCGGCGTCATGCAGATGCTCTTCGGGGTGATGCTCTCCCTGGTCAATCACATCAACAATCGCTCCCTGGTGAGCGTCCTCTTTGAGTTCATTCCCCAAATTCTCTTTCTCCTCTCCCTCTTCGGCTACATGATCACGCTCATCTTCGCCAAGTGGCTCACCGTCTTCGACCCGCCCGCCAATGCGCCCTCCATTCTCATCGACTTCATCAACATGTTCCTCTACAAGTACCCGGAGGACGTCGTCTACCTGCGACCGTGGTTTCCGCACAAAAAACTCCTCCAAACGGTGCTGTTGCTGGTGGCCCTCGGCTCAGTGCCGATCATGCTCCTCGTCAAGCCCACCATTCTCGTCTGCTGCTCAGGGCGGTCGAAGAAGAGACTGGTTACCAGCAATGACCTGGAGATGAACGAGCTTTCCGGAGGCCACAACAACGGGGCAAACGCAACTACCTCAAACGGAGGCGCCAACAGCAGTAATAATAATAATAATAACAATAATGCTCACTCCAAAGCTGGCAGCTCAAAAACTGACAAGGCTCAGGATGAAAGTCACGGTGGTGGTGGTGATCACGAGGGCGAGAGCACCGGCGACATCTACATCCATCAGGCGATTCACACCATCGAGTTTTGCCTGGGCTCCATCTCCCACACCGCTTCCTACCTCCGTCTGTGGGCCCTCAGTCTGGCGCACAGTCAGCTCAGTGAGGTGCTCTGGAACATGATCCTCAAGAAGGGCATGGTCATGGAGGTGGGCGGACTGTACGGCCGCCCGGTGATCCTCTTCTGCACCTTCGCCGTTTGGGCGGTGCTCACGGTGGCCATTCTCATTTTGATGGAAGGTCTGAGCGCCTTCCTCCACGCCATCCGTCTGCACTGGGTGGAGTTTCAGTCCAAGTTCTACATCGGAGATGGGTACGCCTTTCAGCCGTTCACTTTTAAGCAGAATAATTTAGCTGATCAAGATTAGAAAATGTTAGCAGCTCACTCGTTCTGGTGCTAAGTACCCTCAGTAGCCTTTTATTATTTATTGTTAAGCACAGTTTTTACGCAGATTTTGTTTTTACACTCAAACTACAACCGCATTTTTGTTTCACTCTCAATTTACAACTAATAAGCATTTGCTCTTGTTCGCATTTTTTCATTTACTTGTTTTGTTCTGTAATTGCAGTTTAACTTTCAATAATGTTTTCATATTCTTGATTTTTTTGTCAGCAAAAAGCTAAGATTGTCATGAAAACATTTTGCAAAAGAAAATCAAATAATGATAAAATGCTGCTAAAATAATCAAGAAAATTGATGACCATACTTTTTGACATTTTTATTGTTTTTTTAAAACTTTTTTGTTAAACTCATTCACTCAAACTTATAATAAACACGATTTAATATCTAACTTTTTCAAAAAATGCCAGCTAATCAGTAGTAACGGTAGTTTTCAAGATGGTTTACATCAATCTTCACTTGCCCATTTACACCAGACTCGGCGAGTACTACTTTACTTTGGCTGCGCAGATGCTTTTCGAACTGGTGTCCATGATGCTTTCTTCTTCTATTGGGACAACCATTTTTCCAATCTTTGAGAAATTACACTACTAAAATAGCTAAGTTGACCAAAAAGTACATTCACATGTGTCAAAAAACAGGAAAAACGTCAGCTAAACTAAAGAACTTTATTGAACGAATGCAAAAGAACGACTGACTGAATACAGTGAGATGCACAACTCTAAGATACAGGGTGAAAAAGCAACACATGCAAGTTTCAAAATCACTGAGTTTACACGTGAACACGCTATCCTCAAGCCTGCCGGTGAGTCAGCGGTTGCAGTTGCCATCTCACAGGCGCTTGGTTCGGAACTGGTGCCTTGCCAAATGAGTCATTGGGCTCGGCGAGCTTTTTTTTCCAGCTCTAACTTCTTCTTGCTTAGCGCCTCAATCTCATTTCCCTGCTTTTTAATCTGGCGCAGCGCCAGGTGGTACTTGCACTCCAGCTCATTGTAGGTCATCTTCTCCTCCTGTTCGCCCACAATCTGGCTTTGTTCGATCTAGGAAAAGTAGAAAAGTAAGTTAAACTAGAGATAGTTCATGGGTGTTTTCAAAAGAAAGTTTTGTCTACTCACTCTAGCGACGTCTTCCGTTTGCGCTGAGTTTTGCTTGGGAGGGTTGCTCGGTGAGCCGCCGTTTGTTTTGCCTGGCAAACCACTGCTGTTCTCTGGCTCTGATTGTCCAGCAGCGGCAGTGGCAGAAAGTGCTGTGCCCCACTGCAGCTGATAGTCACCTGAGTAGGTAAAACCAACAAAGGAAAGGTGGTTCCCCTCAAAAGTCGTTTCCGGCACAGGAAGGCTGCTGCCACCTTTGCTGCTGCTGCTTTTCCGTTCGGTCACATTGTCAAAGTTGCTGGTGTCATCAACTCCCGAAAGCTCTGGAGGGTTTGGAGCGGTGCACTGGCGAATGTTCTCAAAGCTCCACTTTTCATTAGCAAAGAAGGGATGCTCTTTGAACTCGTCAATGCCGTTTCGGCCGAGGCGTTCGTCACGACCGGCGAGAAGAGAGCGGATGAGGTGGCGCGCCTCATTGCTGATTGTGCAGTTCTTGGGAAAGGAAAAGCCACTCTTCTTTAAGTCGCTCTTCTTGTTCAATTTGATTTTCTTGCGGGTGGGCTTCTGGACCGTTTCGGTTTTGGGCCATTTGCCGATGAGCATCAGGTGGACGGTGACACCGAGTGACCAGAAGTCGCTACAGCAAACGAGGAGGGAGGGGGGAGGGGGGTAAAAGCAGCACACGTTTAGTTAACAAATTTATCAGTTAAATGACCACCATCACCACCACTTACACCTCTCGTCCGTAGCCTTTCTTGGTCTCCTTTGCGTTGAGCACTTCAGGAGAGATGTATCCTTCGGTGCCGACTACGGCCTCCTCGTGGACCAGTCCCTGATCGTCCATGCGCGCACTGACGCCAAAGTCAGTTAGCTTGATGTGACCCTGGTGGTCCAGCAGCATGTTGTCCGGTTTGATGTCCCGGTGGAGGAAGCCCATGCTGTGGAGGGCGTCCAGGGCGAGGATCACCTCGGCGGTGTAAAACTTGGTACACTTCTCCGAAAAGGTCCCATTCTTGTCAATGAGAGTGACAAGGTCTCCGCCCGGCATGAAGTCCATTACCAGGTAGAGGTTCTTAATGTCTTGAAATGCGTAGTTGGTCTGCAAAAAAATGTGATAAGTTTTGCGGTTAAGTTTTGTTTTGTCAATAAACATGCAAAGCGTTAACCTTCACAATCCACTCCGACTTGGCGGAAACGCCGATGGCGCGCTCTTCCCAGAAACAGGCTTGACTTGTATTTTTAAGCTGTCAATAAATCAAAAAGAAAAATGTTAGTTATAAAATGATTTGATTAACAATGAACAATTTTGAATTACCATTTTAGTTTTTGGAAGAATCTTCATAGCGTAGACCTTTTTGGTGTGCTTTCGGCGGACCAGTTTCACCTCGCCGAATTGACCGCCTGATCCAATGGTCTTAAGGATCTGAAAATCGTCGGGTTTAGGACGACTGTTGACGATCATCTGCTTGATTTTCTCATCTGCAAACAAAGTGTAAGCGTTAGTAAAGATCAACATGTAAAGAAAAGAGTAGAGAAAACTTACATTTTTGGAGAAATGGATCAATGGTTTCAGCTTGACCGAAAGCCAGAGTATCACGATTGGTAAAGAAGGCATGGGTAAAGTCCTGTAAAGAAAAAATCAACGATAGTAAGCAAACACAAATAGTTTTGTCAAAATCAAAAGTTTCTTACCAGGAGAAAGTCAACACGAATTTTTGACATGAGGTCATCAATGTCCTCTTCGAAGTGATCCGACCGCTGCCGGCGTTCGTCATCTTTGTCCGGCGGATTTAGTTCAGCCATGTAGAAGAAAAAAAGGTGGTTGCAAAGATGAAAGAGTGTCGCAAAGAGGTGACTTGATATTAAAGGCAGATGTACTTTAAATCATTTGTTAAATAAAAGTCATGAAAAGTGTGGCAAAGAAAAGCGTAAGAAAAAGTGATCTGCTGAGGTTGATGGCAAACGGTTGCGGTTGCAAATGGCGCGGCTGTCGTTGCTAGAAAGAAAGGGACAAAATGCTGTCGGCGTGGCTCTCTGGAGACAACTGACAGACAACTAAGGGTCAATGTGTCTCTAGAGAAAAAGTGAGCGAGGGAAGCGACTCAACAGTGGCAATGGTGGCATTGTACGCAGAAATGTGCGCCCCACCGCTACCGCTGTAAACTTTATTTTATGTTTCAAAAGTAAAAAATATCACAAATGTTGTTCCAGTTTTGCAAACACAATTTGATTAGTATTGAGATTGAGTTTAGGATTGTTGTGAGCAAACAGTTTGCAGTTAATCACTTAGAAATGACAAGCTCGATACAGTTAAAGTGAGATCAGTAGTAAGGTACTGCTAGTAACAGAAAATTGCAGAAAGTAGTGGGTATCAAAGTAATGCACAGTAATGTAAAGTAATTAAAAGATTCAATTTTGGCAGATTCAAATCACTTCTTACTCTTTTCGAAAAACTTAGCCGCAGCCACTTTCTTCTTCTGCTCCTCCTTTTCGGCCTTCTTCCTCTCCTTTTCCTTTTCTCGTTCCGCTTTCTTCTTCTCCTTCTCCAGCTCCAGTTGGGCTTTCTTCTTCTCGCGCTCCTTCTCCTGTTCTGCCTTCTTCAAAGACGCCTTTATCTGCGCTTGCTTAGCATCGTCGGCAAAGTTGTCGCTCACCTGCTGGAAAGTGCCAGTGCAGCCTCGTTCCAGGTGGAGGCGATAGGCCTTGTCCCACTTGCTGGGGCGGCGTTTGGTGGGCAGACTGACGTAGCCGCGGTAGGGATGGGCGGCCTGGCAGGTGGCGCCCGAGCAGCGCCAGATGTACTTGCGCAGGTAGCTCACCTCGTCGTTGAAGCTGTGGTAGACGGTGATGTTCGTGCCCGCCTGGTCGTTGATGCGCTTCATGTGACTGTGAAAGACGACGCCGTGTTCGCCGGTGTCGCGACCTCCCTTCAGGCTGATGTAGGCGTGAATCATCTCGTGGATCAGCGTCTCCACCAGGTCGCGACGAGGTCGCAGCGTGAGCAGGTTCGCCGAGAGCAGAATCGTCGGAATGCTGTGGCAAGAGAGAATGATTGAATGATGTTAGTTGTGTGTTTAGGACGGTGAAAGGTAGTGGTAGTTAGTAAAGGAAGATTTTAGATAGCCTACCCGTCCTTTTGCGGATAGAAGGCGCCAGCACAACTGTAGAAGTTCTTTGCCCAGTCAAGACGAAGGGCCGTCTGCTTGAGAAAGCCCTTAAAGAAAAGGTCGTCAAACTCGCGGAACAGCTGGTAAATGTCCGGGTTGGGGTCCAGTTGCTCCAAGTCGGGGTGGACAATGGGCAGCGAGCGAATGGTGGCCGCGTGCTGTGGATTGTACGACTCCAGCTTTGAGTCTTCCAGCTCAAGCTGGTCGGCGATCTCCATCAGCTCAATGGTCTTCAGCGTCGCCTCATCGGCGACAGCCTGTTTTGCGTTGAAACTATGCTCCAGATCTTTTAGAGCGCCTGAAATGGCCGCCAGATCAGCGTCGGACATTTTGTGCGAGGACGAAGAGGCTGCTGAGGCGGAAGTGGAAGGGAAAGAGGTAACGGTTGAATCTGAAAAAGAATAGAAAAAGGTGTTGAGGTGAAACACAAAAATGCAGTGCACTCAAAAGGGATAATAGGGACTTACTAGAGCAACCCGGGAGGAACATAACATCGGGCATGGAGCCGGCGCTGCTCCCACTGCGAGAGTTGTCCTGCAGCGAAAGGGCAATCGCTTTCGCCAACTGCTCATCATCATCTTTGTCGTACTCCTCATCACCACCAATGGTGATCATCTCGATACCTGAAGGCTGACTTGAAGAACTCTTACCAGCAACCAGCGAAGATGTGGTCGCCTTGCTAGAGCTACTAGCCTTGTTGGCCACCTCCGTCAACACGTCATCCAGATCGTCATCGAGAAGGGCCACCCAGTCAATGTCATCATCTGCCGGTCGCTTGCGAGCCATTTTGCACAGCGTTTCTCTATTACTACTACTACTAGTGGTGCAGCCTAAAAATGGTAAGATAAAGCTTTGTCAGAATGACTTTGAGAAACATTGATCACTGTCGCGAAACGGTGTCGTGAATGAAAGAACTTACTTTACAAGACAAATCAAGTTCTTCAAAAGCAAAAAACGGCAACGGGCGCGCTGTGACAGCGAGGCAAGCGTGTGCGTGTGTGTGAGATGTAAACACAACTGATGCAGCAGCAGACGACTGCCGCTGAAATTGCTGCATCGGCGCAAAAAGTGTTTGCAGCGCCAAGAGCCTTCTGCCGTCTGGTGAACAGAAATGAAAACAAAAAACACAAACTGTCAAAATTCAAAAATGTAAATCGCTTAGATTTCAATAACAGAAACCCAGTAAGTTTCTAATCAGTTTCAATTGCACTAAATATCAACATATAATTTTTTATCAACTCCAAATTTGATGTTGTTTTATAAAAAGTAAGTTTTTGCTAAATCAGTCAATCAGTCACACACAAAATGTTTTATTTTTGCATAATCACATGCATTTCTAAAACAAAGTAGAATTCTAAAGTCACTACATTTTTTCAATCAGTCAGTTTTGTCTTGACATACATTTTTCTCTATTCATCCCTTTCCTTTTCAAAAACAAGCTCACATGTGATGTCTAGAAAACATTGATGATGCGACAATCTAATCTTCCATCAACTTTGATGCAGTCATGGCTAAACTGTTAGAAAAGAGGACAACTCATCATTTGATGAGTCTCAATGAGCTGTCATTTTACTGTTAATTCAATAGTACTTTCAGATTTTAATAACGCGATTATTTAGCAATTGACACACTTTTAGAATTATTTAAGTTTAACTCTAAATTAGATTAAACACCGCATTTTTTGTCGTTTTTAATAAAACTTTGTTTAAAATTTAAATAAACAGCAAAAATGCTTATGTTTTTTCTACTATTATATTTTGTAAAACAAGTTTAACTAACAAATTTTAGAGCAATAACGCAACAAAGTAAATTTTTAGTTTTTTAGTTCCCAATTTGTTCACGAGTGTACCAAAATCAAACTAAAATCCAACTCAAACACAAGTTGATTGCCAAATAAAACAGTAACTTTCGTCATCCACCGGTTTGAATTGGTCTAAACACTATCACTGCCAACTGCCATCAACAGTAGCAGTTCAACTGCTGATCGCCAATTTTACCAATAAAAACTTTGCTTCTTATCAAAGAGAGAAAATGATTTTGGCAAGTCGCCTCTTTGGTTTTGTTGTCATTTTGTACTTTCATCATCATTTTTGTCTCTTTTCAACCAATTGAACTTTTGTCTGTACCTTCTCTTGTCCTCATTCTCTTTTCATCTGCTTATCATGCAAACTAGCTAAATCTCTTTCTTTTTTGAGTACTACACTACTAGTTTTCTTACTCCCATTTGTATCACTATGTCGCTCACGACGTTTCGTTCATGATTTTTTGTACTTTCCCAGCAACAGCATCAGGAGTGGTTTTAATGACTGGTAGTTAGCTGCTTGACATATTTAGTTAAGTTCAAAAACTGATCAGCAGCATCTTCTCACACAATTGGTCTAGCAAAGCAGGGAAAAGTGGTAGTTGTGGTGGTGGTTGGTATCGATGACTGCCAAAGTCTACTGTTTACTGGTAGTAAGAACTACCAACTGCCAAAATGAGTAAGTGAGTAACGAGCAAATCAATCGCTGAATTGCCATCGCCGTATTTCCCCAGCTCGCCAGTCGAGTCTTGTGTTTAGCGGCGGCAAAAAACTGCTGGCTGCCGTTCTCTAGAGACTGTGTCTGTGTAATGCTCTAGAGTGCCATTAAGAAGAAATGTGGCGAGGTTCACTTTTGGGTCTACTTTTCACTTCTGCTTACTTTTTTGGCTTTTCAGCAAAGTCTTCGGCACATCTTATCAGTTTCGTTTTTCTTCTTCTTTTTCTTTTTTACTTGAACCTCATATGCACACACACACAGACACACACACGCCACGACTGCTTCTGCATTTCGTCTGCCACTTTTATTTCTCTATCATTGACTGCTGCTGGCTGGGTTTACCCTGCTTTTCATTTACTGATGATTTTTTGGTTGCAGCAACATCTGCAGCTTCCGTGCAAGCAAATATTTACCTTACCTTTTCAGTTACTTAAAACCTAAGTTTGTCTCAAGTGTGAGAAGTAATTTGGGTAAATCCACAAAGTGAAAAAAAGTGCTCCCTTTCCATTTCCCTCATTATTATCTCGCTCTAATTCACTGTACTTTAATGTACTCAAGTGGAAGCGCTGTTTATTCTTCCAAAGTTGAGAATGGAAAATTTTGTTGTTTTTAAGTAATTAGAACACAGAAAAGTAGTAGTTTGTGCAACAGTACCACTGTACAGGTTGTACGGTACTGTGTGGGCAGATAGATAGAACTTTCCCTGAGTACTGATGGGATGACTACTTAATGGGTAATTTTTGTTGTCGGAAATGAAACCACACTGAAACATCACCAAATCAAAAGGGGAAAAGAAGAAGAAGTGAAAATGAGGCAGACAGGCTGTCTACCGCGTGGGGGTGATTAAAGTGGTCGCTCACATGTGCCCTCATATCATCATCAGCAGCAGCAGCAGCATCAGCTAAAGCAGTCCCTTTTGTCTTGTCTTGTCTTGCCTTGTCCTCTCCCTCTCCTGTCATGTTTCTCTACTGCAAAGAAAGAGAGAAAGAGAGAGAGAGAGAGAGAGAGAGAGAGAGAGAGAGAGAGAGA
>JAALOO010000335.1_pt1 | contig 43039 bp, 22 predicted proteins | sample 7257641 | NCBI WGS metagenome assembly JAALOO01 (sample SAMN14085613, study PRJNA598686) | mite metagenome | biome: ENVO:01001000; feature: ENVO:01001002; material: ENVO:01001226; isolation source: single female mite from University of Michigan culture on fish food culture... ...
CACGCCCAGTTAAACCCGCGAGACCCAACTGAAGCCGTTCATCTGTAATCCCAACCCCCGGTGACAAACCCCTTTTCAACTTTGCTCCTCTCCCCCCCCCCCCCCCCCCCCCCCAGCCGCAACAAATTGAGCGGTAATACGACAACGATAATCAAGGTTTTGGATTTGCAACATTTGCACATTAAAATAATTGTACTGTGGTACTCTGCACTTAATCATCACAATTTTAGCCTATCGATTCAAACTTTCCTTTATATTCACTTTCAATTACACTCATGTTCACTCAACTCACCTACCTTTCTCAGACAGCTAGCTAGATATCTAAAGTTAGCTATTTTTGTATGTAAGCCCAGCTCATATAAACACACATTGTCTGTCATTCTCTCCCAATTAAATCACAAAGTTAAAATTTTATTTAACCAAACACTATCGTTGGCACCACAGTAAAAAAAACTTTTTAATAATATGTTCAATTGGTAGTGATTCTGTTGCAAATGCTTTACTGGTTGTGTTTTATAACAAACTGTTTCATGATTTTTCAACAAATCTGTTCATTTTTAGGTTACTTTTGCTAACTTAAAAAGTTGTTTGAAAGTGAGAAAAATTCCCACATCAGAAAAGTATGCCAGCAAAATATTGGCACGCCGAGCCTATGAGTGGACCTATTGTTGCAATGTCATTAGAAAGTAATGACGAGTTAAAGTGATGGGTTACTGTTGCTCCTGTTGCGCTTAACCTTACCAGTGGGGGGTCAAAAAGTAGAGATCAAGCGAGTCTGCGACGCAGTATCAGGCTAAAAAGTGACGAGTGAACAAATGACAGACTACTACCGACTAAAGGTGGATAAAACTGAATAGCTGATTGATGACGCAGAAAAATGCGTGACCAGCAGTGGATGCACTGACAAGATAATCGGCTGCTGAAAGCAACAATGCTAGAGAAAAGTTTGCTGTTTATTTTTTGCCTTTTTTTGCCCTTAAACTCCTTTCAAATTGTTTTAAATCATGAACATATTTTGTGACACTTTAAAGTCTCAAATTTCCATCACATGAGTGTGTGTGTTTTTGGTAAACTTTACATAAAACATTCACAACAGCTAAACAAACGCAAGTTTCAAGTTTTCACTACCTAGCATTCACCACTTTTCTAATCACCACAAAAAAGCAGAAGTCAGTTTTTAAAAGTGTTGCCCTATTTACCTAATCACTAAAAAAGCAAAGATTATGACAGACTTATACGACAGCCCTTATGGATAAAAATCGCTTTAACAAAATGGGAAGCTTAAAGCTGCTAAAAGCTGTTTTTCAACACGACAATCCTTTCACTGAGGTTCTGAAGAAGATTTTCACCCAGCCGTTGGCCACCATCACCACCACTACGCCCACCACCACCACCACCAGCAACCGCCGGCCCCTAGAACCGAGGATTGCCATGATGATCAGCACTGATGACTACGGCCTACTCCTCACCATCACCCTCGACTACCTAGACCGGCTGAAGGAGAAGATCGACTTTGTCGTGACAGTGGAAAACTTCCACATTATACGATCAGTGGCCCGCTCTCCAACGAATGAACGGCCCACCATCCGCCTGACGCCCGTCTTCATTTGTCCATCTGCTAGTGTCCAGCTCGACAGCGAAATGCCGGTGCCCTTTCACGAACGGCTGCTGCAATTTGAGGTGCACTCCAACCTGGGACGGGGAATTCTTCCCTTGTCAGAGCTCTTTTTCATTCAACAACGCCACAAGCTGTCTTACGACGAGGCGAGCATCACCTGCGTTCAGCAACTTGAACCTTCCTGTTCCGGTTTTCCTCTTGACAATAGTGGTTCGGTGATTCGCATCATCACTAGCCGCTTTCCGCCAGTGTACGGCCCTAAAGAGCTGGCCGCCATTGCTGCAGCTCTCTTTCAAAAAGACGACAACCCAGATGATGAGTGTTCTGAGCCGATGAAAACCTTCCTTGCCGGCCTGGTCAGCGTCAACTTCGGCCACCTACAGAGCGGCATCAGCATCACCACCAACTACCTGGGCAGCCGATTTGTGGTGAAGGTGGACAGCTATTCCCTCCTTTACGGGAGCCATCTGGGCGACGTGCATACGCTAATCACAGAGAACTTTGACCACCTCGCCTTTGATGGCTCCTCCCTGCAGGAGCAGGAAAGACTGGAAAAAGTGGATCTGCCCAGCATTGGCAGCAGCCCCACCAGCAGCATTCGAGACAACAACATCTTCTTTGTGAACACTCGCCGCTCGCCGGGCGACGCCAGTCTGGTGCCCTTTTCCCGGCGACAGGTGCGTGTTAAGCTGGCCGCCAGTGTGCTTGAGGGCCGCAGGCGGCCGAGATCTGCTGAGCAGTGCAATGACCAGCGGAAGGTTACTCTGCTTAATGGGAAGTGCCTCACACTGCCGCCCGGCGTCAACGTCCTCTGCCCGCCTAAAGAGCCCTCGGTGCTTTGGATTGTAGGCGACCGGGAGGCGGCGGCTTTGTGGCGCAAAACCAATGGCTAGTTGGGCCCGGGGCAAATAGTTTTGTGTGTAAGTGTGTGGAGACATCTAGAGCTTCAAACGTCGAACTACTAATTTGAATATGACCATTTGATGTTTTTATCTCAACTCTTACTGTTGTTTGTATGTATTTTCATTTCTAAATCCAGAATAAACTTTTTTCAAATTCAAATTTTTTTGGGAACTTGTCCCCTCTTTGAGCAACAGTTGTTCCCAGTTAAACTCGATTGCCTCAACGTGGCTCACACAAAATCGCACGCACACACACACACACACACCACAGGGACCTTACTATGGCGAGGGAAGGACTTCTCTGGAGAGAGTCACACTAGTGTGACTAGTGTGAGCAGTTGCAGTGGTGGCAGTGGTAGTGGTGGTGGTGGTGGTGGTGGGCCCAGCAGCACAGGTGCAAAACACGTGTGTGTGTGTGTGTGTCACAAAGAGCGCTAGGCAGTGGCTAGGCACATGCACATGCACCCGGACACATGCACACATTTTTGTCCCTTTCCCTCGCATTCAGCGGTTAGAGCGAAAGCTGAGAACTAAACGCCTTTTGTTGTTAGATTCCACGCGCTTGATCTAACAAATTTCACAAATTTCTAGCAAATTCCTTTGTTCGGACAAAAGATCTTCTTTATCTATCAACAGCTAGTCCATCACCAGCATCGACAGTAATGGACACCAGCAGCAACACCAGCAGCACCTCAACCGCCACCGGCAACAACAACAACAACGACGACAACACCACTAGTAGCAGCAACAGCAGCAGCAGCAGTGAGAACAGCAACGACAGCTCGGCCATCACCGTGGACAGCAGTAATCCGTTGAACTGGAGCTGTGCTAGCTGCACCTTCTCCAATGAGCCGTCCGCTTACCGGTGTGCCGTTTGCAATGGCGCCCGCACCTCGTCCGGCCGTCGAAGCACACTCTCTCGAAGCGCCATGATGCGTGCTGCCGAACAGGAGCAACTCAACATCGAGACGGCGGTCAACAAGACGAAGAAGAACAAAAAGGGCAAAAAGCAGAAAGTGAACAACAAAGAAGTGAAAGGGACGGGGAAATCACGGAAGAGCACTTTGAATCGTTTGGAGACTTCTTCTGGCGCAATTCGACCCTCGACCAGCACTGGTGTTGAATCTCCGCTGCCCGGTACTGCTGCCCAGTGTGCTAATCATGTGCAAGCTTCAAAACGTAGCAGCAAGAAGGAAACACCAAAGTTGGTTACCAAAACTTCCGTTTCCAAAAGCACTAGCAAAAAGCGAAGTCTTTCAGTTGTTAAAACTGAGGACGATGTTGATCAGCTGCCGCCTCCGCCGTCGACTTCGCCAACTGCCACTGCATCCTCCACCGTCACCGCCGTTGTCGTTAAATCAGAAAAAAAGGTAAAAAAGGTGAAAAAGGAGATAAAAAAGGAAGAAGAGATAAAAAAGGAAGATATCAAACAGGAGATTAAAAATGAAGAGGAAGAGGAGAAACCGCTTACCAAACGCCGTGGTCGTCCACCAAAGAGTCTGCAGAAAAACAACAACAACAGCAACAGCAGCCACAACATTAGCAGCAGCAGCAGCAGCAGCAAAAAAGTCGTCGCAACAAAGAGCGTTCCAATTCAAACTGAACCTCAAGGCGCGAACTACTCGAGACCTACAGTGAACAATCGCAGCAGAAATGCAGTCAGCAATCCGGCGCTCAGGGCCACCTTCAACAATGTGGATCGATCGAGGAAGATTGAAACGATGGTCACCGTTCATGGAGTTTCACTCAACATTACTGAATTCACGCACACTCTCACTGGACCGGTCAATAAGCCGGTGGTGGCTGGGGTGGTAAAAAAAGAAGAGTATTCTGATTGACTGCTTTAAACAAAAAATGAAAAATGTTGTTTGACATTATCAATTTTTTTGCACTAAACTGCTTTTCTTATGACAAATATCTCACAATTTCAGTAAACGACACAGATTTTATGATAATGGTGGTTACAGAATAAAATGGGTTTAACTCAAATTGGCTTGTAAATATTTAAAACTCAAAGCACAGTGTGTGTAAAGCAGTGTAAAGTAAAAAGAAAGTGTAAAATTATGGCAAACAGAAAAGATCACTTGAGTGCAAAGGCAAGTAAACAGAAAGAAAACTACAAGAATCAATGTGCAGTTGTGTTTGTTTGTGTGTGTGTGTGTTTATCTTGCCAGAAGAGTATTTCAAGTTGAATCAGTTAAAGTAGATAATGAAGTGATATAAAAAGATAAAGAGATCCGCTGAGCAGTGATAAAGAGTGCCAAAAGCAGTTTGTTTGTCGTTTTTTGCATTTTAGTCCAAATGTATTAAAAACTACAAAAACAAAACACAATAGTTATATGAAAATTCAAAACAACAAAACTTTCATGATAATGTTTTAACTCACCCTAGCTTTGCTCCATGGGCTCATCCTGGACATTCTCCGCTGATGAGGACTGCGACATTGCCATTTCCGACTCTCCACTTGACTTTTCAGCAGTGCTCTCCGCTGCTGAAGAACCGCTGGTGGTGGTGTTTGTCGTGGTGGTGGTCTTTTCCTCGCTAGCTGAATCAGTCGTGTCAATCTTATTAACCTCCTTCTCACTTTGACGCAACACTGCCGAGCCCTCACTTTGGTCATCATTTGACGTAGAGGCGGAAACGGAAGCTAAAGCCAGGCTTGATACTGCGAGCTTTGTTGCCGACTTTGCCGACTTTTTCGACCTTTTCGCCTTCTTAGCCTTGGCCGCCGCCTTTGCAGCCGCTTTCTCCTCCGCCGCCTTTCGCGCAGCCTCCTCCTCCTCCAGACGGTCCTGCTCGCGGAAGAGGGCCGGCGTTCCGGGGGCGTTGCTGAGCGCGTACTTCATCATGGCGACGTTGGAGGCCATGCGGGCCGCCTCCGCCGCCCGCTCCGCCGCCTTCGCCTCCGCAGTGGCTGCCTCTTCCTCCGCATCCTTCCTCTGCTGCTCCTCAAAGGCGGCCGCCAGTGCGGGGTGGGGCGGCGCCTCGGGGCCGTGCGCCTTGCCAATGCTGTACAGCTGAATGAAGCCGCCCTCCATCACCGTCACCAGCGCCGTGCCCTGGCGGTTGATGGCGCACTCGCGCACCGGCCGCCGTACGGTGCCGCCGTAGCGCGGCCCGGCGGCAACTGCCGGCGCCGGCAGCACCTCGCCGACGATCGCCTGCGGCCCCCGTCCGCCGAGGTCCCAGAGCCAGGCGTCGCCGTCGTCGTCGCCCACCGCCATCATCTTCCCCTCCACGCAGAGGCCGAACTTGACGAAGAACATGTCCGTCGTCTCAAAGTCAAAGGCGTGCACCAGGGAGATGTTCGAACGGGTCTTGTAGTTCTCATTGCGGTTCGGCTGGCGGATGATGAACTTGCGCGTCGCATCAAGGAGGTCAATCGGCTCGCCGTCCTCGTTGGCCACTCGCCACATCTTCATCGTCTGGTCACAGCTTCGCGTGATGAGGTAGTCGCCGAAGAAGCGGACACAGTCGACGTAGTGCGAATGCGGGTGGTGCGTCTCGTAGTTGGGCACCTGAATGACGGGCGGCCAGAACTTGGTGGGCGGGTCGCCCGCCACCGGTCGCTGGACGCTTCTCGCCAGCGCCCTCTCCATGTCCTCGGTGTCATATCGCCAGAGCATGATCTGCTTGTCCACCCCACTGCTGGCCACTATCTTCAGGCGGGCGTGCACGTCGAGGCTGAGCACGCCATCGCAGTGGCCCATCCACCCGCCGAAGACGGCCACGGTGCGCATGCTCAGCAGATTCCACATCCTCACCGTCCAGTCGGAGCTGGCGGTGAAGACCAGTTCGGGCGCCTTCGGGTCGACGGCGATGTCGTTGATTGCCTCGCCGTGGCCCTTCAGTCCGTCACCGCCCTTGTCGGGCGCCAGGCAGTGGAAGACTCGGAGGATGCCCTTCTGGCCGCCGGCGAGGATGTAGTGCTCCGGGTGGCCCGTTTTCGTGAAGCGGTTGTGGGTGAAGTTCACCGCAAAGAACCGCTCAGTGACGTCGTCCTGGAAGGTGAACAGCGCCTCGTACCCGAGCTTGGCGTCCTGGCGCATCTTTAGCTTTTCCCGCAAGGTGAGGTCATGTTGGGGCGGCCGGTGCACACGGTGCTCCGTCTCCTGGTCGTCGAGAACCCGGTACACGGAGACCTTGTTCTCGCCTGCCACGGCGAAGATGCTGAACGGCTCCTTGCCGATCCACTGGTTGAAGCGCACGGCGAAGCAGTTCTCGTGATAGGGCGACTTGTTCACGCTGACCAGTTTGGTGGTGAAGGAAGGGGGCGGCTGAAATGGAAGATGTTCCTCTTCCTTTGAAGTTGTTGCCGATGAAGAGGCCTTTTCCTCTGCAACCGTTTTTGCCGAGGGCAGCGGCTCGTCCGGAGCGGTCTCCAGGCCCTGGAAGTAGGCTTTGGCGTTGTCTCGCTGCACCTGCAGGTAAATCTCTCGGGCGGTGGTGTGTGATTTGCCTCTTGGAAGAGCCTTTTGGTCATCGTAAGTTGCGCCCATTTGCTGCTGAGCTGGTTGCTGAGATTTTTTATGCTGAACTGAAGTTGGTAGCTCTTCTTTAACAGCTGTCTTTCCCTTCTTTCCCTTCTTGTTGTTGCTATTCTTTTTAGCTTTTTCTTTTTCCAGCGCCGCTGCCGCCCTTTCCCTTGCCTGCCTCTCCCGCGCAGCAGCTTTTTCTTTGGCGGCAATTTGCGCCTGAATTCGGGCCTCCTTTTTGCTCTTTGAAACAGAAGAAGTTGTGGCCTCTGTGGGCGCCCTTAGAGGTGCCTCCGTGGGGAGGACCGGTCGTTTGCGCAGCTGTCGCCCTTCGAGGATGGTTCGAGCGATGCAGTCGAGCTTTTCCTGTGATGGACTGTCGCCGTCATCCTCCTTCTCCTCCTCGTTGTCGTCGTCATCATTTTCTTCCTCCTCCTCATTAGTGTAATGAGTAGTCCTTCTTCTCGAAGTTGAACTTGAACTTGAGGTGCTCAGTCCCTTTGAGGTGCTCGGTCTGCAGTCGGGCAGCCGCCGGGCGTTCGCCGCTTCCGCCTTCCTCTCTGCCAGCGTTCTCGTGGGTGGCGCCCCTGGCACCGGTCGTCCGAGGGGCTGCTTGGCCAGCAACACCGGCGAACTTTGCCGGCCATTGGCGTAGACGGCCACCACCTCAGCGCCGTCGGCCATCTTTCCAAACGAAGCTTTCAGGCCGCCGGGCCGATTTCCGGACAGGTACTTTCCGCCTCCGTTGGAGAGCACCTTGGAGCGGGTGAAGGGCACTTTAAACTGGTGTTCCGGTGGTTTAGCTGTTGTTGTTGTTGTTGGGTTGCCATTGGTTGCTGGTGGCGGCGGATGCAAATTTCCCTCTTGAAGAGCCGCTTTTGAGGTTGAGGGCCTGCAGTTGGAGGCGGCTGCCATCTCTTCGGCCAACTTTCGTCGGGCAGCCTGCTCTACCAGTGTTGGACGACCACGAGATCGAGGAGAGAGGATGACGGTTGGGGTTTCAGAAGAAGTTGAAGTTGAAGTTGAAGGTGTTGCGGCTGAAAAAAACTGAGCTAATAAAGAGGAAGATGGCTGATGTTGCTGCTGTTGATGTTCTCCAGTGCTACTCTCTTTAGAGTTGTCCTTCTTTTTGGAGCTTCCACTTCCACTCGAAGTTTTTGTTGTTTTAATTTGCATGTTTTCAGTGGCCGCCACTAGATCGTCAATTTCGCCTGTTTCAGTGGTTGCTGTTGCTGTTGAAGAAGTAGTGTTCATGGTAGAGGACTGTCGTCGAGTGACCGGTCTGCTGGGAACAACTGAAGAAGAAGAGGATGATAAAACTGAAGCAGTGGTAGCCTGTAGATCAGCCAGCAGCTCTATCTCCACCTCGACCACCTCCCGTTTCACCTGAACCGAAGTGATGCCTTTTGAGGAGTAGGTGGTGATGACGCGGTCGCCTAGTGATTTTGATCGAGTGGTGATGCCCCTCGGCTCGGGTATTATTGGTAATGGTAGTGCTGGTGATGGTGATGGGGATGGTGATGGGGATGGGGATGGGGATGGTAGCCTAGTGGTCCTAGAGCTGGTGGACTCCATTTGGCCTATGGCTCTAGAGGTGGAAACTGAAGTAGAGACGATTGGAGTTGTTGCAGTAGATGAGGTGGAGGGTTTTGAAGTTGTTGAAAGCGCTGAAGACTTTTTAGAACTTCCAGTTTTACTACTTGAGGTACTAGCTTTCTGAGTGAAACTAGGAGCTGGTGACTTGCTAGTTCCGGGGGCTACTGCTGCAGAAACTGCTGTAGAGCTAGAACTTTTAGATTTTCGAGTGGTGACTTTGAAGGAGGAGGAGGAAGAAAAAGAAGAAGAGGAAGAAGAGGAAGAAGAAGAAGCAACGGTTTTTTGCTTTTGATTGCCGTTTCCAAACTTTTTTATTGTACACCCGCCGCCGCCATTGCCTCTCTTAGATGGCAATCCACGAGGAATGCCGTATCGTGTCGGTTGCGGTTCACCATTGTAGAAATCACTGGCAGAGATGCCTGAAAAGGAAGAACTGCGAGTGTGCTTGGAGGGAGTTGATGGTGGTGGTGGTGATGGGCTAATATTCAAATCAGAGAAATCAGAGTCTTCCTCTACTACTACCACTTTTTTCTGCTGTTTTTTGCCTTGTTGGGGTGCCATTTTCTTTCTATTGGAAGCACTGCTTGTCACCTGTTTTACCGCTTCAATCAACTCATCCTCTTCAAGCTCAGATGCTTCGGCAGATGAAACTGAAGAAGAATTAGAAAAGTTGGAGGAGGAAGCGGCGGAAGAGGATGACGAAGACTGCTCCATTCGCTGTGGGTCAATTTGCCGCTCGACAATGTCCTCCTCCTCCTTCTTGACGAAACCTCCGTCCTCTTTGAGGATCACCCGTCCACTGCGAGAGAGACGAGCGTTGAGGTTGGCCGTCTTTGCCCGTTCAGCTCGAGCTCGCCTGGCCGCCTCAGAGGCAGCCTTGGCCTTGGCGATGCGCTTTGCTTTGGAGCTGGGCATGATTAAACGGCTGTGATGGTTGCTGCTGCTGCTGCTGCGGCTGCCGATGTAAACACTGTAAAGCAAAGTAAACAGATTCGTACATTAGAACAAAAATGACAAACTGTAAAACACGGGCTTTGTAAGTGATGATGATGACAGTGATGACAGCGCAAGAAGGTGCTAAGGAGAAGAGCAAAAGTGCTCTTTCTCTAAAGCATGTCACACAGTGTCAGCAAAGCAGTAATGATAATGATGATAGCAAACGCGGAGAATCAATTAATTGATACTTACCAGTAGACTTAAAGTGGCCGGCTGCTTCTCTGGAGCAGCTTTGTCAGTCAGGATTTTGTTGCGGTTGTCATCAGTGTACTGCAGTGTCAATGGCAGGCATCGGAAAAGAAAAAGAAGAAGAAGAAGAAGAAGAAGAAGAAGAAGAATTCAAACAGAATTTGTAGTCATCAAAAAAGTCTGTCAGTCCATGTCCCCAGCAGAAGAGCTGCAGAAGTGTGCCTGTGTGCCCGGCAGCAGACAAAGCCGCGTGCCAAACAGTGCTTGGCAGTGTCCAAAAAGCAGAAGCAGAAACAGCGGCAGTAGCACTAGCACTGCGCGGCAAATGTGCAACGGTGGACAGAGCACATTAGCCGCTGTTTCTGTGCTAACCGCCGCTGCTGCTGGTAGCGGCACTGTGGCAGGCAGTCAGGCTGCGAGCGTGTCCACAGTGGCCAGAGTAAGAGAAGAGAGAGAAAGAGAAAGTAATAAATACAATGTGTCGGCTGTCCAGTGCAATTTCCAGTGACTGTGACTGAGGCATTTCAAATATGGCTTGCATGGCTGGCATCTCATTGGTTGTAGTTTGGATGGTTAGATTAGCAAAGAGTTAAGCAGCCCAAAAAAAGAGGATAAGGATTAGGATCACCTTATTTCGAGTAGACAATTATTCGGAATTCTATCACCACTGTCTTAGCTTTTCCAAAGAAGAATTGATGAAAATTTGTTCCTCAACATAATGACTAAAACTAGCAGTTATATTCAGTATAATTAATTTAAAAATGGCAGTTGCACGTGCTGCGGAATTAGCTTGCTAGTGGACTCACAATTTGCATTTTTTGCAAAAATTTTTTTAAATTTTTAAAACTTTGTAGTTATTTGTGAAATGGGCAGCACGACACCCAAAAATTTTGCCCCTCAAACTGGCAACCGAATTTTTTTCCGCGCCAACTATATCAACGTTTTGGCTGCGTCGCAGGTGTCACAGTAGCGCCTGTTTACTTTTTAAGCGTGTTTCTCTCAAGCAAACGTGAGAAAAAGCGAGCTGTAAGAGTTTAACGTAAGTCACTTTTTCAGCAGTAAAACATACATTTTATTTGCCAACTGCTTTTGACACTTTAGAGACTTGTTTTGTGTACTTTCGTTCTTAGCAACTGGCAAAAACGACAAAATGGAGTCCATAAAGCGCTATTCTATGCGCACCAGAAGTTCTAATGCTGCTGCGCTTGCAAAAACTTTGTCTTCTTCTTTTTCTTCTCCTCAAACTAACAATCGTGTTAAAATAAAAGACAATTCCACTGGCAAGGTAAGATTGTTTGGTTAAAACAATGGTTAAAACCTCAATGTCTAACTTGCGTTTTTTGCTTATGCTTCAGGCCAAAAGTCAAAACGCTGTGACGCCTGACAAAACCGCTTCCTGCGAACCAGAAATTCCAGTCACTGTTAAGCTCAAGTACAATGAATCCTCAGTAGTGCCCATTGAACCGTTTGATTCAGCTAAAAAAGCCAACCCTAAAAAGGCCATTTCACCTAAAGTTACCACTTCTTCTTCTTCTTCTTCCACACCGTCTGAGCACTCAAACTCGTTTTCAATCGTTGGTGAATCTTCTCCGCCGTCGACCACCAATGCTTACGAGTCAATGTTCAAGACGCTGTTTAAAAAGTCGCCAAAACGATACAAAAACACTGGCAAAGCTAAAAAAAGCACCATCATTACCTCAGCTCACGATTGTTTTCCCTATGCGTACTACCGAAAACGAAAGTCAAACTCTATTTCTGCAAAGAATGTCAAATTGCGTCCTGTAACTACCGCTGAATCGGAGCTGGACGATTCCACTGAGCGACCGGACTACCTAGACTGGAAACTGGGCAATCAACGACAGGATGACTACAAGAAAGAAATAACGACTAAAAAAGACATTTCAAATAAACGAAATGACAACAATGGTGATGAGGAGGATGAGCAGATAAACAGCTCGCTGACTGAAAGCACTGTGACTGCACCAGCAAATGAATCGATGGTGATGATGATTAATCAAGAGGATTTTGATGATGATGAAATGGAAGCTGTTGAGTATGGATTGGAAAATGATAAAAGTGAAATGATCGAGGGCGGCAGCAAATTGGCAAAAATGGCCATTGAAGAAAGAAACGTTTATGATGAGCTTCAAGATGATTACTATGAAGAGGATGAGGAAGGGGGTGATGATGAAGAGGAAGAAAACAATTTTTTTGAGGGCGTACCAGACTTTTTTGTGGATTTTTCTTCCGAAGAGCTTGAGCACCACTTTGAATCGGGCATATGCGCCTGCAAACGTTGCATAAGTTCCTCAAAGTTTGTCGATTCACTGGAGCAAGCAGACTATATTGAGGAGATTCTTTCCAAACGCGAAGCCTATCCAAATCTGGCTCGCCTCGTGCAGCGTCATCTTGATAAAAAGGCAAAAAAGAACTTAGATGTTGTAAAAGGTAAAATCAATTAGATTAACTAAACAACATAAACATTCTAATCTTTAATCTTTCTAATTCCAGAATTGGCTAAACAGAGCAACAAAATGTCAAAAGACAACAACAGCACTGATAATCTGGAAAATGTCTCACAGCTTAAACCAACACAACCGACATTAACACTGCCGCCCTCTCCATCAAAAAAGAATGAATTTTGGTTTGGTAACGATTCCACCAATCCCAACAAAGTGATCATCCTGAAAAAAGAACTCGGCAATGGCCAGTTCTCCTACCGGGCAGTGCCACAGGGCCTGCTGAAGCCGCCTTCCTTAGGTATTGCGTCAAAAACCGAAAACCAGAACTTTATCCGCTTTGTTTCCAATACACCGCTGCACAGCATTACCACCAACTCACTGGTGCGAACGGTGGCCACGCTGGCGGACAAACCGGCAAAGCCAACGGCGGCGGCGGCCAGCTCAAAAACACCAGCAGCAGCAACAGCAACAACACCGATTGCAACCACTTCAAACAATGCCAAATCAGTTACTGAACAATCCGAATCAGCTGACCAAGAAGAAGAACCTGAGGGCGATCTGGTGATCGATTTCAGAGAAAAAGAGGAGAAGAAGGAAAAAAACGAAGAAACAAGACCAGCTCCAGTGCCCAGTAGCATCTCGACCAGCCTCACTGTTTACCATTCAGAACCGCCTGAAAACAATGAAAAATCAAAACGTCTATCAAAACCAGTTGTCCAGCTTCCTTTTCGCCCAGACCTTAAGAACGTCCAAGACGGCAGGACGACCGATAAAACCTCCACTGTAAAGAGTAGCCACCCCTACCAAAAGAAGGAAGAAGAGGAGGAGGAGGAGGAGGAGGACGAGTCCTTTGAGCTGTGCTACACCACCGGCCAGGGCAAGACGCCGCTGATCATCACCCTTTACATTAAGTGCCCCCTCGACAGCTGCACGCGCCTTTTTAACGCCCGCAACAGGTACGGTGGCGCCAGCTGCAGCAGACTCCACGTTTCCTACCTGATAGCGCAGCACCTGCGCAAGGTGCATCGCATTGCCCACCCCAGCCAGTGCCTCCTCTGCGGCCGCCGCTTTCCCAAGGACCACCTGAAGTGGCACGTCCGCTCGGTGCACGAGACGGGCGCCCTCAATGAGCGCTTCCCCTGCCGCCTGTGCTTTGAAACGTACTTCGACTCCTACGAGAAGCTGGTGAAGCACCACACAAAGCGGCACGTCCAGGGGCGGTACATGTGCGCCAAGGAGGGCTGCCAGCACACCGCCCACTACCGCATTGACATCTACCGTCACCAGGCGAAGGCCCACAACGAGCACCGGTGCGCCCAGTGCGGCCTTACCTTCCAGTACCGGAGCACGCTGACCCGGCACGAGCTGCTGCACGCCGACCGCCACAAGTTTGCCTGTCGCTACGGCCAGTGCCTCTTCACCACCACCTCCAAGGGCGGCTGTCTGCAGCACGTGCGCGTCCGTCACCTGGGCCTGCCGCTGCTGAAGCGAGGGGGCGGTGCTGACCCGAACAAAGTGTGGGAAGGGGAGGACCACCGTCGACTGGCCGCCCTGGAGAAGGAGGCCCTCAGCTACGTGTGGTACTTTGATGATGAACAGCAGCGGCTGGTGCCGACCACCACCGGACAGCGGGCGCCCAGCCAGCCGACGGGACCCATTCGAACGGTTCGAAAGAAGGTGCTGGTGGTGAAGCGAAAAGCTGGTGCTGCTCCAAGACCTAGAACCTCTACTGTTCAGCCTGCCGCTTATTTGGTCCCAAAAACGACCAAGCCGTCTATGGCCATAGCCACGGCCGCAACTTCTTCTTCTTCTTCTTTGGCCATGATAACCAATGATGAGGATGGTGGTGGTGATGATGACGCTCATTTCGATGATACTGAAAACTCAAAATTTTCTGAAGATCAAGCAATGAATGATGGCGGTAATGAGGTGTTGAGGAAGAAAGATCCGTCTGAGCGCTTAAATGAGTAATTAAGTTGTTATAGTTTTTAACTATTGCAAGTAGTATTACTAGCTGAAATGGTTTTCAAACAATTTTTGTATTATTCTTAATTTCATTCAGACTTTTACTTGCTTATCAGGTGTCAGCATTTTCAATACTCTAAATTTAAAAAACAACTGATTGAAATATAAGATCTCATCTGTACTGGTCTGATTTGTTAACAATGATGCTTGCATGTAATAAACTAATAAGCCTATTTTATTTTATTTTATTCACTAAATACTGTTTATTAAGGCATTTTCCAAAATGCATAAAGTACAATCAGTTTAACAGCCAACAGCCACAACTGCAGAGATGATGCCATCTCGTCAAGCTGTCTGTGAGTTGAGTAGCTTTTGCAGCTCATCAGCTCATCAAAGTTAGGCAACACTTATGTGTGTTGTTATCTAAAAAAATTTTTTTAGACTGCCACTGGGGTGCCCCTTACTCAATGTCAGAGTTGATAAGGTGCAGTCATTTTCCTTCTCTTTCTCTTCTTTTTTTCTCTCACATCAGCAGTTTAGATAACAACAAACACAGCTCTCACTGTTAGCTTTTACAGTAGAGCACACCACCACCATCAGACGACATCAGCGACGAGTTGAGTGAAGGTTGTTCAGTTTGAGGTTAACATTAACACTTTGTTTTCAAAAAAGTAACTAGTCACAAAATTTAGAGAACAACAAGGCGGCAACAATCATGCTTTACCAGCATTTACTAAAGCCAAACAGCTGTCATCAACTGACAAGGCGGGCATTGAGTGCTAAAAAACTTTACCCGGTAGAAACTGTTCAGTCGTTCACACCACAAAACTCACTCTACTTTAGAAGAAACAGCCCAAACTGGCAATTTCAAAAACTAAACACCGGTAGACAACAATTTCGGTACTACCATGCAATTAAAGGTTTGATGATGTTTACACGTTGTTTCACTCATATTTTAACAACATTCTTTCTATTTTAAAGGTGTTTTTGGCAACTACCAACCAGCTAAATCGGCGGCGGCTCTTGATGCTCAAAGACTGGTGGCTGAACTGCCAACATCGTCACAAACTTTAGATGCCAGTCATCACCTAATCAAAGAGGCTTTTCAACGACGAGGACATTTTTTAGCTGCACTGAATCCGCTTGAGTCATTTCAGTCTTCACCGTCATCATCACCACCACCATCAATTGACAACCCTGACTACTTGAACAAAATGAGCTCCATTTTGGGAGTCAATTTGGCCTCGTTTGCCGAGCAATCCAAAGAGGCTCGTCAGTATCTGAGTCAACTTGCGTCAATCTACTGCGGCGACGGCATCGCCTTTGAGTTTGCCCACCTCACCACCGCTGAAGAGGTCAGGTGGTTTGAAAAGCAGGTTGAGGCAAACTCCTCCTCCTCATCATCATCTTCTACTGAACTTGCCCGGTCTCTGCTTGAAGCCGAAGCTTTTGACCACTTTCTCGCAAAAAAGTTTCAATCGGTGAAGCGGTACGGCGGCGAGGGCGCCGAGACGATGATCACCTTTGTCGAGGAGCTGGTTCGCTGCTGTGTTTTAGCAGAACTTTCCGAGCTGGTCATTGGAATGCCTCACCGAGGCCGACTGAATCTACTGGTGAACACGCTCAAGGTTCCACCGGAGGTACTCTTTCGAAAGATGACCGGGCGGAACGAGTACGAACGCCGCTCGGAGAGCTTCATCGGCGATGTCCTCTCGCACATCTACACCAGTGAGCTCTTATCAGCAGCAGGTAGTGATAGTGATAAGCCTCTTCAGGTGACCTTGCTTCCGAATCCCTCCCACCTTGAGGTGGTGGACACCGTCGCCTGCGGCTACGCCCGAGGTCGGCTGATGGACCGTCGAGAGGGACCCTATGACCACGAGGCGGCAAAACTGGGGGAGAAAAATGAGCAAAGTCACCAACTAAACTACTGCCGATTGCCATTGCAGATTCACGGAGACGCCTCCGTCAGCGGCCAGGGCATCTGCATGGAGACACTGGCTCTCGCCAATGTTGACCACTGGAGCGTGGGCGGCTCCGTCCACCTGGTGGTCAATAATCAGGTGGGCTACACGACTCCGGGTCGATACGGCCAAGCTCGGTCCAGTCCCCACTGTACCGACCTGGTGAAAATGATCAACGCCCCGGTGATTCACGTCAGCGGCTGGCGCCCGGATGCGGTAGTTCGCGCTGCCCGGCTGGCAGCAGCCTATCGGCAGCACTTTCAGAAGGACATTGCCGTAAATTTGCTCTGCTTCCGCCGATGGGGTCACAACGAACTAGACGACCCTGGCTTCACCAATCCTCGCCTCTACAAGGCAATCGCCGCCTATCAGCAGGAACACCAGTCCATTCCTCAGGAGTACGCCAAGTCGATTGGACTGCCTAAAGCGGCAATAGATGACATTGTACAGTCGTACAGCGCACAGCTGACTGACGCCCTGGCCCGCGTGGAGCAGTTCACTCCGGCTCCAGTTTCGACCTTGTACCAGAATCCAAATCAGGCCAAAAATTCAAACCAAAGCAGTCCCTGGGTGAATGTAGGCTGGCCAGAGGCGAATCGCATCACCAAGTGGCGAACCGGAGGCCTGCCCTCTGAGCTGCTCAAGCGGCTTGCCCGGTTGTCGGTTAGTGTACCGGAAAACGGCTCAGGCTTTAACCTTCACCCAACTCTGAAGCGAGTTTTTGGAGAGCGGATAAAGAAGGTCGAGGCGGAGAGGACGCCCGGCATGGACTGGGCCACTGTCGAGTCGCTTGCTTTTGCCAGCCTGCTTTGGCAGGGCTACGATGTGCGCATTTCCGGACAGGATGTTGGAAGAGGTAAGAGTGCTGTATTATTATCAGAAATTTGATAAAAGTTTCCTTTCTTTCCTTATCAGGCACCTTCAGCCAGAGACACTGCATGGTGGTCGACCAGGAGACGGAGGACGTGCACATTCCACTGAACGGCATGAACAAAGCTAATTTTGACGGCATTAGCAGAGTTGTGTTGAGCGAGGCTGAAGGCGTCGCCGCCGGTCCTGGATCGGCCGTCAGGGCAGGTTATGGCAAACTGGAGGTTTGCAACTCTATCCTCTCAGAAGAGGCGGTCATGGTAACCTAAAAAACTATTGCTATCACATATTAAAATCACCTTTTAATGTTATCATACCTTTCCTCACTAGGCATTCGAGTACGGCGTCAGTCTGGCCAGCCCAAAAGTGTTGCCCATTTGGGAGGCGCAGTTTGGCGACTTCTTCAACGGCGCCCAGCCCATCATCGACACGTTGGTGGCCAGTGGCGAGGCAAAGTGGTTGCTGCAGAGTGCTCTCACACTGCTGCTGCCGCACGGATACGATGGAGCAGGTGAGAAAAAATGGAAAAATGTACAAATATATTTCATCAATAAAATCACTTCCACCTCCAGGTCCCGAGCACACCTCCTCCCGTCTGGAGCGCTTTCTCCAGCTCTCCAACTCCTCTGAAACGGAAGTGGACACCGACGAGGTGAACTGGTCAGTGGCCTATCCGAGCACGCCCGCCCAGTACTACCATCTCCTTCGGCGGCAAATGGTGCGGCCCTGGCGGAAGCCACTGGTGGTGATGGCGCCCAAAGCGCTGCTGCGCCATCCTCGATGCGTCTCGGCGCTGACCGAGCTGACCGCCGCCGACGGCCACTTTGCCGCCGTGCTCGACGATCCAAAACACGAAAGTTCTTCGGAAAAAGGCAAAAGTACAACAATAATACCCGAAGTTAAAACGCTCATTTTCACCTCGGGAAAGCACTACTACAGTCTGGAGAAGGAGCGGGACGAGCGCTGGGCGGCCGGTCACCTTCCGTCCGCCTCCTCGACAGCCATTGTCCGCCTCGAAGAATTGTGTCCCTTTCCGGTTGAGTCGCTGGTGGCCATCCTCAAGCGCTATCCCAATGCCAAGAGTAAGAGTTTTCCACTTTTAGCAAAGCTTTTTTTATTTTCTGCCTACTAACTGCGTCATTTTACCATTCATTTATTTTTCTTCTTAGATCTAATTTGGAGCCAGGAAGAGCACCGAAACATGGGCGCCTGGTCTTTTGTGGCGCCCCGTTTTTCCAACATTCTCGGCCGCCAGTTGAAGTACGCCGGTCGAGGGCACTTGGCGGCGCCTGCCGTCGGCATTGGCGCCCTGCACCAGGCAGAGGTGAAGCAGCTGCTGGAGGACACCTTTAAAAACTGCTAAAAGTGCTTTTAACATTTAAATGATTGTTTCAGTTAGTTAATCCCTACATAATGACTAAACCTTTGCTTTTCTGTTTTGTACAAAGTGATTTATGGCATGATTTATATTTTTAGTTAAAAACAGAGAAAAAAAGTGAGAGAGAGGTGATCACAAAAGGGAGTTTTAAAAGCATGTTTAGAGATTTTCAAGTAAATGAGTTGGAGTGGTGAAAAGTGGATTACACCTTGGATAGGATAATGGAAAACAGAGAGTGTGTGTGTGGGTTGGAGATTAAGAAAAGCTGATGGAGATCAAGTGGAGTGAAAAATGGGTGTCGAAGTGTGTTTGTGTGGGTTTGGGATTCTGGGATGGTTGCTTGTTGCAGAAGAATTATCTTTACAAGTGAGCTCAAAAAGCAACACAATAAAGTATTTTAAAAAATGAAAAAAAATAATGTGGCAGTTATTGAAAGACTGCTAAGCGGAGATAAAGAAAACAGGGAAAACAAAACACACAAGTTTAACTGATATTGAAAAGTTCTAGCACTAGGTAAAAATGCTAGAAATGAATAGTGGAAATGTTTTCTTGAAAAACGGTAAAATAGGAAATGGTAGATAATGTACAGTTGCTAAAGAGGTGAATAACATTAGAGTGAATAAACATAGCAAAAAGTCAAATGTGTCAGAAAAAAGTTTACCTTGAGGAACAAATTAAGATAGGTGAAGAAAAATCTGTGATTATGATTATCGTCATCTTAGTTTTACTGTTAGTTTTCTTTTCTTAAACTGTTAGATGATTATGTCAGAAAAAAGTGATTGTTTAAAAAAGTGTACCACGCAAATTATGCAATAAAACGAGTGTCCACTTTCAGTACTGAAAGAAGGTAGTCCTTTAGTAGTAACAATTGAAATGAAAAAGAGATGTCGACGTTGAGCAAATGATAATAATAACGGGTTTGCTTCTGGAAAACAATGATAGTAGTGATAGTTTTATTGAAATGTTTAGCTTGGAATGAGATTCTGATACTGAAAGAAAAGCAAAATAAAAAAGTTAGGTTATTGTTTAAACCACATCATTACAACAACAACAAAACTTACTTATCGGTTGAAATGCTTTTCAAGTCATGTACTGCGAGGGCAGATGGTGAAGGGTGCGCTGGATGGGATAATTCTCTTTCTCGCGGTACTCCTTCTCAAACTTCTCCTCCACGAGAATCAGCTCGAACTTGTGCAGCAGCGATTGGCGGTGCATCTTCACCGCGTAGATGTTCGTCTCCTCCTTGATGTAGATGAACTTCTCCGGCTCGTAGTGGTTGCCCGTTCGGCGGTACATGTCGAGGAACATCCGCTCGAGGAAACTGATGTTCATCTCCCGGCGGAAGATGACATCGGCCGCGTTTGTCAGGCGGTAGTCCTCGTTGTGATAGGCCTCCAGGTGGTCGACCACCGTCAGCGGATTGACGAAGGGAATGTGACTGCGGAAAAGCAGGGGAAAGTCGGCGCCGGTGTTGCCGGCCTGCAGGCACTCGTTCTCCTCCTGGCGGGTGTTGCAGCCGCCGCCCTGGCGCCCGTGAATCGCCTCAATGTCGCGAATCACCTCAAAGGGCCGCTGGTGGGCGCGGTCGCAGATCAAACAGCGAAAGCGGAGGTAGCTGAAGTGCTGCGCAAAGTGGTCCGCCGCCATGAAGATGAGGCCGTCGCGGATGGGCGCCGTCGGCAGGCAGTCCTCCTCGGGAACGCCCCGCTTCGAGGGCGGCTGCAGGAGGGTGCACATGGGACACCACTCGAACCAGGGCAGGGGCATCTTCTCGCGCTGGCGTTTCTTGATAAAAGTGGCCGCAAAGAGGTGCGCCCAGCGGCGGCCCGCCACCAGCTCCTTCTTGAGGAGATGGGCGCTTTCCATGTGGCGGACAAAGACCTCCACCTGGGTGATGTCAAAGAAGATGCGGCAGAGGAAACAGGGCAGGCGGTAATTGCCGGTCTGCACCGGCCGGCTGTTCTCCGCCTCCTCTTCAGGAAGTGACGTCGGCGGCGAGGGCAGGATTGAGGAGGACTTTACGATGGCCTGCGATGAGGAGGAGGTAGTAGCTGAAGAAGATTTGGCAGTGCTGCTTGAGTCTTCTGTGATCATGGAGTTTGGTTCGCCGTCTTCTTCGTCCAGCAGGCGTCGCTTTTTGGCTTCACCTTTGCCGAGGTGCTGTTCATTCATCTCCGTTTCTGCCTCGTAGCCATTGTCTTCGCCACCGTTGTTGCTGACGCCCCCTCGGCCGGCCATGCGAGCCAACGTGGCCGCGGCGATGCGCATCCGCTCTCTCTCCCCCTCCTCACCGTCATCGAGGGTGATCACCTCGCCCAAGTACTCTGATCCGCCACCGCCGGTGTGGTTGCCGCTGCCAGTGTTGTTGTTTCGATCATTGGCGGGAAAGATGCGCCGAACGGCCTTTCGCAGCGAGGCAGAGAGCCGCCGTTCCTCTCTGATCAGGCGCACCCACTGCTGCTCCTGCTCCGGTTCGGCGAAGGTGCTCGTGGAACAGGGCGAGGCGAGAAAGTTCTCCAGCGTCTGCACCAGCGTCGGATCAGTGGAAACGGCGATGAGGAGGTTCCAGCCGCTCTCATTCGCCTGGCGCATCATCCAGTCTAGGTCCAGCTTACTGTACCGCTCCTGCTCCTGATGACTGTCCATGAGTGCCGCCGGCAGTTGCTGATGCTGCTGGGCCGCGCCAATGCCCAGGCCGTTCCGCTCACGGTGGGCCGCCGTCAGGTTGATGATCTCCCGGACGCTGCGCCTGACGTATTGCTCTGCCGGACCGGAAGCCACCCAACGGGTGATCAGCTCGGCGTCCTCCGCCTGGCGCCCGTAGTTCTTGTGGTGGTAGGCCATCATGTGGCGCATCACCGCCACCGGCTCTACCACGGTGAAGCAGCAGCGCTCTGTGGCGCGTCGGTACTCCAGAAAGCGTCGCCGGGCTTCCGGCGCCTCCTCGAGGGCGCGCAGACCAGCTTCTATAGAGAGGTGGGTGAGTGCCCTGCCGGGCGGCTGCTGATTTCCCGTCATTTCCGAATCAGATTCGCGGCGGTTTGAGGCCGCCGAGGCCACCACCGAGGGGAAGGCCAAGACGCCCTGCTCTAAGCAGAGCGTGCACACGTAGCGCCAGTAGGCGATGTGTCGACAGAGGTGGTCCATCACCTCGTAATGGGTGGCCGTCTTGGAGGAGGAGAGTGGAGAAAGCAAGGAAGAAGAGGAGGCTGAAGCCGAAACCGCTCGAGCCAGCGCCAGAGAGGAGGCAGGCGTGAAGGGACTGGTGAGGGCAGTCTGCAGAACGGTGGTCCCCGGGGAGGTTTCCAGGGAAAAGGGGCTAAGGTTCTCCCCCTCTTCAAAGACCTTTCGCACCTCCTCCTCCTTGATGGCCACGCGGCACATGGCGCACCAGCTCTTGCTGGTGTAGTGCGCCGCCGCACGCGGCCCAAAGTGCGGTCCCACGTGCAGCCCCTCCTCGAGCATCTTCAGGTAGAGGACGGTCCACCGACGGGCGTAGAACTTCTCCGCCGCCAGGCGCTCCTCGATGTAACTCACCGAGACGTTCTCCAGCATGTGCTCGCGCAGCTCGTCCGTCGACTGGAAGTTGGCGCGGCCGCAGTGGAAACAGCGCAGACACTCGTAGGTGTGGTGTTGCATGTGCTCCAGCAGCTGGTAGCTCATCTCGAAGTTCTCATTCCGGAGCTGGCTTGCTGCTGCTCGAGGGACCAGCTCCGGCTCACAGGGCGCAAAGCGGCGCGGACATAGAAAGCACACAAAGGGATGGCTTGAAGAGGAAAACGTTGACAAAGCTCGGTTTGAAAGCAGCAAATCGGGATAGTGCCCCCGGTTGGTGAAAGCTGCGGTGGAGGTTGAGGCGGAGGTGGAGGGAGACACCGAGGCGACCGCCGCCGAAAAGGTGTCCCCGGCTAAAGGTGAGGTGGTGGAGGTGGAGGAGGAGCCCGGGTAGGGAATGACATTTTCACGAGCGGCAAAACGGACTTTGTTGGCATGGGCACCACTGGTTTTTCCTTCTCCTCCTCCACTGGTCTTGATGATGGTGGTGGCCGCCTTCCGGGCGCCAGTCACGGTGTCCTCGGCGTTCTCCTTGCTGCCGTCCTTGCCTCCCTCGTCACTGCCTGCATTCATGAGATGACTCTGGTGGTGGTGCAGCTGCAGATTGTACATGCCTCGACTGCGCGGTCGAGCGCCGGGCAGGGAGAGGCCGCTGAACAGTGGCTGCTGCTGGGGCTGCTTAGAGGAAGTGCTCGGCTCACGGTTCTCATCGTTAACCGCTATGGCGCAGAGCGTCTGCAGGGCGTGCGAAGATGAGTTGTCATTGGCGGTAGTGGAAGGAGAGGTGGGTGGCGGCGGCAGCGTCGAGTAGTAGCTGTCACGGCTGTAGCCTGGTGCTTGGAGCTGGTGCTCCGGCGCCTTCTGGTGGTAGTTGTGGTGATCATCGATGCTGCTACCACCACCGACACTCATTGACCCATGATGCTGCTGCTGCTCAATGGTGGCGGTTTCCATGGAGGCGGCCAACGCCGCCCTCAGCGCCTCATCAAAGTCGCCCGCGTACTCGCCGTTGTACTCGACGGCCCACGCTCGCGATGGATCCTGCTGACGATGATGGTGGCTAGAGGAGCCACTTTGCTGATTAGAAGTCAGTCCTCGTTGCTCCTGCTTCATGCGAGCCTCCTCGATCGCCTGCGCCCGGGCCTCTTCTTCGGTGGCCTCCTCACCGCGGCCAATCAGAAAGCTGAGCTCGTCGTCGTCTTCGTCGTCATCGTCGTCGGCGTTGATGGGCACCACCTGAGCGACTTTTTTGCTGCTGCTCTCACCTGCTGTTTGCTGCTGTTTGCCGGAAGTAGTGGCGGTTTTAGTGGCGGTCTTGGCATTATTAGACGGTGGAACTATGGTGCGCAGTTTCTGCCGATGAAGGCGTCGCTGACTGGAGGCCACTGCGCCGACAGACGCTCCAGCAAGCGGCGGTGGACGGCGGCGGGGCTGTTTGCCTCCCGAAAGGCCAAGTTTGACGTAATCTAGAGGAAGTAAAAAACAAAGTGGTTAATTCAAAAAGGGTTTTTTTGTTAAAGAGATTTTCAAAAACTTACCAGAGATGTGCACCTTAGATGGTGGTCCACCTTTGCGCTTGCCACCCATTCGCTCCATTGCTCGGCGCTGTCGCTCGGCATTGACCTCGGCATCGTCCGTCTCTATCGGTTCATCATCTTCCTCTTCCTCCTCTTCATTGCCACTATCCCCACCACTGCCGCCATAGTCCTCGTACTCTTCGCCCATGGTATCGTCATCCTCCTCCTCCTCCTCGTCGTTGTCATCATCATCGTCATCATTACCGCAATCTTCGCCTGCCAATCGAGCCAAAAACTTGGAAGACTTCACCAGACTGGTGTTTTCAAAGGTGGGCCCTGGAGTTAGGGTACTGGTGGAGGAGGATGACGTACTAGGTAGGCCCTGTTGCATTTCCACCAAAGAAGAAGCGCAGATGGCTTTAATGATTTTCTTCTCTCGGGCTGAAACGTCGTCAGTCGAGGATGATTGCAATGACTTTGACTTGGCCTTGGAGCCTGAAGCTCGAAGCTTTGCAGCTGCATCACCCCCTTTCTCCTTTCCGTGGGCGCTGTAGAAGTAGGCCAGGGCTCGTGGATCTCGGTCCATCTCCAGCTGCATCTGATAGGCGAGATTGTGGTCCACCTCCTGTTGCAGCTTCGGGTCCAGAGATTGCAGTTCACTCAACGTGCCGTCCATTGCCCAGCGAGATTTCTCCTCCAGGTCAAAGTCATTGCCATCATCATCGTCATCGTCATCCAGAGTGATCACTTCGGTTTCGGCGTCCGAAGGATCCTCTTCCTCAGCTTCTTTTTCATTCTCTTTTTCTTCAATGGTTTTGTTGATATCATTTGCTGCTGCAATGCCACTGCTCTTGATGATATTAGCCAGAGTTGATGAAAAGGGGGAAAGTGAAGCACCATTGTCAATGTCACTGCAACTGTTGTCACCACTCTCTTGACCGGGAGAAATCACGGGGACATGCTGTTTGACGGCTGGCGTAGTTGTCTTGGCTAAAGTTCATGAATAGAAAAAATATTGAGTTAGAACTAGAAGCTAGAAAATCGATTTTTGGTAAACTTTTACCTGGAAGAGCAGCCGACTTGTCGACGCCGTAGCAGTCGTTAGCTGCCTCAATCAACTCGAGGCGTTTTTCTAATTGCGGTGGACAACAGGAAAATAAGGCATAAAGAAAGACACAAAAAAGCGAGTTAATTAACAATAGAACTTCAAAACTGAAAGGAAAAGAAGACTTTTCTTACCGTTAAACGAAGACTTAATTTGATGTGAGAACACTTTCGCTGCGGTTGCCGTGGCCGGTGATTGGGCACCTTCTTCAGTTTCAGCAACTTCAATGAGGACCTCTTTTTCTGTTTTTTTTCCTTTAGAAGAGGACTCAGATGGCGTTTCATTTGATGGAAGCTTCTTACCTGAAGTTTCCTCTTCCTGAGTCGTTGGAAAACTTGCAAAGGATGTTCTCATGTTGCTGCTATCAGATCCACTGGCAGCAATGGCCGCAGCTACGATCGCAGACACGCTAGATTCGTCTTCAATTTGCAGTTTATCTGTTTTTTGTTCAATAAAAAAGACACCAAATGTGTTTGTTTTAAATAACGAGACAAAATTTGATATTCAAAACTTAGTACACAGTACTCACCAATGACCGAGGAGACGACCTGACTGATATTCACGTTTGGCTGACTGCTCGAACTTCCATCGTTAGACTCATTGCCAGAGGGAATCAGATCAAAGTTGACTGGTTCAGGAGCAAATATCGCATTCGCATTTTTGGTTGTTGTTTCTGCTAAAAAGGCATAAAAAACAAACAGTTAAAAAATTGCGTTACACACTTTTAAAAACTTGAAACTCACTTTCAGCAGAAGAGTGTGATTGCACTGTTGGATCCAAGTTAGCGCTTTCCTTGGTTTTCAAATTACCAGTTTCCGATTCGTTGAAAGTCAAATCGTCTTCAGAGTCTCCCTCAAGGAGGAACTTTTCCTCTGAGCCTTCGAGGCAAGAATAAAGACAATAACATTAGTAACGGTAATGGTCAAGTTTTCAAAGTTACTAGCCTGGGCAATTCAGCCTAGTACTTACTGGTAATTGAGGGCAAATCGTCTTGACTCAGGTTACTTAAATTGATCAACGTCTCGTCTTCTTCACCATTTTCCGTAATCGGTTCAGTAGTGCTCATGGCAATCATAGTCAATGCACCTTGATCGGTGGCCCGATTGTCAGCTAATGGATGGTAAAAAAGAGTTACTGTAGAAAACTTTACCTTTATAACTCTATTATTTCGGTGACTTACTATCCTTTGGATCTGGGTCTTTGGCTCCATCCACAACATCCTCATTATCATTTGTGTCCATCGTTTCATCGGTGTTCATGGGAATTTCGGCAATCTTTTCTTTTTCTTTGTTTTCTTTGGCCAGTCGAAAACCAGTCGGTTTGTCGTTACCAGTTGAACCGTCTGCAGAAGACGTCAGTTGTTGTCGCGCAAACTGTTCTGCTGTATTTTTACAAGCAAAAAGGTAAAGAGTACAAGAAAAAGAAAGAAAGCAGAGTATTAGTACAGCGGTGTGTGTATGCAGATTGTGCTAAAGTGTTGTACGTCTGTTTGCAAACAGGCTAAGGTGAGGTGATAAACAGAGCACTATTTGTTTGTTTTAGTTTGCCTTTTGCACACAGCACACACATACCAATCACAGTCATTGGAGCCGTTGTTGACGGTGACGATGACGGAGACGGCTCGACGTCATCGACGCCTTTGCTTGGTGAGGTTCGCATCTTTTTGCTGGGTGGCTCCAACAGCTTCGACTTTTCAGAGGCAACTGCAGGACTAGGACAACTGTTGGCACCGTTGTCATCAGTGGTGGGCGGTAGGGTTGGTGGCGGCGGGTGATCACTACTGCCACCACCACCACCATCACCACCACCACCACCACTATCGTCCGAGTGGTCCATGTGAGGATTATCTGAATCAGTGAGAATGTCTGGCAAACGATGAGAAAAAGAGGGAGAAGAAAATGAACATCAAGTTAACATTTACAAGTGAAAACAGTAAGTGAAGACAAAAGCCGAGACAATGATACGAGTTCTTTAAATGTCTTTCCATGAAAAAAAACTCAAAAAACAGCAACAACAATGAATGACTTACCGTCCAAGTTGGACGTTGGTTAGTGACGTCGCAGCAGGAGCAGCAGTGTCAATCGCTGCCGGACAACCGAGACGACCGAGAAGATCTAAGATCCCAAACTAAAAGACAGAAAAGTTAAGAAAAAAATGAAGTTTGGGAATGAGACGAGGAGTGAATAGGAAAAGGAAAGTGTCAGTTTGCGAGTGTGAAACAGAGAACAGCAGCAGGCAACAGCAGAATAGGCCGCTACCAGGAGAAAGCCAACTCAATGACTTGGTGATGTTTCTGGTGGTGGTGGTGGTGCTGGTAAAGTTCTGATAAGTTGAACAGGCGAATGAGAGAGAGAGAGAACAAGCGAGGCAGAAAAGAGAGAGAAAGAAAGAAAGAGCCAGACACAAAAGTGTTCGAGCGAGCGTGTCTGTGTTTGTGTGTCTGTGGCTGTAAGTCGCTGTGAGCTCACCAGCACCAAAGCAGAGCAGGAGAGAAAGAAAGAGAGAGCAAAGGAGCGAGAGTGCTTGCTTGCTTGCCTGCTTCTGCAGCATCGTTGTCGCCGCTTGTACACGCTCTCTGCTCGCAGCGTCTCGCCGTGTGTGCCGTCGCTGTCGCTGTAGCGGCTGATCACACTCACTCACTCGATCGATCGCTCCTTAGGCTGCTAAGGCTGCGCTGCCCACCACTGCCGCCATCTTCTGAGCAGTGGTGGGCAACTCTCCTTTTTTTCTCAAACGGTGCACGAACGGCGCCAAAGAGAGCAGAGGGTAGCACTCTTTGATTTCCTGTCTCTCTCTCTCCCTTTCTTTTCAGCACTCTTCTTCTTTTCGTCGACAGCAACGTTGCTGGAACATTGCCCTACTGGGTGGGAATAGTGGTTCTGATTTGGAACCTTGAAACACACACACACAGACGGGGGTTTAATTAGCCTCAGCTTTTTGAGACGTAGTTTTAGGTGGCGGTGGTGGTGGTGGTTGTATAGCAGCAAGTGCTTCGGTTGCAACTGTACGCAAACACACACACACACTCACGCACTGGAAAGCTGCCTCTTGAGACATCTTTTGCTTTTTTCGCTGTGATCTGCCCGGAGTGTCCCGTGCTGTTTGACGTCTCTCGTAATCGTCGTCGTGGCTTTCTGTGGCGTAGGAAGCATCGCCAGCAGCCGAAAAACCGCTCCCATCTTTTTCTTGGAAAAAAAGTGTCAGTGTCAACGTGTACTCACTTTGTCGGATCAGATCACAGTCTGCTAGAGAGTTGTCTTGCTATAGAGAGAAAAGCTGCCACCAGACTGCACCGGTTAGCGGTCTCCCAACAGAACCAAATGTTGATGCAGCAGCAACAGAAAAAAATTGTTTGTGCGTTTTAAAAAGGAAAAAACTAATGAGCATTTTTTAAGCAGTGATTGCTGCAAAACAAACTTCTGCTTTGCAATTCAGTGGAAACGCAAAAAGGATAAATATATTGATTTAAAATAGAAATACCGTATTAGTTAGCAATATACAAAAACACTGCATAGTTTTAAGGTGACTAAACTTAAAACATTTTTCAACTATTACCAATGATTGATAAACCAAACAAAATTTGCCTTTTTACTTTTATTAGCTTCAGATGTCAGATATGTACAAAGTATAAATGGTTCAACGCGGCATAGAAGTGATAAATGTGTTTGATGAAACAAGGCGCAACTTGTGATAAAGGAGAAATTGGGGAAAACAGATGATCAAAAAGAAATAGATGAGCCAATTGGGATAATAAGCAAAGTGGCAAGGAAAACGAAAAAGAGGTACAATGTAGTCCAGTGTGTGTGTGCGGGAAATGGAATCAAATTGAAAATTAAAATGGCAAACGAAAATCTGTCAAACTGGTAAAAAAGAGTAAAAATGTAAGTGTAAAAAAGGCAAATAATAATAGGAAAAGGTTTCAATGAAAAACGTGGGAAAAAATGGTAAAAAAGGTAAAAAGTGATAAAATAAAAATTGATTCAACTCCTTGTTCAATAGATAGAAGAGAATAATACAATTGCTGCAGCATTTCACTTTTCGTTAGCACCTTCAGCTGTTGTCGGCTACTCCTGACGAGCTCGCTTGCTGGGCACTTGTCCTTCTTCTGAGGACTCCTCTTCTTCTTCAGGAACATTACTCAAATGATCAGTACTTGCCGATTCAAGGCCATTTTTACCGCTCACTTTAACCTTGTTCGACGAGGCCTTCTCAGCAAAGGCGGCCGCGTACACTGAAGCAGTTGAATGAATGGCAGTCGTAGTAGTAGTAGTTGTTGTTGTTTTCAGCTGTGTGCTGCCCATCACCTGCTGCAGAGCCACCGCACTTTGCAGTGGTGGATAATTTGAAGTTGATGGGCTGATGAGCGGCTTGAAAGGTGGAACCTTTTTCTGGGCAACAACTGCGCTCGCTTTAGAGGGTGATCCAGTGTCAGCAATGCGAATGCCACCACTTCTGCTAGTGCCAAGGCCAAAGTAATTGGGCAATTTTTTCTTGCTCCTAAAGTTCTTTCTCTCGTTTAAGTAGTTACAGCGGTTGGTACTCACATTGGTGCAGGTGCTGATGCCCATGCCCGTCAGTTCATCTTCTGATTCATCGTCGTCATCAATGTAGTCATCAAGGTCGCTTTCCTCTTCCGTTTCATCGTCGTCGTCGTCGTCGTCGTCGGAACTGTCCTCCTCCTCCTCCTCCTCCTCATCGGGATCATCAGGATCTCTCAGGCCAAAACCTTCGATCTTTCCGTCATCCATCTCATCCTCATTTTCATCCTCGGTCATCAGCGACCCGTAGTCTCTTTGAGCTGGGGAAAAGGAGGGACTCAAGATAAACCGTTCAGCCTCTCGGATCTCTTCTTCAGTCATGTTCTTAACGGTTTCAGAGCTGTCGGTTTCATCAGAGTCGACCTCTTCCAGCTCCTCATCGTCGTCGTCTGAAACATCCTCCTCCTCTTCGGGATCGAATTCTTCCTCGTCCACCATCTCACCGGCCCTGGCCTCCTCCTCGACGACTCGGTCCAGCAACTCCCAAGTACTGCTATTTTGTTTGCGGCGGTTTGCTGCCATCTGTTTCTCGTGCCGCAGTATCATCTCCTGAGCGTCGAACCGCTGCTGCTGGCGCTGCAGTTGGGCGATCTGCTGACTTCGAAACTGCTCCACATTGTTGAGAACTTCCGCTTCTGAGGCTTCCGGTTGATGCTGTTGCTGTTGTTGCTGTTGATGCTGAAGAAGAAGATTTTGCTGGTGAATGGCGGCCGCACGCTCCGTCTCCTGCTGCCGTTTAAAGTACTCTATCGCTCGGCGCTGCTGCTCCAACTCCTCGGCGGTGCCTTCGAACCAGTCCACCTCGGAGCTGTTGTTGGCGGCAATCTTCTTCTTGTTGTTGATAATGGAGGTCTTTTTGCCACTACCTCTTTTTCCTTTGTTTTCATCATTTTGCTCTTCTTCTTCAGTATCAGCATCGTCGTTGGAGCCCGTAAAGGTGATCCGTTTCTGGCCTTGTCGTGGCGCTTTCCGGTAGATGACGTTTTCCTCCGGGTCCTCGTCTAGGCAGATCACCTGCTCACCAGTGAAAGTGGAAGTACTTTGTTTAACAATTGTCAAATCTTCAGGGAGCAGGTGCCTGCCGTTTTTTGAAGCTGAAGCTGTTGAAGAAGTTGATGGACTCGGTCGGTCAACTGTCGCTGTTTCCGGCTGGCCGCCAGTGGCAAAGCAGTCTTTCCTGCTGGCGGAACGGCGGTTTACGGCGGCCATCTCTCGATTGGACTGCATCTTCTGCTGTTTTAACAGGGCCGCCGCTCGCGGACTTGGACAACGGTTCTCCTTTGATTGTTTCTTCCCTTTTCCTCTTCCACCACTTCCTCTTCCTCCTCTTTCAATTTCTAGGCTTCGTCGTCCTCGTTGACCTCGGGCGCCGCGGCCGCGTCCTCTAGCTCCGGCAGATGGCGACCGCACATTTTCCTGTTGCTCAGCTCTCGACAACGGCTGCGTCGGCAGTGGAATAGAAAAAACTGGCAGACTGTTCAGACAGGTTGCTTGATTTTGAGGGGCTTTCTTTTGCTGCAGGTGTTGTTGTTGCTCCTCCCAAATCATAAGCAAGGCGTCGATATGCGCCTTGTTGTACTGGTCCTGCTCCGGACGGAGCTGCGGCCGGATCTTTCGCAGCATCCTCTCAATCGCTCCCACGGCCATGTACCGCTCAAAGATTACCACGCTTGGCTGTTGAATGACGTAGGGGTGGGCGGAGGTGCCGGCGAAGTGGAAAGCCTGCAGGTGTTTTGCCACCGCCTCGGGCGTGATGTAGGAGAGACTGCTGCTGGCGATGAGGTCCAGGTTGACGGCGCCGGCACTGTTGGCCAGAAAAGAGGCCGTCCGCTTCAGACTTTTGCTCACCGCGGCGGCCGTCCGCCCGCCGAGGCTCTCCTGCAGCGCCCCCATCTGCTCAAAGTCGCGCAACGCCGCATTGGGCTTGTCCTCGTGGAGGGCCTGGTAGTCGGTGCAGAGGCAGCACCGGTAGCGGAAGTACGCCAGGTGCTGGCAGACGTGCTCCGCCATTGCCTCCGCCGAGGAGAAGAGGTCCTGACACCCCTGGGTGAAGAGCTCTGGAGGCAGGTTTTCAAAGATGTCCGTCTCCTCATCCTCATCCTCCTCATCCTCCTCCTCTTCCAGTTCTGGTAGTGGAACGTTTGCATTGGCGGCAGAAACAGCCAAAGAAGCAGAAGTACCACGGTTTGAAATGGTTGAGCCGTGTTGAGAGATCGTGTAGGGAAGAAGTTTCACCGTACAGTTGGACTCACTGCTTGATGCTGACAGATTGGAGGTGTCCGTTTCGGCGGATGAGGCTTGCGGGTCAGATACTGAGGAAGCGGATGAGGATGAGGATGAAGAAGATGATGACTGGTCAGCGGCAGGTGGCTGAAAAAGTGATTGGCTCATTGGATTCAGCACAGGATTCTCTGTAACGGGCAAACTCTGTTGCTCCTTTGATGCTGCGGAGTCTGTTGTTGGTGCAGAATTTGTTGTTGTCTGTTGTTGAGAAGTATTCGGTTTTTCCAGCAACTTGAGATCAGAGCTCGAGATCGGTAATGTTGGCGGTGACTGTTGCTTTTCACAGCTTTCTGTATCACAGCTCGTTTCGGATAACAATTTCGACAAGAGAGTTCTCACTATTAAATTTTCGTCAACCTTTTCTGCAGTTTCTGCAGCTGATTTTGTAGTTTCAGTTGGTGGTAGTGAAGCCTTTGTTGCTGCTGATGCTGCTGTATTCAACTCAGCATCCTTTGGGCTGGTACTTTGACTGGAGCCAGGCGTGAGGACGTCAGCTTCACCAGTTTTTGGTTTTTCCGAGCATTCCTTTTTGAGGGTGGTTGTTGTGGTTTCGGTTGTTGCTGAGGGGACAACAGTTGTTGCAAGGGTAGCCAGTGTAGGCAGTTCCATTACGTTCATTTTCTGTTCTTTTTCTTTAATGGTCTTACAAGTCTCTGCATCAGGCTGGCCACCATCATTGTTGATTTTTGCGGCGGCGCCGTCAGCTTCAACATTTTCAGCATTGCCAGCAACTTTTTCAACAGCACCACCACCACCACCGCCATCCTCGTCCACCTCAATCTGATTATCAGCATCTTCCCCACCGTTTGCATCTGCCAACATCTGCTGTTCTCTCTTCCTGAGAGCGATCATCTCCATCTCCTTGAGGGCATATGCGGCCGCCCTCTCTTCGCGCAACTTCTTCTCCCTTTCCTCGCGCAGCAACTGCCGCCGCTTGCTCTCTCGTTCTGCGCCCACCAGCAGCCGGCAGAGCGGGCAGAAGGCGTGCCGCCCAAAGCGGCTCTGCCCGCCCTCCTGGTACTCCGCACAAAGGCCCAGGGCGTAGACCACCGCCCACCGCCGTCCCAGCACCAGCTCGTGTTCGGCAATCAGGCTGAAGTGCTCATTGCCAAAGAGATAGTGCAGGTGCAGCAGGTAGTCGTCCTTCTCCTCAAAGATGGTCAGGCAGTGGGAGCACCGGAAGTCCGCCTTCAGGTGCTCCTCCTCGAGGTGGACAGCGAAGACCGCCGGGTGCGTCCAGTCGAAGAAGAGCTGACAGAGGGGGCACACTAGTTGGCAGGCTCCCTGGCGGTTGGGGCTGCAGGGCAGCCCATGAGGAAATTCATTTCTTCTGTTTTCCTCCTCTTCTTCCTTTTTGAAATCAATGACAGCGTTGTTGTTAGCAGCGGTAGTGGTGGCGGTGGTGGTAGCAGAAGTTACCCCCGTCAGCAGGTTCATCAGCACTCGATTATGGCCCAAGGGGAAGATTGGAAAGAGGAAGGAGCTGTCAGAGTGGCTGCCCACTACGTCGAGGTCCACGGTGGTGAAGAAGCTGCCACTGGTGGGCTGGGCCAGTGCCGGATGCACCGTCGGCCGAGACTCGTCATCCTCTAAGGCCGCTGCCGCCGTCTTTGCATCCACCTCGGGCGGGCCGAACATCGGGCGAAGGTGCTCGCGCTGCAACGGCCCCACCGGCGGACACTTTAACAGCGGACAGGCGCGGTCGATGGCGCAGTCGACGGCGAGGAAGGCCTCAGTGGTGTGTCGACTGTCGAAGGCGGGGAAGAGGCGATTCGTTACGTGAAGGTCGACCAAAGTGCCGCCACAGCTGCTCCTCAGCATCCGCTGCCCGTCGCACATGTCTGTCATATTCCTCATCAGCCCGGAGTTGGGCGCGTTGATGACCCCATTGGCGTTGGGGTGATTCTCAATGATCAGAACGCAGCGAATCGGCGTCTCCAAGAAGAGGTGGGCCATGGTGAAGCTCGTCTGCCTGGCTCTGCGTATAACCACCTCCAGGCGATCCTTCAGGCCGAAGACGCCGCCCATGTTCACCGCCTGCATGATCCAGTTCTCCAGCATGTTGTTGGCATTTTGCAGCGCCATCTGGCTGGCCTCTCGGTACAGGCACTTTGGGTGAACCCAGTAGAAGGTGGTGCTGGTGCCCAGGACGCCCCCTAGCTCCTCCCAGCTGGCCACGCACTGGTGTGGCACGAGCGTGGAGGTGAGCGTCGTCAGCGTGCTGGGCTGCTTGTTGTGCGTCCCGCCGCACAGTTGGTAGTACAGGCGAAGGAGGTTCTTCCGCTTTCGGCCGTTGAAGACGTCATCGCTGTCGATGACCAGCTCGGGCTCGGTTTGGTGCAGGCGGGTGAGGGTGAATCGCGACGGAGGGATCAGTTTGTACTGGTACCGTACAAGTTCGTCAGTTTTCGGTGGTGGTGATGTGGAGGGCGGGGTGTGGGGCTGGCTGATCAGCTGAGACTGCACATCGGGACTGACTGCTGCAAGGGGTGATGAGAGCTGCTGCTGCTGCTGCTGCTGCTGCATCAGTCGGTCCACACGAAGAACTTTACTCTCTCCTGAAAAATGACCATTGTTGTTGCTGGAGCCATCGTTCGCCTTGATGAAAGCGGCCATATTCTGCTGACTTTGCTGCTCCATCAGTCGTTGTCGCATTTGGCGTTCCTTGCTCAGAGAGCCTCCTTTGACGTTTTGCCGGTTGGCGGCCGCCACCACCTCCGCTACGGCTTTCAGCGAGTTCCTTTTTGGGGCGAAAGTACCTTTGCCTGAAGCACTTGAAACTTGATCATCATCTTCTGAGTTGAAGAGCGGCCGGGCGATGGTGACCATGCCCTGTCGTCGGCCAAGGCGGCCGTGTTGATCCACCACCAGGTTACGATTGAATGGCTGCTGACCGCTTGCGGTTGTTTCGTTGTTTCGGTTGTCCTGGTTCACTAGTTCAACCAGGCAAGGCGTGGGTGAGTGGTCAGCTGCAGCCGCTTTTCGGCTTTTCTTTTTGAAACTGTTTTTGTTGGTGCTCCAGACGATGGCATTGGCAGAGGAAGTGCTAGGGCTGCTGCTGTTGTTGTTGCCGTCGCCGCTGAAGTCCTCCTCATCGTCCGTCGGCAACTCGATAATACCCTCACAAGGGCTCTCAAGAATGCCTGCAGTGGCCAGCTGAAGCTCACTTTGCGCCCGTTTTGCCGCCAGATTAGCGCGGGCGTTCTCCATAAAGGAGCCAGCTAAGGGATTTGATTTGGATCGGGTCATGCTGGCGGTGGTGGCCTGCTCTTCCGGGGTGGCACTGCCGCCGGTGATGAGAGGGAATGAGAGGGAGGCCGTGGTGAGGTCCAGCGATCCGGAGACGAGTGAAGAGGGCGTCGTGGCGGCGGAGGAGGAGGCAGAAGAGGAGTGCTGCTGCTGGGACGGGGCCAGTGGAACAATCAGCGGAATGGGCAGAGGCGGCGGCGGCGGGAGGACCACCGGAACGCCGGCCCCACGGTTTTGGTTGGCCGAGTTGCCGTAGTTGCCGAAGCCAAAGTGACCGGTGGAAAGGACGGCTATGGCGTCGGCGTCGTCCTTTGGTCGCCGCTCCTCCTCCTCTTCAAACTCTAGCCCAAGTTCAAATTGAAGCTGCATCGCCTGAGCGAGGCGCAGGTCAGCTTCTTCCTGTTGCTCCTTGGTCATCGTCAGGATGTGGCGGCTTGAGGAGGAGGAAGAGGAGGAGGGCGACAGCTCAGGAAGCGGGCGGGAATCCTCGTGAATGGGCACGGCAGAGGAAGTTAAGGGATAGGGTGGCGGAGGAGGACGTGGAAGTGGAAGTGAAGAGGGCAGAGCAAGAAGTTGTGAGAGTGGGTTGCGAAAAAGAGGAGGTATCTGTGGTAGTACGGGAGCAGGAATGCTTCGGGAGGGGAGAGGCGAATGGGGCGTCAACTGGGGTCGCATGGCAGCAATAGAGGAAAGAAGGGCTGAGGAGGAAGAGGAAGAGGGGAAAGCGGAGGGCGATGACGGTATTTCGGACAGTGACGCCGGCGAAGAGGTTGATGAGGGGCGTACTGGAGAGTTTCCACTCACTGACGTCGGCGGCAGCGGCGTATGAGGACGCCCTTCGGCGTCGGCGTCGTCCTCGGCATTCAGGAGGTCAATAATGTCGGCAGCACGGGCGGCATTGGCGTTCAATTTGTCGCTGGCGCTTTTCAGCTGATTGGCAAAGTGTTTGTTGGAGGAGGCAATGGAGTTCACCGTCAGCAGCATCTTATCAAAAGACTGGGGTGTTTTGGCAGCCTTTGAATCATGACCACCATCACCACTGCTGCCTGGTTTCTCCTGATTGACAGTTTTGACGTTGTCGGCAATTGATTTAGTAGCTGCTGCTGGCTCGATTACTTCGATGAGTTTTTGGGCATTGGCATTACTACTGCTGCTGCTGCTGCTGCCACAAGTACCTTTTATTCCTTCTCCTATTTTGACGGTATTGAAATCATTTTTTGTGATCATTTTCATTCGAAACAATTCGAGCTCTTGCTGAAGCAGCTGCTGCTGTTTTTTAGCTGCCGCCTCTTCGTTATTATCACCGTCATCATCATCATCATCACTTTTCATTGCCTCGTCGATGCCAGGTGGAGTGAGATTGCCAGGATCCTCTTCCTCATCAATGAGAAAGTCGTCGTCGTCCAGGCCCAAGTCTCCTTCTTCCTCATCTTCTTCTACTACTACGTTCAACTTTTCCTTTTTGAAGTAGATCGCCTTTTTGCCTTTTCTTTTTCTTCCCTTTTCGCCTTCATTGTCAGCGTCTCCAACGTTGGCCGAATTGGAGTCTAGCATTGGGGATGGGTATCGGGTGTCAATAGATAAAACAAAAAAAGAAAACACTGGTCAGAAGTGGTCAAAACTAAAGTATCTATTTTGTTTAGGTAAATAACTTTGGAAAACTGCTGACTTATCAGCTTTTTGTTTGCTGTGATATTTTCGACTATTATTGGTTATTAATGCTCAACAGCTCAAAAAGGCTCAAACACGTGCCAAACGACAGGCAAGACTTGTTCGATGATGAGGTTCCCTCGACTAGAGGGAGCTATCAAGTTATGCGAAGAATGTCTACCCATTGACAGAGATGCTCAGTACAGCACTGAATGTCGACAACATTGTTACTCTATGCCTGACTACCGACGATGTTGGTTGCCTTTATTGTGATTTTGCAGTGCTATTTTTGTCAATATATCTATTCGAACTTAGCCGTTTTCAGACACGTTATCAGCACGAAGCTCTAGTACATGTCTGACCAGAGTGACCTTGACTTAAGTGACTTTGACCCTCTTCTCATCGGAGCCAACAACTCAGAAGACACCGGCATCAATTTGACCAACGATTCTGTACTCAACACTACCAACATGACCGCCCCGACACCACAGGCAGTTACTAACGTCACCAACAACTACTCCAACATCAACGACTCCACCCTTTACGATGTAGAGAACTACGTGGTGTGGAATATGGAGGTAGAGGCCAACCTTCTCGACCTCGGTTTTAAGAAGACGGGGGTGTCTACAATTGACCCAAAGAAAAAGGAGTTCCTGAGTACTGACTTGGCTGATGAGATGCCTAATGCGAACAAAGCGAAGAGCATGCTGATTCAATCAGTGTCGAACGGAAAGAAGCACATTTTGGCTGGCGCTGATTCATTGTACAACATGCTGCAGGCAGTTAAGGATGATTTTGCTTTGGACTGCGCTCAGGTGCAGAACCGTCAGTTTGAGCGGATCTACAGTATCCAGTTTAGTGGCAAGTTTGCTGATTATTTTGCTAAACTGGATCAGGAGGTGGCCCGACTACGCTGCGCTGGAGGAGTATGCCCAGACTCGCAGCTGGTCAGTATTGCCGCATTGGCCATCAGGCGCCACTCAAAAGTGTGGAAGTACGTCACTGACGCTGGATACTCGTACTCTGTCCTGAAGAACAAACTGCTGCTAGAGGATGAGCCTGAGGATCAGGCTAAGGATCTCCCGGCTGATGCGAGCGCCAACAAGGTCACTGAGGACGAGACTGCCCAGCTCAAGAAAAGGCTGGAAGAGGCTGAGAAACAGCTCGCTTCTTTGAATCTGGCTAAGGGCACTGGTCGAGGCACTGGATGGCGCGGTCGAGGACGAGGCAGCATTCCTCGGCGAGGACGTCAGCAGTTTGGATTCCAGGCGCGCCAACAGTATGACAACAGCATCGATGGCAACGGTGGAGGAGTGCTGAAATGCCACAACTGCAACCAGCCTGGACATTTTGCCAGAGGCTGCTTGGCGAGCCGAAATGGCCGTTTCGTCGACAACGACAACAATGTAAACTGTACTTCCTCTGACCGCCGTGGAATGTTTGTTGACAATGACCTAAATAAAGCACACCAGTCCCTTTACTTGAGTCGGTGCAATGCCATTGAGGGAACTAGTGGCCAACCAGTGATGATCCTCGACAGTGGAGCATCTGAACATTTTGCTGGCACAAATGTGAAGCTTGATGACGCCACCTTTTTGAAAGAGGAGTACGTGAAGCTTGCTGATGAGAAGCGAGTCCCTGTACTGTGTAGAGGTGACTTGAAGTTGAAGGGCAGAAGGGGGCCACTGACCCTGAGAGGAGTGAAGCAAGTCAGAGGGATGAAGAACATTTTGCTGTCTGCTGCAAGAGTAACTGAGAAAGGTTACACAATTGTCTTTAATGGCAATCGAGCAGAGATTCGGGCAGATGGAGGCATCTTGATGAGCTTCACTAAGAACGGCAACGGACTGTACGAACGACCAGTGGAGCAGCTGCCTGAAGTACATATGCTGCGCGGCTCAGCAGAGCACCGGAACCTGGGTCACCCTGGAGACAAGCTGATGAACGAGATGGTCAAGCACTACCCAGCACATTTCAAAGGAAATGGTGGATTGTGTGAGCCCTGTGAAATAGGGAAGATGCGGATGCGCCCACATTTTCCTAGTACGATTAAGACGACTAGACCTCTTGAGCTGGTGCACATTGATATATCAGGACCTGATCCTGCTCCGAGCTACAGCGGAGTGAAGTACTTTATTGTTTTTGTGGATGACTGGACCAGACATGTAAAGGTGTACCTGCTGACCGACAGCAGACTGAGAGACTGATTTCCACTATGGACTTGTCAAAAAAGTCTTAAGAGAAGCGTATTCTCCAGGGAGACGGCACTTATGACACTCTTGAGCGCCCCCGGCAGAAAGAAGAAACAGTGAGCGTACCGAAGGTCGACAATCTGCCTGTTTTCTCAGAGCCAAGAATTGAAAAGGTCGTTGATCGACACATGCCACAGGGAAGCAGCTTACTGGACTGACAAATTGAGGACATTCGTCGTGGGAGAGACTATTGTCTGGAGGAGGCCCAGAAGGGGATTTGGCCAGTGAGAGGAATAATGAAGAGCCTGATTAGGAGAGACTTTGACAAGTTGGAACAAAAGGCACGGCGTTTGAGTGAACAGCCAGACAGCGATGCTCAGATGATTCGGACGATGAGCAGTGGTGGTGATCCGATGAACTATGCCGAAGCAATGAGATCGCCGCATCGAGAGTACTGGCGCAAAGCCTGTAGTGAAGAATGGCGGTCGTTGGCCCAGAATCGTGTCTTCCAGAAGGTCAAAGAGCGACCGGACATGAAGATCGTCCCGAGCGGCTGGGTGTTCAAGACAAAGAAGGACGACAGAGGAGTCGTGGTGCGGCACAAAGCGAGACTGGTGGCCAGAGGATACGTACAGCAACATGGCGTGGACTACTGGGAGACCTATGCGCCGACCGTCTCAGCTACTACTTTGAGGACCTTTCTTGCCGTTTGCATGCTGAAGGGGATGATGGTCAATCAGGCAGACGTGACCACTGCATTTCTCTACGGTGACATCGACGGGGAGATTTATCTTCGGCCCCCTGAACCCTACTACCGACGAGGCTGTGTTTGGAAATTGAACAAGTCTCTGTACGGGTTGAAGCAATCTCCAAGGTGTTGGTCGCAGAAATTGAACCAGCTGCTGCAGGAATTAGGATTCTATCCAACAAAGTCAGACAGGTGCCCTTTTGTGCGAAAAGGAGCACGACCAGCTTACATTCTGGTCTACGTGAACGATCTACTGATTGCTGCGAAGGACCAAAGTACGACCAAGGAGATACTTGACAGACTGAGCAGACAAGTCAAGATTAAGGACTTAAGACCAATTGGAACTTTTCTCGGGATCAACTTTAGCAAAGTGAATCAGGACATCATCAAAGCCAGCCAGGCCAGATACATTGAAGAGCTAGCGATGGAGTTTAAGGTGACTGATGCTAATCCCCTCACCAAGTTACCATCACTGGACGTTGAACTGCTGGATCAGGAGCCAGTTGATGAAGAAGTGCCCTATTTAGCTTGCTAGGAGGACTGCTGTACATTGCCTCAATGACTCGACCAGACATAGCCGCTGCTGTTAGCTATTTGTCGCGCTACTGTGACAGACCTTTGAGAATGGCTTGGCAAAACAAGTGCTGAATTACCTGAGATTCACCAAGGACAAGTGTCTTTTTCTGGGGAGACTGGACAACTCAGGCCTAGTGACTTACGCTGATGCAAACTTTGCTCTTGTTGGAGATCGGAAGTCACAGAGCGGAGCAGTGTTTAAACTAGCTGGAAGTACGATTGGCTGGATGAGCAAGAAACAAAAGACAGTGAGCACTTCAACAACTGAAGCCGAGATAATTGCTTTTTTGATGGCGACCAGTGAGACATTGTGGCTCTAGAACCTACTTGCTGAAATGAACCTGTCGATTAAGCTACCAACTAAGATTCTGGAGGATAATCAACCTGTCCTGGCCATTGTGAAGAATCAACGGAATCCTGGCCTGGTGAAACACTTGGACGTGAAACATCACGCCATAGGAGATTATGTACTAAGAGGACTGATTGACGTGGTTTACACGCCGTCCAAATTGCAATTGGCCGACTGCCTGACAAAGGTGACGAACGACTCGAGCCTCGCAGACCAGATCTTAGGTCTCAGGAATCGGGGGGTGTGTCCGATGATGAGATTCCCTCGACTAGAGGGAGCTATCAAGTTATGCGAAGAATGTCTACCCAATGACAGAGATGCTCAGTACAGCACTGAGTGTCGACAATATTGTTACTCTATGCCTGACTACCGACGATGTCGGTTGCCTTTATTGTGATTTTGCAGTGCTATTTTTGTCAATAAATTTATTCGAACTTAGCCGTTTTCAGACAAAACTGTAATTTGTAAATGGGCTACTGGTCAGTTACAGATGCATTACGGCAGGCAATTACTTCAAGAAAAATGCAAATGAGGTTTACTCAAGTCAAAAACCAGCTAGAAGAAAAGCTGAACCGAATTTGCTCTCACAACAATTATGCAGAAAAATAAGAAAAGTAGGTTGTGGATTTACTCAATCAAGCACAGAAAGAGATTTTTGACCTGTCCACCAACTTGGAGGATGCCGCCACTTCTGCGAGGCTAAGAAATTACGCCATCAATGTAATCTCTGATATAAAGCATCAACTGGAGAACCTTTTTGATAGATTTAAAACCAAGAAGGTCAAACCGCTGTTTTTTTGTCAAAGGCTAGGCGGTTAAACGGCACAGCTCTAAAAACTTTAATGGGTCTGACAATAACTGGAATGTCAAACTTAATAGCCAGTTTCAGTTGGGCGCATCAAACTTGCATCAATGAAAATGCCAGTAAAAACTGCTTCTTTTTTGGTTCAGGAGGCTCTCAGGGAAAAAGCAAGAATAAGCTTTGGTAATTTTTTTAGTTTTGAAACAGTCAAAGAGGCCATCAAGTTGATGTTTGATGTCAGAGTTGGTCAGGTTGATAGTGTAATTTTTAAGTCTCTCAAAAGTGGATCCTTTCGGTTGGTGAACAAGTCGACATTCTCTTTCCATGCTTGATTGAGTGAGTCCACAACCTTCTTATTATATTTCTCAGCATAATTGTTCTGTGAGCAGATTCGGTTCAATTTTTCTACCAGTTGGTTGTCGACTCGGGAAATGTGAACCTCATTTGCATTTTGTTTGAAACGATTGCCTGCTGTAAAGCATCTGTAACTGACTAGTAGTCCACTTACAAAGTACAAAAACAAGTTTCTTGCTAGCTTTCTGAAAAACTTTGAAGTGAATCATAGAAGTACACTGGTACGTTGTCAAAACATAAAGTTCTTTTTGCAGATGCAAAATAAACTTTGATCCAAAATTGACACATATGTCTTTCTTTTTAACTGAAAGGTGGTTGCAAAAACAGAACGCCACAACAGCAAAAAATATGCGAAAAATGAGTACTTTGCTAATGCAATTTACTAGTAAGCTAAACACAAAGTCTAATTCAAGTCTGCTTAGGGAAGAAAATGCTTTCAATAATCTGCATAACTTTCAAATGCCATCATCAAATGCTAATAAAGAGCAAAATAGAACATTGTGGTTTAAAATGGCAAAAGCAGAAAAGAGCTAGCAAATGGCATCCCAACATTGCAGCACTGTATCATCAATGGAAAAAGACTGTGACTCACCCGACATTTTGAACGGTATTGATCTGGGGGTGAACTGAAGTTGATTGTGGTGCACAGCTGCAGGTGCTTACAACACTGATGCTAACTTTTGCTAGCCTACAAAAAACCAAAGAAGATAAAGAAGAAGTGGCCACTGTTTCCGATGAGAGATTCGGTGTCGATGAATTGTTTTTAAAACAGCAAAACAATGACAAATGAAAAACACAAGATAAAAAGTTTTGTGTAGTGAAGAAGTGTCACTAGTGTTTTTGCTGTTGTGGATGTTGACAGTGGTGACAGTGGCGATGCTGACAGCAACAGGGCTGTCGTCGGGTTATTGTTGATAAGTTGCAAAATCAGAAAAAAGGCTCGATGATAGAGTTTGACACTGGCTCAAAGACACAGGCTGAGCACATGCACATGCAGGCATTTACCGGCACACACTGCTGCTGCTGCGATTCTCTTGTTTTCTTGTTCTCTCTCTCTCTCTCTCTTTTTGTTTCAAAACACTGAACTGAACTGCACGGCAGAAGAGGCTGAACGCGAGTGAAGCACCGAATGCAATGCTACCCCGTCATATGTCCCAGCGAGAGAGACAGCGAAGAAAGCAATGTGCGCGCGGCTGTGCCTGTGACTGGGCAGACGTGCAGACGGAAAGGAGAGACAGCAGTGGTGATGGTACGCTGCTGCCGAACAGATGAAGAGCTGAGCGGTACCTCTGGCTGGTGCAGTGCACAGCACTCCAACACATTGCCAGACATACAGAGAAAGACAGAGAAAGACAGAGGAAAGCAGCAGCAGCACCGCTCTGTAAAGCACACTTTTTGGCACTTTCTTCAAAGACTGGTGCCATCTACTGTCTGCTTTGGTTTGGGCTGCTGCTGCTACTACTACTACTACTGCTTGTAGACTAATTTTCTTTATGCACTCTGAACACTTTCCTCTATTGCTCTCAATTTCGCTTTTCTTTATTATTGGAAGCAAAGGTAATGGCACAGTGACGGTAGCGCACAAAGCACGCTGTATGACAAAGCTGAGAGAGAGAGAAAGAGAGAAAGAGAGAAAGAGAGAAAGAGAGAAAGAGAGAGAGAGAGAGAGAGAGAGAGAGAGAGAGAGAGTTTATGAGAAAGATCAG
>JAALOO010000337.1_pt1 | contig 42952 bp, 36 predicted proteins | sample 7257641 | NCBI WGS metagenome assembly JAALOO01 (sample SAMN14085613, study PRJNA598686) | mite metagenome | biome: ENVO:01001000; feature: ENVO:01001002; material: ENVO:01001226; isolation source: single female mite from University of Michigan culture on fish food culture... ...
GCGATGAAAAGGCTCGCGATGAAAAGGCTCGCGATGAAATGGTCGTGCCTACCGTAGATTAGCTTTTGTTGAAGAAAGGACACTCTAACTCTTCTACCTTCCTTCTTTCCACAGAAACCGAACACCTCGACGAAGAAGAAGGACATCATCGCCTTCTTCAGCTTCTACATCCTCCCCTCGACGGTGATGAACCACGCGACGCACAAGGAGGTGAAGGCCGCCTACAGCTTCTACAATGTCACCGGTGAAGAGCACTCGGTGTCGCTGGTCGACCTGATGGCCGACGCCCTGGTCGTCGCCAAGAATGTAAGTGGGGAGAGGACCGTTTTTGGAAAAAACCTCTTATGATTAACCTCGATACCTTTTGCACAGACGGGCATGGACGTCTTCAACGCCCTCAATCAGATGGAGAACGAGCAGTTCCTGAAGGAGCTCAAGTTCGGCTCCGGCGACGGCTCCCTCCACTACTACCTCTTCAACTGGAAGTGCGCCACCTTTGAGCCCAAACAGGTCAGTGCGAAACGCAAACACATGTTTTACTTACCTTCAACTTACCCAAATTTTCATTTATTCCCCGCCTCTAGGTCGGCGTCGTACTGCAATAGGACTTTGCTCTTGCCTGTGTGTGTGCGTGAATGTGTTCGTCTCGTCTTCCATCCGTGTTTCCTCGTTTTATACACCAGCCAGCACAGCTGCTCTTCTTCTACTTCTTTTTAATTCCCCTTCGCCGCCGCCTTGTGTCTGCCTTCTAATCCCTCTTTCTCCTTCTCTTGATGGTGGTTTTATTTTATTGCTATTATTCCCCTCCCTTTTCCTAATCCCTGGCACCAAACAAACAAACTTACCTTCTCCTCCTAAGTTTCCAAATACACACCCAATGACACAAAATGTAGAGAGTGTTTGAAAAGAAGCGTTGATTTTTCGCTTTCTTCAACTCACACGGAGTACAATCAATCAATCAAGTTTAGTGTTTTTGTTTTCCACTTTTCCTTTTGTTGTATGCTTTCTGTTTTCCAGCAACGCTAAAAAAATAAAATTAATTTTATAATTGATAAAAGGAGAATAGAGTTGCAGTAGTTGAAGGTTGTTGAAGGTGATGGCGTATCAAAGGTAAAAGTTGAATTGAATGGAATGCCCTTTTGTGCTTCAGTTGTTGTTTGCATTTGCTTATCTCCTTCTTCTTCTTCCTCTTCTTCTCACTGACCGTTGTTAGCTGCTGCCGCCTGTCTGTTCTTCCACTTTTGCCAGTCAATGAGCAGTGTGTGATAGCGCTGGCGCTGGCCCTTCGTCATCGTCTGCACCTGAAACTTGGTCAGCGGCTCAAAGGTCTCCTTGCGCGACAGGCGACTCCAGTCGACAGGGGTGAGCACGTTAAACTTGGGATGAACGACGGTGACGGGCATGGCAAAGGCGCCCGGAAGTTGTGGTGGTGGTGATGGTGGTGACGGTGGTGGTTGTGGTGGGTTGATGGGACTGTTTTCGAAATGGTGATGACCATTGCTTGCGTTACTAGTGGTGGTGGTGGTGCTGTTGCTGTTGCTGATGCTTCTTTGGCTCCTTTTGGTGAAAGTGCTATAGTTTGAGGTTCTAGAGCTAAAGTTTCTGCTGGCTCGAGTGTGTTCACTGTTTTCGAAACTGTCGAGAAAGTAGTCGTCGCCGTCTGCAAAGGTTCGATTTTGAGCTTCAGCTTGTGTTGGTGGTGGTGGTGGTGGTGGTGGAGGTATTGCTGTCGACAAAATGTCCTCTTCATCACCGAAGCTGATCAGCGGTTTCATCATCGCTGGACCTTGCTGTCGTTGCTTTTCGACCATCACCACCGCTTCCTTCTTCTTCTCCTCTTGTTTGTCCTTCACCACCGTCTTCTTGACGTGCTGAATGGCGGCCATAAAGTCCGCACAGGAAGTGTAGTGCTTCTCCAGCTCGCCCAGCGGCACAAAGTGGGCGGCATTGTACTTGCAGGTGTCGAACTCGCCGAGGCGCCTCGAGGCGCAGGCGATGGTGTGAAACTTGAGCCGCCGCTCGCTCACCTTGTGGTGCGGATCGAAGGGACAGGGAACCAGCGTTCCGTCGGTGCTGATCACCGACATGGTGACTGCTGGTGGTTGTGATTTGGGTTGCTTTGGACAATATTCGGAAGAAAGCGAGTAAGAGGTGGGACGATGTGAAATCGAAATCGAAATCAAAAGTTCTTAAAAGTTTGCAAAAACAGCAACAGAAAATAACAGCACTCTCACAGAGAATCACTAAAACTTACCTTCCTCGGTGGATTAAAGATGAGAATGGAGATCTTCTTTGAATTTGGAAAAATAGAATCGATGATGATCCGTTGAATGGAGAAATAGAACTGAGAGAAGTAGAATGGAGGCAACAGAAAAAAATGGTTCAGTGATGCAAACGCACGTCCTCACCCGAAGACAGCTGAAGTACGACTAACGGTGAACCAGAAAAAGCTCACGTTTTTTCTGAACAGCTGATACGGGTCCCTTCATCGATGACGTTCCCGTTTTTAAGAAAAATCGAAACTCTTTCTGTGTTGTCGAACTTTACCTTCTGATTTTATTTCACTGGTTTACAAATACTTGGCGCACCATTAAGTGAAGCAAAACGACTGATGATGACTACAAAGACAAGTAATGGAGGGAGAATGTTAAAATGAAGTAAAGAAAGAACTGGGGTATGGCGTAATAGTGTTGATGAGATGAGCTGCGATAAGAGAGTAGGTGTGCTTATGTGGGAGAGAAAGAGAGTTTGTACTGGTATCTGGTAGCTAGCTAGGTAGTGGTGGAGATTCGGAAAGGAGAAAACCCGAAAATGAGATGATCAAATGGAAAATGCCCAACCGTGAACTTTAAAAAGGTGACAATCCCGATTAAATCTTCAAAACAATTCGACGACGCTTCTTCTTCTTCTTCGGTGTCTCTTTAGCTGCCGCAGCCGAAGAAGAGAAGGTGGAAGAGGTGGCAGATCTCTTCACAGAAGTGGACGCCAAGGGCAAGGGCAAGGATGGCTTCGTCTCAATCGGAGAACTACCATCGCCACTAATCACCTGAGCCACAACACCCACGGCCTCCCCTTCATCTGATGAGATGTCAATCACCTCGTGGATAACACCACTGGTTCGAGTGCTCTTTAGCAAAAGTCTTGCTGCTCCTCGTTTGCGATTGTTGCTGCTGCGGATTTTGTAGTCGTTGTTGTTGTTGCTGGTCAGCAGCGGCGATGAGGACAACAAAGTCAAGCGCTTGGGTCGTGAAGGCGGCGTCGGCGATTTAGAAGCTCTCACGCTCTGACGGGTCAAATGCTGAGAATGAGGAAAATGTGATGATGATCGGTTCGAGGAGGTGGTGGTTGTGATCTTCCTCCTCTTCCCATGCTGCTGTCTTTCTTTGTCTCCGCCCTTCTTCAATTTGTCTTTTCCGACACTGTAGTCGGAAGAGGAGTCGACACAGTAGTCGCTATCGTCGTCACAAAAGTTGGCGTCGTCGGTGATGGTCGCGAGGATTATTCGCTGCCGCTTTGTTTTTCTCAGAGTTGAGTGCTGTGGTTTCTGTGGTTGTTGCTGCTTCTGAACATTCTGACTTGTGGAAACGGTTCCCGCAGAGCCATCACCACCTCCTCCTGAAGAAGTCTGAGCTGGCTGACTGCAGGATTTTCGGTAGAGGCTGTTGAGGGTCTCAAAGCTTTCCTCGTCGGCCTCCGCCTCTGTGTCCGAATTCTGGTCCTTATTGTTCGTTCTGGCATTGTTAGTCATGCTGTGGTCTTCGCTGTGTCCATTTTCGTCTTCCTTTATCTCCTCAATAGTTGTGGTCAGCGATGGTTCAGCCGATGGTGGTGGTAGTAGTGGTGATGATGATGATTGGCGAGTTTTAATTGGTGATACTAGTGGTGGTGGTAATGATTTTCGTTGAGACTTTAATGGTGACGACTTAGTAGGTGTTGCCGGTGGTAGTAGTGGTGGTGGCGTCTGTTGCTTAGTAGGCGACTGCTGCTTTGCCGGAGAGGCGGCCAACGATTTCGAAGGCGACAATAGACGAACTTTCTGCGGAGCTGCGACCTGCACAATGAAAACAAAAGTGATGTTATCAAAACTGGCTGAACTCCAATGTACTTCTCAACTAGAAGTACTTACCGGATTGGCCGAACTGCGAAGCACTCGCTTATCACCTGCGGGGACTTCCTCCTCCTCCTTCTTCTCCTCCTTCTCCTCCTCCTTCTCTTCATCCTCGTCCTCCTCATCTCCCTGCCACAGTCGACGCTTCACTGTGAGCACCTTCTTCTTCGTCGACGAAACCTTCCGCTCCTCCTCTTCCTGCTCCTCTTTCTTTTCAGGCGTGAACCACACCTCATCCTCCTCTTCCTCTTTTTTCTTCTCTTTGCTCGCCGAAGAAGAAGTGGGCGTCTTTGCAGGACTCAAAGCAGCAGCAGGACGAGGAGGAGGAGTAGACGTCTTCTTTGGATGCCCCAGCCCCGGTCCCGTCCTTAGCACCGGTCCGCACACCAGCGAGCTGTTCTTCCACTCGTAGAGGCGGTGCCGCCACATGGAGGCGCTCGTCTGGCGCAGGTACAGGCGCCCGTCGCGCAGGACGTGCACCTCGCTCCAGTCGAAGCGCTGCCCGTGCAGCCGAACAAGGGCCGCCGCCGGAGTGGGGCCGCCCCCCAGTGACCGCCCGGCGATGGCCACCGCCTCCTGCTGGTCGGTGACCACCTCGCGGAGGAGCGCCCGCTCGACGCGAGGGCGAAGGGCGGCGGCCCAGTCCCCGCCCACCTTGTCCAGCCACGCTAGACAGCGCGGCCGCCGCTGAGGTCTGCTGCTGCTGCCGTTGTAGCTGAGCGCCAAAGGGGGCGGCGCCAGCGCCAGGCCGCTGACCCTCGCGTCAAAGTCGAAGCTGTCCGCGAGCTTCAGGTCACCGGGGAGGTAGCAGTTGCAGGCGTTGGGCTCGCTCATGTAGTTGGCCACCTCGTCGAGGCTTCGGAGGACGCGGCCTGAAAAGGAAATGTTATCGAGTGGAAAATCCAACATGGCGAAATCGAACCGGAAGGACTGCAGTAGTAGACGAGCGGCCCCCGGTCATCGAGGTCCTCCGTCAGTCGGCGGCTCCAGCGGTAGGGCACGAGGACGCAGCCGGCCAGATACCGCTTCAGCTGTCGTCCACTGGTGGAAAATGACTTCGAAGTCTTGGGAGCGTCAGCACCTTCTAGCAGATCATCATCATCCTCGTCGTCGTAGTCTTCTTCTAAATCCTCCGCCTCATCCTCGCTTGTGTCCTCCTCCGCAACCTCTTCCTCTTCGGAGCTGGAGTCAGATTCAGATTCGGAAGAGAAGTCGTCCACCGTCTTCTTCTTCCTCGGTCTTCCTCTGCCAGCCATGCTGACTAGTAACGGTGGCTGTGATGGTAGTGGTGGTGGTGGTGGTGGTTGAAAAAGTGGTGGTTATCAAAAGAAGAAGATATTTTTTGGAACTAAGAAAAAAAACTTCAAGAAGCCATCAGCAGTGAAAGTAGAAAAAGTAGAAACTGATGACGAAAACAGAACGCACACGCAAAAAAAAACTTCTGCGCAGCGCAGCAGACAGCAAACAGTGTAAACACAGTCTGAAGAGAGAGAGAGAGAGAGAGAGAGAGAAAACTCGTTTTTTTCTCCACAACAGTCAAAATGAGAACGCCCGTCAGTAGATGAGGTGCTCCCGCTCTGCTAATGAGCGCCGCCCAGTTGACCAAGCTGGGGCACAGTTTGAACATCATGTTTGAACTTTGATTTTATTGTTTTATTAGACTGAACACGGCTGAATACGTTTGACGGGGAGGGTAAAAAAAGTAGTTATATCATATGAAACACAACGAGGAGGAGTAGGAGTATGGTGGTGGTGGTGGTGTCACGGGTGTGCAAAGGCAAGTAAACTTGGGCAAAAAGTGTGCGTGTGTGAGTGTGTGTTAAGAGCGGGGGAGAGAGAAATAGAGAAAAGAAAAGTGCAGGAGTCATCACATTTTGTTGATTTGCTGTTGTCGCGTTTGTCGCCAAATGAGAGCAGATAAAGGTGCGGCGAGAAGGAGAGAGAGAGGATTGCTGAGTATGAAGATCGATTGGCCCGAGAGAGAGAGAGGGAGAGAGATAAAAGGAAATGGTAAAAGGAAACCGCTGAAGTAAGTTAGGTAAAATAGGAAGAGAGCTGAAATAGAAAGAGAGCGTGTGAAGTGCGAGGGAAAGTAGTAAAAATAAAAAGAAGAGGTATGCATCAAAATCCCCGTTAACAATTGGAGGTTTTTTTATCAGCCACCAGGACTCCTCCTCAATCGTTCCAGTTCTTGGCCTTGCACTGGCGCCCGGCGCGCGTCACCGTCGTCTTCGCCACCTCCTGCGCAATCACCAGCTGGTCCCAGGCGCGGTCCACGCCAAAGTACGCATGCGTCGCCTTGGGCTTCTTCGGCGGATAGAGGCGGCTGTAGGAGGAGGTGACCGCCTTCTTCTTCTTCTCCTCCTTCGGAGCCTCGTTCTCATTCTCCGAGGACTCCAAAGTTCGCTTCTTTGAGCTTTTGCCATCTTTAGCAGTCGCCGCTTCCGCCGCCTTCTTCTTCGTCGAGATGATTTGAATGTCTTTCGATGCTGAGGGTGTTGAAGATGATGATGATGATGACGATGGTGAAGTCGATGATTTCTTCTTCCGAGTAGGCGGCGGCACAACGCGGGTCTTCGAGTCCAGCGCCTCGGCAATCTGCTCCTGTTGAGCGGCACTGAGGACGAGGCCCTCCTCGGCGGCAAACTCCAGCGCCTCCTCGAAGCGGCCCTTGCCCATCAGCCGGTGCACCTTCAGGCGCTTCAGGCGTTTCGCCCGCTGCTCCGGCGTCTCATTGTCCTTGTAGCGCTCCTTCGCGGCCTCGATGGCCGCCTTGCGCTCCTCCTCGGTGGCGTACCGTCGAGGGCGACCCTTGAGGAGGGAGCCCTTAGCTGGTGGTGGTGATGATGGAGAAGTTTGCGATGAAGATGCTTTTGAAGTAGTGTTCGAAATGCCCTTTGAAGCGGCTTTGGCGGTCTTTGAAGAAGCGGTGGTGGGCTTCTTCTGCAGGGCAATGTTGACCGCCGAGGTCAGAGCCGACAGCCTAGCCGCCGAGGACTTCGTGGCCAGGACGAGCCCGTTTTGCTGTTGAGCTGAACTGTTCACGTTTTTACCGCCGCTCTGCTTCACAAAGCGCTCAATCGCCTTCTCGCTCATGGCCTCCTGTTTGATGCTGGCGATGGCTCGGGTGGCCGACCGTCGCTCGGGGATGATTCTCGTGGCGATGGGCGGCGAAAGAGGAGTTGTGGTAGTGGTAATAGAGGAGGAGGAGGAGGAGGAGGGGACGACCTGAGTTTTGTTGGAGGTGGCCGCCGCCGCCTGGCCTGCTTTGACGGGACTAAAGCTGGGCGTGACTATGGTGACGGCGTCGGTGGTGTAGGCGTGCTCGATGGCCTCCAGCTGCAGCATCAGCCGGCGGGACTTCTCCTCAGCCTGCTCCTTCGACAGTGGTCGGCGTCGATTGGGGAAGGGGTGGTGATGGTAAGGGGGAGGAGGAGGAGGGATGGGGGTGGTGGTGGTGGTGGTAGTGGCATTGCTGGAGGTTGAGGTCGAGGTTGAAGAGCTAGCGGCAACGATTGAGGGAGCGGATTTAGAAGCAGCAATGGGCGACGGCATTGCAGAGCTTTTCGAAGTCGAAGTAGAAGTTGAAGAAGGGATTCCTCCTGAAGAGATGGCCACTTCTTTTTGCTGACTACTATTGCCCTCTGCAGCCTTGGCCTTGGCCTTGGCAGCCTTGGCCGCCGCGTCCTCTCTGGCGATCTTGTTCATCTCCTCGAGGATGTCGCTGCCCATGGCGAACGGATCCACCTCCTGCACCTTCCAGTTCTTCTGCACAATCTCGTCGAGGACGTTTTTGGCCTTGTTGTTTTTCACTTTGTTCAGACTGCTAGAGCTGATGGTCTTTTTAGCCCGAACAGGAGTCGGCGTGGAGGCCGTGAATGAGTCATCACTCGATGATGACTGGACGTAACTAGTGTCCAGGCCGATGACGATCATCGCCTCGGGATTGTTACCCGATTTCTTTTTCTTCTTCCTCAAGGGACCTAGCTCCAGCTCCTCCTCAAGATCATCCTCCTCCTCATCACCTTCACCATCAGTGGAGATGGGCACACCGGAGGTGAAGAAGCTGGCAAACTCGGGCGCCGCCCGCATCAGCTCAAAGGCGTCCATTTCGGAATGTCGATGTTGGCGACACGATTTAGAACAAACGGTTTAGTAGAAATGGTGGAAGAACGTATGTTGAGAACGTGTGTTGTGATGTGAAGAAGTAGGCAGATAGACAGAGAGACACCGTCCAAATGAAGAGAGGTGATAAAGTGAGTACCTTAGGGTGAAGATAAGAGCAGGGGGTGACAGTGAGCGAAAGTTCTTGGGCGGAAGTGAGCGTCGATGACCACGCTGCTTTTTTCACCAAGAAGCGGAGCGCCCAATCTGTTCAGCAAGCAAAACGATGAGGAAAGAAAGAAAGAGAGCGAGGAATAGAGCAACAGCAACGGCGGCCGCCGCGGCCACCCAATCTGCTCACCACTGCCGCCAAACAAGGCGCTCCGGGTGGAAATAGGCGCGCTTCTTCTGTCGTTGGCTCAACGAATCAGGGAAGAAGAACAGAAAACGGAAGAGGTCCAGAAAGGAATGAAGTGAAGAGGCGTGGTGGTGGTGACCACTCCTGCTCAGAAGTAGTGATAAGATGTTTGGGTGCTGCTAAGATGGTGCTGGGGTGATTATTGTGGTGGTGGTAGCGCGGGCTATGCTTGGGGTAGTGCTCGGTCGTCGGTTGCGTTGCTGTGACAGCAGCAGCAGCAGCAACAGCTGTGCTGTTCACTGCAGCAGCAGATGTGCAGCAGTGTGTCGAATGAGAGGGAAAGGAAGAAAGAAAGCGAGAGAAAACGAGCAATGGAATTTTGAGGGATTTTTTTGGTTATGAGCGTTTTCGTTTATTAAAATTAAGACTTTGAAAGTCCAAATGACTTCAAATTAGAAATATTTCATTCCAGAAAAAGCTTCTTTTCGAGCTGTTACATCGCAACAATCTCAAGTTGTTTTTCTCATTTCAAAAAATATTTTTTTATTTCTAAGATATACTAGGTAATACAAACGTGCTTTTTGTTGTGGTATCAGTGTTACAGAATTGTAAAATGCTAGCAAAGTATGCGGGTGTGTGTATGTGTGTGGTAAAGGATAAGAAAACATAATAACATCAACAGGCTAGGACTTCTAACAGAAGAACTAAAGAAGGAAAAGAGTATGAGGGAGAGAAGGGGAATTCATTTGTACTTCATTTGTTTGTGGAACAGTATCAGTGTTGGGTATAAAGGTATAAAGACTTATTTAGGAAATGCTATAATGCCATAAGAGAGAATAGGGAAAAAAGTTCATCACTCTGGGGACGCGACAACAACGAAAACTCTTCTTTTCAGACAATCTCCGAGCTCATCGCTAGACTGTTTTGGTCCTGGGAACCACCACCAGGACCACCAGGACCTCCATCACCACCACCTCCATCAACCTCCGTCACCTTCACCTCCATCACCTCCATCGACGGCCCATTCTGGTCATTCGCCGCCTCCTGCTCGGCGTACTCCCTGATCATCTTCAGCAACTCCTCCGAGCTGGGCTCCTCAAAGAGAGGCGTGATCTGAATCTCTTCGGCAGCCACCGCCGGCGCTGCTGGTGGTGGTAGCGGTGGTGGCAGTTCCTCCACCTTCTTCATCACACGCCCCCTCTTTCCCTTCTTCGACTTGCCACCATTGGTCATCGTCATCGTCATCGTCGGCTGATGGTGAAGACGGTTGTTCGATTCGGTCACTGATTTGAGCGTTCGTATTAGAATGCTATTTCCACCTCCACCGCCTCCTCCTCCTCCTTTTGGTTTTTCATCCTCCTCCTCGGATTTGACGATGGTAAAGGGGGTGATGCTGCTGCTCGGTCCCGCCCCGGCCCCCGCCACGCCCATCCTTCGCTTCCGCTCAATCTGGTACTGGCGGACCTTGTCCAGCCGCCGGGCCCTCTGCTCCGCCGTCTCCTTGGCGTAGAAGCGGCGCTGCCGTTCGCGCTGCTTCACCAGCCGCTGCTCCCGCTCGGCGGGCGTCTCCTCGCGACTCAGGCGCTCCGACTGCGCCCGCTTCCGCTCCCGGGCCACCCGTCGCCGGTGCTCCACCTCGGCATCGGTCAACGGCACTGGGCCAACTTCCTTTTCTAGAGCGTTATCTTCACCATCCTCTTCATCGTTCTCCTTCTTCAGCTGATGATGATGACCGCCTTGGATGTTGTCGAGGAAGAGGTCAGCGTTGATGTTGTTGTCTATTTCCACCTCCCCCTCCTCCTCCTTCTTTACTAAAATTTCATTGAAGTTCAATTTGGTGGGCGTAATTTGGCGAATCTTCTTCTTCTGCGGCCTTAGCGGCGAAGGCTTTTCTCCTGCTACGACCTCTTTTCGCTTTTTACCCCCGCCGCCTCGTGACTTTTTAGTAGGCGAGGACTTTGGGGTCAGCTCCAACATTTGACCATCAACCTCTTCTTCAGACGCCTTTTTGGGAGCTTCTTCAGCAGGCGAAAGTTTCTCAGCAGCAGCAGCTGTGTCCTCCTCAGCTGCTGTTTCAGTTGCTGTTGCTGTTGCTGTTGCTGCTTTTCCTTTTCCTTTTTCCGTCCCAGTTGGCGTCATCTTTGCTGTACCTCGTTTAGTGGGCGTTTTCCGCTTTTTCTTTGCTCCATCTGCGCTTGTATCCCCACCGGCCAAACTGCTCAGCCGCGCCCTCTCCTTGGCCAGCGCCCTCCTTCGAAGCTTCCGGTGGTTGCTATCGACCGCATCAAACAGTCGCTGCATCATCTCCTGCTCCTCCTCGGTGATGCTCAGGTCCATCTTCGCCTCCTCCTCCTCGGCCCTCCGCCAGGCCTCCCGGTCCAGCTGGTCCAGGTACTCGTAGTACGGGTCACGGTACTCCACCAGCTGGCCGTTCTCGTCCTCGTCAACCAGGGAAGGGCCGGTAAGGGGCGTGCCGGCGGTGGCCACCTTCTCCAGGATGCGCCGCTCCGCCTCCGGCCCATTGACGACAATCTCCTCGAAGTGCTGGTGCAGGAGTTCGCCCAGCTTCGGCCGGCGAAAGGCGTAGTGTGAGCTGCCCGCCGCCAGCCCCAGCTCTATCAGCGACGTTTCCGTGGGCATGCGAATCATATGCTGGTCGCCCAGTCGAAGCGGCAGGAGCCGTACTTCCGGGCAGGAGGTCGAAGGTTTGGAGGAGGTGGAGGGGAAGAGGCCATTGAAGAGGAGCGACTGATCGTCGTCATCATCATCATCACCATCAAGGCCGCCGGAAGACTCCTCGGGTTCGATGACTCGAGGTCGATGAGGTGATGTTGGTGGTGGTGATGATGGTGGTGGGGTGAAAGTAGAAACTCCTGATGTCGAAGGCCTCGAAGGCTCGAAAGCCTCAGAGGTAGTAGTCTCGACAGTCGTCGTCGTCGTCGTCGTGGTGAGCCCGATGAGCTCGGTGAAGGACAGCCTTGGTAGCTCAAGTTCACTGTGCACGGTGCTCTCAGCTTCCGGCTCCTTCGCCGCCTCAAGGTCCGTCTCAATTTGGGTGGTGTCATTTTGTTGCTGCTGCCGCTGTTCAATGAACTGCTGGTACTGACGCTGTTGTTCTTCATCCCAGATGATCACCTTCATCATCACCGCCTTTCAGCAAGGAGAGGGCAGAGGAATCGAAGGGAGAGGAAGAAGGATGAGCAGGAGAAAAAAAGAGGGCAAATGGGAGGAAAAACATCGGAGGAAAGGAAAGTTCAGCGGTCTGCGAATCGAGGTAGCCTTACAACAGCATGATAGTGCCTGAATGTCCAATGCCCTCTCCTCTTCTCCGCGCGAAAATCTTCTGCTGGAGCCGGTGGTGGTGGTGACAGTGTTCACGGATTCAATTGAAATCAGATTCGGTGAGGGTGATTCTGGTCCGAAAGGATTCAATGGATATTATTATCACTGGTGTGATGGCGTGAGGAAAATAGTGAGATGAAGAAGAGGCACTGGAAAACATTTGCAAAAGCCAGGCAGACACAGATTGCACAGGCGAGAGTTGCACAGAGGCAGAGGATCCGTTCGAATTTGTAGCCACAACAAAGCACGGTGGCGCCACCTGCCGAAGGGTAGTGCAAAACGGGGCTCCAAAATGTGTCAACAACATTCGTGAGCGTACATCGAATCGCATTTCATGTATCCACTTTTAATTTGTTTGAAAGCGTTTTAAAAACAACAAGAGAGTAAATCTAGGGAAGATAAAGAAGAGGAGGAGATAACAGAGTTAAAGAAACTGAAATGCAACATTTGGTGGTTCAGCAGAGAAGAGAAGAGAACTGGGCTTGATTGTGAGTCTGCTCGAGCATGACCGGTTTTCGACACTTTTCTCGATCTTTACAGTCGCGAAAAGAGGCCACCAGCGGCGACAATCGACTCGCCGGTCATGTAGGAGGCGTCATCGGAGCAGAGGAAGGTGACCACACCGCCGATGTCGTCGGGGACGCCCAGTCTGAATTGGATTTCGAAATGGAAACGAAAGGTTTTAGTTTACGTTAATATTTCCAGGATTTCAGCTCGATTCTTACCGCTTCATGAGCATCGGTCGCAGTGCCTCCTCCGCCGCCTCGGGGTTGGTGGTGATGGCCGAGGCGAACTTCGTCTGGACGACGCCCGGGCAGACGGCGTTGACGCGAATGTTCAGCGGGGCACACTGCGCGGCGACGGCCTTCGTCAGGCCGAGGAGAGCCGTCTTGGAGACGGAGTACGTCGAGAGGACGGGGAAGATCTGGTAGGCGCCGATGGAGGCGTTGTAGACGATGGCCTTTGTGCCCCTGAAGAGGAGGAAGAAGATTTTGGTTTAAAATGTGTCTCAAAGTTTTGTAAAGAATTTGAGGAAGAAGTACTCACTCTCGCTTTTCCATGTGCGGCACAATCTCCTTGGTGAGGAGCATAGCGGCCTTCACGTTAATGTCGAAGATCTTGTCCCAGACTTCCTCTTCGGTCTAAAATGGAAAAAAAGTGAAAAAATTAGCAATTTAGAACTCCCAAAACTCAAAGTCCTCCTAGATAATTTACCTCCAGAATCATGCCCACGCCCGGGTTGACGGCTGCATTCGAGACAAAGATGTCGATGCCGCCAAACTTTTCTAGGGTCTGGTAAAAAGAGATGGATGGTCTTAATTTTTGTACAAAACCCTTGAAAATAAACTCACAAAGTTAACCAGCGCCTTTCGGTCGGCGTCCTTGCCCACGTGACAGACGATGCCCTCCACGGAGAGGCCTTCCTTGCGCAGGTCGGCCACCGTCCGGTCGACGTTGGCCTGCTTTCTAAAATGATAAAGAAGAAGAATGTTTAGAGAAATCGAATTTTCAGAAAAAGGGAGGATAGAAACTTACCGGCTACTGACGACCACCGAGGCGCCGCTTTGCGCCAGCCGCTGAGCAATTGACAGGCCGATTCTAAATTGAAAATTAAGGATTTAGAATTCTTGAGATTCTAAAGGAAAACAAAAACAGAGATTACCCATCAGTGGAGGCCGTCACAATGGCCACCTTCTTCTCGAGGTTGTAGGAGATGGGCTTCTTGGTTGAGGAGGCAAAGGTTCGAAGAGCAGCACCCGAATTCGTCGTCGTCTTCAAGAGCAAGTTCTTCGCCACTGCTAAGCTCAGTCGGTTGGCCATGGTTTTTGGGTTGAGTTGAGTTGAGTTCTGAGAACACTTCAAATGAAAATGAAGCAGAAGAAGAAGCTGCCGACAGTTAAGGGTAAATAGGCAAAAGAGAAAAATAGAAGAGTCCAACCGTACAGGAGAAAACGGTTATCAAAACTCTCAATCGCACCAAATCGAGGAAAGTGACAACGAAAACACTGTCGGTATTTTGCCCAACAGATGTACCCTGGCGGTCTGCCCGCCTCCTCCGCTAGATGGCGCCAGGGTAGAAAACTCTATGTTTACGATTTGAATTTGAGATCTTTGATCTTTGATTTTTGGCCATTTTTAAGCCATCATCATCGCCAAAAAGGCAGTGAAATTTTTTAATATAAAAAATATCATGCATTTAGAAAAGGCCGCTTTCTTTCACTCTGATTCAGTTCCCTCTCTCGCCTTCCCCCGTCGACGTTTTGTCGCCCTTTGGCCGATGGTAGTATCGTTGGAGTTGGAGTTGAAGACGCTAAAGTCCCTGCTGGTTTTGGTGCCACTCTCCACCCTCGTGGAGATCTTCTTCGGCGGCAGCAGAAGTGGAGCTCGCCGTGCGGCGGCAGACGCCGCCAGAGCGGCCGCCTTCTCCACCTCCTTTCGGTGCTTGTTCGTCCGCTGGTGGTCGAGAATGGCTCGGTGGTAGTACCTGGGGAAAAAATTGAAAATAGAACCGATCAGTTTCGATTTCGAAATCACTGAAGTTCCTCTTACCTCGTCTGCGCCGCCACCAACTTCCGCCGACAGACCTTGCAGTAGAGATCATTGACCCGAAGGTGGCGCTCCTCCGGCGGCAGCTCGTACTCAAAGATCTCATTCTGCGCCAGGTCGCGCTCGTCGACCAGGCCAAAGTCGGGGTAGCGGGCCACCAGGGCGGCGAGCTTCTTCAGCCGGGCAATCTCCGCCGCCGAGGTGGCGCCCGTGGTGGGCGAGGTGGTGAGGGCCACTGCCGTCGCTGAGGAGGTCGCCAATGGCAGCGGCTCAAAGACCGTCCGGTGCTTCGCAGTTCGGGCGTGGGTGGCCAGCGCCTTGGGCGTGACGCCGGTGAAGGTCCGCGCGCAGGTGTGACAGGTGGCGGTGTAGCGGTTGGTGTACTTGCACCAGCGGTCCAGTTCGATCATCGGATTAGCGGCTAAAAGTGCAGCCAAAACTGAGGAGGGACGGACGCGGGCGATGCCGCCGTTTGGGTTCACTTGGGCGCCCGATGTGTACGTCCAGCGAATCGTGGTTGTGGTAGCATTGTTGTTTTGATGATTAGCAACGGTGGTGGCATTTGGAATTATGGCCGTCATCGGAATGATGGTAAAGGGAAGGATGGTCTCGTAGAGTGCTTTGCTGCTGCTGCTGCCGTCATTGGTAGCACTGCTTGTGGCGATTATGTTTGAATTGTTCTGGTTTGGGTCGGTTGGTTCGGTAGTGAAGATGATCGTACCCTCGTTGGGAATGTTCGAATCGGTGGTGGTGGTGATGATGCAGGTACCTCCCTCAGGGACTACTCCCTCGGTGACCAGGTCGTCTTCAGTCACCGCGTAGGTCACCTCGTCCACGAGGATGCTGCCCTCGATCAGAGATTCAGTTGTGGTGGATTCCATGCTTTAATGAGTTGAGATTCTTTGGAGAAAGAGGAGGAGGAAGGGGATTCGTTTGAGGAATATACAGGGGAAAAAAATAACTCCAGAGCAGTGTTCGTGTTTGTGTATTTTTGCCACACAAAAGCGGCTCTCGTTGCAGGCAGCGCTGAGCGCGAGGCAAACGCAGCCGCCGTAGGCTGAAGGGAATTTTTCTGTCGGTCAAAGCGAGTGGCGCGGAAACTTTTTTTCGATATTGCTGAATTGGCTTCGATTTGGCCCGTTATGAAAACAAAGTTTTTTTGTCACATTTGACTGACATTGCTGGTCCCGTTGGTGACCGGCGGGGTGTAGTGCGGAATCACAGTGTTCTTATTGGCAGCGGTCGTCGTCGTCGTCGGCTTCTTCTTCGGAGCGGCCTTTTTCTTACTACTCTTCTTACCACTCTTCTTACTCTTGTTCTTGGACTCCCGCTCATCCTCTTCGACGTCCTCCTCGTCCAGCACCTCCCGCCGGACGCCATCTCGGTCCACTCTGAAAATGCGAGTGCTGATTTTGGTTGGTTTGGGCGGTGGCCCGCCCTTGGCAGCTCGCTCCGCCGCCGCCGCCAGCTTCCGCTTGTGCTGATTAGTGCCCAGATGGCGGATCATCGACTTCTTGTACAGTCTGCGGCCAAAAAAAGAAGATTAGAAACTACCTAAAAAATGTCAATTTCGAACTCCGACTCACTTCTGATCCGACTGCAACTTCCGCCGGCAGACCTTGCAGTAGAGGTCATTCAGCGCCAGCGTCCGCTCCTCCGGCGGCAGCCGGTACTCGAAGATCTCATTCTGGTGCATGTCCCGCTCATCGACCAGGCCAAAGTCCGGGTACGTGGCGATGAGGGCGTGAAGCGTGCGCAGGCGAAGCGCCTCCTCCATTCCTGAAGATGTTGAAGATGAAGATCCTTGAAGATCGGTCGTCGGCACCGGCACCGGCCTCACCGTCAGCCGGTCCTGGTGCTTCGCCGAGCGGGCGTGCCGCACCACGGAGTCGGCCGTCGCCGAGGTGAAACGGCGCAGGCAGGCGTGGCAACGGGCGATGAACTGCCGCGGCTGCGTCTTCCAGCCTCGCTCCACCGCGAGCACCTCGATTAGCTCGATGCTCGGATGGTCGGCCAGCGTCCGGCGCATCGTCGGCGTCACCGCCCGGTAGGGAATCGAGGGGGCGATCTGCGCCCCGCTCAGGTAGTTCCAGGAGGTGATGGTGGTTCCGCTGAAGGTCGATGAGGAGGAGGTAGTGGTGGTTGATGGGATTATCTGCGGTGGCGGAAGTTGAGGTTTAAGAACCTGCTCCTGCGGCTGCGGCGGTGGCGGTGGAGCTTGAAACTGCACCACATCGCTGATGTAGTAGACGTTGCCCTCGGGGAGGTCTTCACCAGTATGATGAAAGGTGAGGATGGTCGACGACTCGACGTCGCCAGGATTTATCACCACTGCTTCGGCTTTCAGCTCCTCCAGTGTGCCGCCCTCCATTGAGGGAGGTAAGGGGCCGCCGCCGGAGTTCAGCTCCTCTTCGATGGACATTGCGGTAGAAAGTAGTGGTGGAGAATTTCGAAAACGAATCAGGCAAAGAGAGCGTTTCGAGACCAAAACAACGTAGCGCGCCGTTGCCAGCGTGCTTCACGCTTGCTCGCCTCTGCCCGTCCTGCCTTCCTCTCTGCGGAGCCCCAAAATGCCCCCGCTTCGGCAGCGGCTGCAGTGCCGTCACTGGCTGCGTGAATGGGCCCCCAGCCGCTGAAAAAATCACATGTTTTGATTTCGAAACTGTTGATGTTTTTTCTTCAGAGAATTTTTGGGCCATTTTTCATCACCACCCGAATCATTTTCTGGTTCCCAAGAGCTTAGAAGGAGAAGAAGAAGATGCTATCCTCGCTAAGAAGCTCCTCGACGAGGGCCGTGGCTACGATTCTCCTTCGACCACTCACCACCACCACCTGGCGCCCTGGCCCGCGCAAGGACTACGACAAGCGGGTGCTCCTCGAGCCCGAGTCAGTGGAGTACCGCCTGGAGGATGAGCGCTTCCTCCGAGGGCCCAGCTGGGCCGACGAACCCTACCTGCAGCCGACCGAGGAGGAGGCCCTCGAGCTGACCCGCGTCCGCCTGGAGAAGGAGGTCGCCATGGGCGTGAAGGAGCGAGTGGACCCGGCGGTGGCGCCCTTCAACTCGGTCCTCGCCGGCGTGGAGGATAGTGAGGGCCGCTTCACCGGCGTGGAGCGTATTCCGTAAGTGTTCGATTTTGTTTTCTTAAGTCTGCGGTTTCTAAAACCTTCCATTTTCCCTCAGAGACCTCGAAGCCCGCTGGCCCTGGGTGGAACGCCTCCTCCCGAAGCCCTTCCTCTCCGGCCCCGTCCGCGCCGACTCCACCCTGGTTCGACCGGTCCCAGAGCAAGCTCCAGCTCTGCCGTACTTCGTCCAGCGCACCCGAAGCCGCCTCTTCCCTCTCTACCGAGATTACCAGATCGTCGGTCGCGACCACCGCCGCTTCTGGCGCAACCGCTGGGACGGCCTCTTCAACAAGTACCACACCGACATACTGGACAACCTGGAGGAGATCAAGTGGGAGAACAAGGAGCAGACGATAGCCGTCACCAGGGTGTGCCGGGTAAGGGGAGACGTGTGGGCCTTTGAGGAAGCCGCCCGGCGGTACATTGAGGAGAATGCGTCCGTTGAAGGAGAGGAAGGTGGTGAAGATCATCAGAAGACATCTGAAGACGACGGCCACCACCGAAGAGTGCTGACGGCGGTGCACGAAGTCCGCGGCATGGTCACCTTCAAGGGCGACCACGTCAAGGTGCTCCATCGCTTTCTCGTCGAGAAGGGATTCTAGTACGGTGGATATTCTCAAAGGACTTTTTTTGTAGATAGAAAAAGTGTTGAAGTTCTCTTGTATTGTTGTGTGTACAGTGTTAGCAGAAGAAGAGGAGGAGGAGGAGGGAAAAAATGAGCAAAAAATAAAGAAATTGTATGGAATAAAAAAGGTCTGTAACACCTCCTCTCTCTGAGGTATTACCAACTATCAAATTATCAAATCAGGGCTTCAGGTGGTATGTACAGTTGGGAAGTGCTGGGCACCTATTTCGACTGCCTGGACCTCGAGGAGGAGGAGGATCCCTTAGGATGGTTTGTTGTGTTTTCCTCCGCCGGATTCCACTCCTCATCATCCGCCTCCTCCTCCCCATCCCCCTCGTCCTCCTCGTAGACCTCGTACATCTCATCGTCATCGTCCTCCTCCACGGCCAGCCTGTTGCTGCCTCGTTTCCCCCGCGATCGCCTCGACTTGTTTGCCGATGATGACTTGTTTTCGACAGTGTTTTGGTTGGCAGCAGTAGCAGCAGCCGCAGCCGCTGCGGATTTCATCGCCGCCATCGCCGCCGAGACGGAGAAGTTGGCGGGGAAGAAGAGCGCCTGCTCGTAGATGCGCCGCAGGGCGATGCTCGCCTTGGTCAGCTCCGCCGGGCTGAAGGTGTTGACGATGGGCGCGAGGGGGCCGAGCTCCGTCCCGTTCGGTATCTGGAGGCCGTCTGAGGAGGGAATCGATTTGTGGTTATTTTATTTGCATTGGTAATGTTAAGTTTCACTTACCCTTGGTGGTGTCCTTCTTCCCAGCAGCAGCATTTCCAGCAGTGCCATTGACGGCCGTCGTCGCCGACGCCTGCTGCTGCTGCTGCTTTTCCAGCGCCGCCGCCCTCGTCGAGGAGCGTTCTCCTTTGGAGGTGGTGGAAGTAGTGGCAGCAGCAGCAGCAGCAGCCTTCTCAGAAGTGGCTGCCGGTGCTGCTCCTAAGGAGGCCGCAGCTGCCGCCGCTGCTACTGCCGCCTCCACAGCCGCCGCCTCCGCAGCCGCAGCTGTAGCAGCAGCATTACTGCTACCGCCGCCGCCCTGGTAGAGCTCCGCCTCGAGGACCGACTCCATCAGCCCCGCCTCGAAGAACATGGCGAGGAAGGAGGTGATGAAGGGGTCGTAGTCGTGCACCCGCCGACTGTCATCGAGGCGGTACCGCCGCTGCTTCGCCTCCTCCTCCGCGTGACGCCGCCGAGCGGCGCCGATCTGCCGATTGAGCCCATTCAGCAGCGTCAGCAGGTCCTTGAGGATGGGCGCCTTCAGGTGCGACTCAAAGTCGGCCACTGAGGGTGAGGAGGGTGAGGGTGATGAGGAAGATGACTGGAGGGCTCGAATTCGCTCGAGGACGCTGTATATCTGCTTGTTGGTGGTGGAGATGGTGGTGGCTGAGGACTCTTCAGAGGGCGTGGTGATAATGGTTGGGGTGATTGTTGAGGAGGAGGTTGATGATGGTGGTGAAAAGTTAGAGGTAGTTGACTTAGATGATGGTTTGATGGTCGCTTTGGAAGCCTTCGAAAAAGTTGGAAAAAAGTTGAAAACAAAACATGGGAAAAAGTCATTGAAGCACTTACCTCATCGTTTTCAATTTTAACGATTGTAGGCGTCTGCTCGCCGTCGACCTCGACCTTGATCTTTTTGGTCTCGTTCTCTTTATTTTCCGTCGGTACTTCGAGTTCTGCCTTCTGTTTTCCGTCCTTTTCTTCTGAAGCTGTCGACTTTGGCCGGTGCTCAAACTTGCAGACAAAGAAGCGACTTTCAAAGACGGTCGGCTCACTGCCGCCTTTGCTGTTGCTTGCTACTTGCTCCTCACCATCTTCCGCCTCAAAGAGGTCATTGTAGGAGGAGCTGGCGTTGGAGGCGGTTTCAGTGCGGTCGTCATCGTCCTCTTCTTTCTCCTCTTCATTCTTCTCCTCCTTTTTGACATCATCTGTCGATTTGTGAGGCATGGTATTCTCCGAAAAGGAAGTTGCAGATGGAAGTGACGGACTTTCAGTAAGTTTCTCTTCCTCAGTATCCTCCTCCTCCTCATCCTTCAGGGAATGTTCGACATCTGATTGCTTCTAAAACAGAAATAAGGACTTTAGAAAATATGGCAAAAATATAAACAAAAACTAAACTTACCGATCCACCAAAAGGCCCATCCCCTTTTGGAAAATCATAGCCAAAGGTAAAGTTGCCCCTGCTGCTGCTGCTTCCGCCCAAACCTTCTTCCCCTTCTTCCTCTTTAGCACTGAGCAGACTCTCATCATCGAGTGTCATGCGAATCGTCCCCGGGCTCCTCGCAAGCTTCAGCGGGTCGGGCCACTCGAGGCCGATGTTTAAGCTGCCACCACCACCACCACCACCGCTGACATTTTTCCTCTTTGGCGAGGAGGCTTCAGATATTTCACCGCCGCTTCCTTTTCGCTTCAAGCCTCCGTCTTTTGGCGATTCTGAAGAATTTTGAGGCTGGGGGTGAGTCTGAGCCTGTGGTCCCGGGTAGTTGTTGGTGGGCCCTGAAGGCAGCAGCCCCTCCCGCGCGTAGCTGTGATCCCTCCGAACGTGCCCGCCCGCCGGCGAGCTGAACTCCAGTATCTGTATCATCTTGAGGAGGGCGAGCCGGTTGGCGCTCATCGCCCGCAGATTGGCCGCCGCCCGCTCGTACCGCGAGGGAATCACCGCCATCAGGTTGTAGCGAATGTCGTGCTCGGTACTGTGGTGGTGACTGTGACTGCCCTGGCCGCCGCTGACCGTAATTTCAATTCGCTTGCGCATCAGCCGCCGAAACTTCTCCGTCCACGGCTCGCCGCCGTTTTCGCCGTCTTCGTCCACCGGCCCGTGGTCTATCGGCGCCTCCTTCAGGCCGTCCAGCTCGATCAGCCGCCCGCCGATCGGTAGGAAGGAGACGTAGTGGAAGGCCTCGCAGCTGCTCGAGTGCCGCTGGCTGATGCGCACGGCATTTGTGGCCGCCCCCTTCGCCTGCTGCTCGCGGTGGGCGGAGAGGGGCGCGGCGTGGCTGTTGTGCGCCACCGCCAGCTCGGGGATGTTCGAAATGGCGTAGCCCTTCGACTCGGCGGACATGTCGCGTGTGTAGTCCTGTCAGAAGGTAGGAAAAGGTTTGGTTTAGTTTTAGAGCTTAAATAGAATCCTAGAATTGGCTTACCTTGAGCCTTCGAAGCATCGGCCCCAGGTCGACCTGGCTGCAGTTCAGCAGCACGGAAAGAATGGCATGGGTGGCGCAGCTGTTCGGCACCTTCTGGTAGGCGAAGAAGATCTGCTTCAGCAGCTCCTGGTTCGCCTCGTTGCCGTCGTCCTCCAGCAGGTACTCGCCCGTCAGCAGGCTGCTCGGAGAGGGATTCTCCAGCGGGGTGTCTCCGAAGCCGTAGCCATACCCACCACTGCCAAGGCCACCGCCGTTGCCTCCGCCGCCCAGTCCTCCTGAAGAAAGAAGATTATCGGCGGCATCTCGCCGCCTGCTTCGATTTCGCCGCTCCTCGATGACGTTGAAGAGGAAGATGAAGCCGTAGACGACCGGCTGCTGCTCGGGGAAAGGCCGCTCCAGGTCGTAGATCTCCTCCACCTGGACGCCGCGGACGCCAAAGTCGCTGATGAGGAGAGAGAAGAGGCCCGGGTCGGATTCAAGTTCCAGCCAGCCTTCACTGAGCTGTGCCAGCTGAGGTGGAATGTCAACAGTGGTTGTTGGAGCTGCTGCTGCTGCTGAAGATGATGTTGATGAGGATGAAGTGGTGGATGAGGTGGCCATAGACGAGGCCTGCTGCTGATCAGAAGATGCCGAAGATGATGAATTTTGATTTGAAGAGGAGGAGGAGGCGGTCGAGGTGACGGAGGCTGCTGCCGCCGCCGCCGCTGCCGATCCTCCGCTTGTCATCCTGGTGGTGGTGGTGATGACAGTGGTGTCCAGAATATCTTTTTATATTGTCTTCAAGAAGTGGTCCGTCCAAGAAAGAAAGAAAGAAGAAGAAGAAATAGAATCAAGAACAAAATAGAACCAAAGTCAGCAGCAGAAGAGAATCACAACAAGAATCAAAGTGAGAGAGAGAGTGAAAAAAATAGACAGCCGCTGCTGCGGCGGCGGCGCTACAATCGATGGTATCGAACGATAGTCGAGGGAAAGTGCTGCTGAATTTTAGCGAGACTTTTTTTAATGTTTTTTGCCGATGATCAACAAAGATCTGATCAGAGGGTCTGATAAGGGGATTTGATAAAATCTGATGAGTTCATGATGATCATCATGCTCATCGTCTCTCGCTGAAGAAGGGACTGGAGAGGCGGACCAGCTTCGTCAGCGTACAGCTGAAGACGGGCATCTCCTTCTTGCCGTTCATCTCCTTCCGCTCGTCGTCGTCATTTTCGTCCACCGGGACGCGGGACTGCCGCTTGAAGGCCACCTCGCGATTGACCAGCGTCAGCAGGGTCATCAAATCGAAAGAAGACCCTGAAGATGATCTTTGGATGGCGAATCGCCGCAGCACACCGGTCAGGTCCTGGATGAACCAGCTGCCGTTGACCGAGTTTCGCCAGCTGTAGTGGCCCGCGTAGGTACTTCGGTAGACGAGAAAGTCGGCGTGGGTGGGGATCTTCGCGGGGACGAGCGCCGAAGAAGAAGAGGTGCTCCAGGGAAAACTTCCTCCAGGACCATGTCCGTCGACCACCAGCTGATAGCCGGCGTCCAGCTTCCGCCCTCGACACGCCTGAATGAAGATCATCTTTGGCTTGCCGGCCAGTGTCGGACAGGCATCAGGTGTGAAGCTGTCAATCAGCAGATCCTCGTTAATTTCGCCGTCGGAGCAGAGGAGAACTGAAGAAAGGAAAAAGTCGTCGATTTTAGAGCTTCAACTTCAAAATAGAACCCCCTCCCAAAACATACCATCTCCCTCCCGTCCATGCGTCAGAATGGCCAGGACGAAGCTATCGAAGGGTCGATGGTCGACCTGTCTCTTCTCCGTCTCCAGGACCGCCCTCGTCCCGGCCACCGAGAGGTCGTGGTGCACCAGGACCTGGTAGTGGAGGTCGCGGAAGGTGGCCACCAGCGCCTCGACGTCCACGCGGCTGCCCGGCCGGGCGCCGCCGTCCTCCAGGTGGGAGAAGTTCTCGTAGTTCAGCACCAGAGCGCGGCCGCGAATCGACCTCGAGCTGGTCAGCTCCACCGTCGGGTAGTACAGATCTTCAACGGTGGACCCTTCGGTAGAAGAGGACATTTGGTTTGGAGAAGTACCGGAAGATGTTCGCTGGAAGAGCTTCGGCAGGGGATTCCAGTCGGTCTCCAGGCGGCGACCACCGTTGCTCATGTTTGTTTGGGATTTCTAAATTACGAGTCGCTTTTGTGTTGTTATGAGTGGAAAGAGGAAGGAATCAGGCAAAGACGCAGCTCCGGCAAAGCTTTCTTGAGAAACTGATTACACTGGTGTTGAGGAAAGAGAGCAGGTGTTGGTGTGTTACCATGGTGAAAAATGCTGTCGATGAGGATAATGATAAGGCGACCACCACTTGAGCGCACTCATGTAAATCTATTTCCCATTTCTACATTGTGTTTCTAAACCGATTTAAAATGAACTGAGCACTTATTGTATGTGAGATTATATTTATTGGGAAGACTTATCATCATCGTCATCCTCCTCCTTCCATCGGTGTAGTGTGCTGTAGTGTAGTGTGTGTCACAGTCATTGCTATCATTATCAACGGTTATCAACGGTCGGTCGGTCGGAAAGGGGGGGGGGGGAAAGAAGTTGAGGGGTAAAAGAGTAAAAATCGAGAAAAGAAAGAGAAAGAGGGTGGTGGTGGAATAAAGTTTGAGTGCGAGTTTTTGCTCTGCTGAAAAGAAATGTCGGTCGGTCGGTGTGTGGTGATGGAGGGAGAGAGAGGGAGGGAGAGAGAATGTAAACAACAACAAAAATGATCATCCAAAAAGAAGGCCTAGGCTTTCTTCTCCGTCTCCTCCGCCCACTCCTGAATGACGCCAATCCATCCGCCGTACTGCGGCCCACTGCTGCCGGAGATGAAGCGGACGCCCTCCCCTTCCTCCCTTGCCTCCACGTACGCCCCCGCCATCAGCCGCGGCTCCCAGGCGTCCTCGCCCACGTCGGTGCCAATGTGCGCCGAGCCCTGGCCCCAGCCGTACAGCCGGCCGCGCTCGGTGATGGCAAAGGCGCTAAAGTCGCCGCAGACGACCGCCTCCACCCGGTCCCCGCCAAAGGCCGCCTCGGGAATGGGCGTCAGCGTGTCCAGGGCCGCCTCCTCGGTGCCCACCTTCTCCAGGACGGCCTTGCCCAGGCCCAGCTTCCCATAGTTGACCGAGCCGGCGGTGAAGACGCGGCCGCGCGAGTCGAGCACTGTCAGGTGCTGCTGGCCGACGGCCACGGAGACCACCTCGCCCATGGAAATGCTGTTTTCGCTGTTTTCGGTGGAGTTGTTGTTGTTGTTGTTGTTCTCACTGTTGTTGTTGTTGTTTTCGCCGCCGTTGTTGGCGGTCGAGGTTTCATTTGAAGTAGCGATGGATGACTTGGTTTTGGTGGTGGTAGTGGGCACCACAGCTGGAAAGAGCTCCGCGTGCAGGCTCAAAGCGGGGCAGTTGATGCTCGTATCGGCGGCGTTTCCATTTCCATTGCCGTTGGTCATCTCCACCGGCGCGGCAGTTCGAAAGCCGAGCTGAAAGTAGTTGTTCAGGCCCCAGGCGTAGAGGGTGCCCGACTCGCTCAGCGCAAAGGAGGCCCACTGACCGGCAAAGATGCGGCGGATTTTGGGAGGTGGAGCTGAAGAGCCTTCCGCTGGAACTGCCACCTTGGAGAAGTCCACCTTCCCTGGGACGATAAAGAGCTCCCGCTTGGCGGCGATGCTGTCCAGGTCGGCCGCCTCGATCCGCCCCAGCTGGCCCTTGGAGCCCTCGCCCAGGGACAGCACCTCCCCCGCCTCCGTCAGCAGGAGGACGTGGTGGCTCCCCGAGGCAATGTCCACGATCTTCGTCGACGCCAGATTATCACCTTCCAGTTGGACACGCCGGGGCACCCGCGTCGGCAGGCGGTCACCGCCCTCCTTGGCGTCGTCCGCAAACAACCCGATCTTGTTGCTGTCGTCCCTGCCGGGGTGGAAATAGAAATAGAAACAGAAAGGATTTGGTTAGAAAATAGAACTCCAAAACAAACTTCAAAACATCACTTACTTGAGATTGCCCCAGAGGTACACCGCTCCCTCCGAGTCGAGGGCCACCGAGTGCATATCTCCGGCGGTCACCTTCACCAGCGTCCGCCCGGCCAGGTCCCCCCGGACCGGCAGCACCTTGGCGCACATCTTCTCCTCGTAGTCGTCGTCGTCCTCCTCCTCCTCGGAATCGGAATTCGAAGCATCATCATCACTGGAAGCAGCATCAGCATCACCGGCGTTGCCGTTCTTCTTCTCGGCCTCCTTCTCGCCATTCTCCGCCGCCGCCTGCTTCGAGGTGATCCGCCCCAGGCCGCCGTCGTCGTTCACCCCAAAGGAGAAGAGCGTGTCGCCCGCCTCCGAGAGGACCAGCGTGTGGTAGGCGCCGCAGGCGACCAGCCGGGCCTTCCCGCCGCCGGGCAGCTTCACCCTCGACGGCTCGCACCGCTTCAGCCGCCGCTCGCGGAAGGTCTTCTCGCGGGGGCCTAGCTCGCCGGCCAGCGGCTCGCCCAGCGTGAACAGGTCCCCGGAGGACCAGGAGCGGCGGAGGCGTTTGGAGGAAGAGGAGGAGGAAGAGGTGGTCGAGGAGGTTTTGGTGGTGGTGGAAGTGGCCACAGTTGAAGGGGCGGCGGCCTCCGAGGCAGCAGATGAAGCAGTCGTGGTGGTGGTGGTGACTGAAGAAGAGCTCTGCTCTTTGGAAAGGTCAGCTGAAGTGGCAGCAGCTGCAGCAGCTGGTACGGCCACCTGACCAGCCTCACCCTCGTCGGCGCTCTCCGAAGCCTTTCGCTTGCTGCCGGTGGTGACTGGGGCGGTGGTGGTGGTGGAAGTTTTTGCCTCTGTGGAAGGCTCGGTGGTGACAGCAGCAGCAGTGGTCGAAGTTGAAGCAGGAGCAGCAGCAGCGACGACAGCCGCGGCGGCGACCTCCTCCTCCTCCACCTCCATCGCCACTTCTTCACCTTCATCATCCTTCTCCGTCTCCTCTTTCTTCTTCTCCTCCACCTTCTCCTTCTTCGCAGGAAGAGCCTCCTCCTCGTCGCCGTTCTCCTGAACCGGAACAGAAGAAGAAGAAGAAGGTCCTGGTGGAGCAGCAGCAGCAGCTGGGACATCATCGGCTGGGGCCTCAGGAGCTGAAGCTTCTGGAGCAGCAGCAGCAGCAAGGTCGGCAGCTGCCTTTCTGCTTCGAGCAGTGGCTCGAGAAGTGGGCGCTTTTGGAGCAGCAGCAGCAGCCACCGCCTTCTTCGGCTTCTTTGCCGGGGCCTCTTCCTCCTCCTCCTCCTCCTCTTCCTCCTCATCTTCTTCGTCAACTGTCTCAGCGAGGACAGGAGCAGGAGGTGCCTTTTTACCTCGAGTGCTTCGAGGCGCTGGAGCAGCCGCAGCCTTCTTCGGCTTCACGGGCGTCGCATCGACGACCATCTCCTCTTCCTCTTCAGCAGCCGCTTTCCTGCTTCGAGCAGTGGCTCGCGGAGTGGGAGCTGCCTTTTTCGGCTTGGGAGCGGGCGGATCGACGACCATCGGCTCATCTTCTTCCTCCTCCTCCTCCTCCTCAATGACAGCAGCAGCAACGGCCACTTTTTTGCTTCTCGAAGAAGCTCCTCGAGAGCTCGGAACTGGAGTAGACGGGGCTGTGGCGGCGGTTTTGCGCTTTCGAGCAGAGGCGGTGGCAGCCGCAGCCGCTGGCTCCTTCTTCGCCGAGGCCTTGGCCACCGAAGCCTTGGCAGGCGTGGCCTTGACGGGCGTGGCCTTCACCGGCGTGGCTTTGATTGGAGTGGCCGCCGGTGTCGGCTTCGCCGGCGTCAGAATGTTCTTGATGGTGGCCGAGGCCACGACGGCGGCCGTTCGACGAGGCCGCGTGGACATGTTTGCAGGGGTGGTGGTGGTGGTGGTGGAGTTTGTTGTGGTGATGGTGGTGATGGTGGTGACAGTGATGATAATGGTGGTGATCAGAAAGAGAAGAACCGAAGCAAACGACGTGTGTTTGTTTCACTTCGATGAGAGAGTTCCTCGAGAGAAAAGCAGCAGCGAGAGTGAGTAAACGCAACACAGCAACACAGCAACAGCAGCAGCAGCAGCAGCGAGTCGCACAGAGAACGCAGCAGCAGCGGCAGCATTTCGCCGCAAAATCACGTGCCGGCTTCGGGCCAGTTCACAGAGGACGGTTTTTTGGCGAATCGCGCGATTGTTTGTTTTGTTTTGTTTTTTCGGAACTTTGGTGATTTCTAAATTGTTTTCTTGACTTTTTTCTGGTTTCACTCGTTTTTTTACCAGAAAACTAGAGCAATCTTTGTTTGATAAAGGGATCGCTGCTCACTTTTCAGCACAACTTTACTGCCCTTCACTTAAAAAGAACTAGTAGAGCTGGTACAAGAGGCTTGCTGAGCACAAATTCACAATTTTTATTCGGAATATCTGAAACATTGCAGTTTGTTTAGTATGAAAAAAGAAAGATAATTGAACAGTTTATTTTGTTACAGTTCACTTGATTCTCATCACCACCAGCTGGCGGAGAGCAGCTGCTGGAGCGTAGGGTAGGGCTCACTTCTGCCCAGGATGAATTGCTCATGGGGAACACCCGGATGGAGCAGGGGAAGGGTGGACCGAAAGTACTCGAGATTAGTTGAGTAGGAGGAAGAGCTGTTAGCCTTTTGCTCAAGAAAGTTGCAGAGATCGATAGCACGTCTCACACAGTAGAACTGTTCAAGGTGTAGTGCCTGCAGTTGGGGCATCACCACCGGCAGGTTCAGCCATAGAGGCAGCTTTGAAGAGGTAATTCTCAGCTCCAGATCGAGGGCTCGAAGAGAGAGCAACTGAACGGGCGTCTGCTGCCCAAGCTCATTCCCCAGCAGCCCCTCCTCAGCAGCTGTCCAACTCGTATAGCCCCTGGTCATTTCCAGAGCCAAGTGGACCAGCTGCGGAAGTGACGACAGGGCGGCGAAGAGTGCCCGGATCGGTCGGGGCGCCGCCTCGATGCTCAGCGAGAGCGTGTTGAGCGAGGGAAAGTGGCGGCAGAGGAGTGGGACATCGAAGTCCGCCCAGCTTAGCTCACACAGATCGAAGCGAACGATGCGCCGGCGAAGGGCAGGACTGAGCGCCAGCAGACGTTCAGTGGGCCAGCCAGATAAGTGCACCTGCAGGCGGTGGTCCTCCCCCTCCTCCTCCTCCTCATTGTTGACATTGCCAGCGGCGTAACGTTCCAACGAGCGGAGAGAGGCTTCTGCGGTGGGAGAATCACCACTGTCCTCCCAGGCATAGATGGCCAGCACCCGCAGCTGCGTCATCCGGCAGAGGTCGGGCGGCAGCAGGGGAAAGTTGTCATATCTGCTCATGGACAGACACTGCAGGGCGGGCAGTTCGTTGATGGCGGCGGCTAGGCGGCGGCTGAGCGGCTCGCCATAAGGATTAGAATGATCTTCGTTGGGAGAGCCCCCGAGGTTGTCTAAATGGCACACCTCCAGACTGGTCAGCTGACGCGCCCACTGAGGCCGCCGCAACAGGGCGAGCAGGTTCTCGCCGAGGGCGCTGCTCTGCCAGATGAACACCAACTCAGTGATGGCGGAGAAGACGGCGGTGACGATCAGCTCGATGGTCGCCTGGTCAAAGAGCTGGTCCTCCTCCTCCACCAGCAGGTAATTCCTCCTAGTAAGTCGGGCGGTGGTGGTGGTGTTCGGAAGGTGACCCTTCGGAAAATGGTAGTTTGGTCGTTCATCGGCCGCTGATGGCAGCAGCAGCAGCTGCACGCTGGGAGATAATGCAAGCGAGTGGGCGGGTATGCCTGATTTCCACTTGAAAGTGGCAAAGTTGAACAATTGTCTGTCGATGATCAGCGTCTTCACGCGGCGATTGGCCGCCCGCACCAGACCGGCACTGCGAGGGCTCATCCTGGCCGACGTCAACTGGTCATACGTGGGAAGCATCTTCACCACCTGAATGATACAAAGGTCCGGGAGGGGGCGTCGAGGTGCCATGGTGGTCGGTTGAGTAGAGAAATTGAGGACCAGAGAAAACAAAGTGCAAAACACTGAGGAAGAGAAAGGTGAACAAAAAAATGCGAATATGATGCACCTGACGAGCGCACATGTGGTCTGCTGTGCTGGGTCCTCCAAAAAGGTAGGGCCTAGCAGGGACAGGGAAATTATCGCGTCCATTTAGTTTAGCGCCCTCTAACGTACAGCAGAAGAGGGGACACGGTTCCTGTCTCTAGGAACTTCATTTTATTTTTGACCAGTGCAGTCCCTTTACGGACAATGGTTTTTTGTAGAGTCAACAGTAGAAAAAACATGCGGAAATGTTTCACAGTTTTTATTTTGAAAAAAAATTGTAACTGTTTCAGTGTAGTGAAGGAGAAGTCAAACACAGTTTACTGGATCCTCTCATCACCAGCTGGCGGAGAGCAGCTGCTCGAGGGTAGGGTAGGGCTTCATATAGCCCAGGATGACTCGCTCATGGGGAACACCCGGATGGAGCAAGGGAAGGGTAGACCGAAAGTACTCGAGATCAGTTGAGTAGGAGGAGCTGCTAGCCTTTTGCCGAAGAAATTTGCAGAGTTCGGTAGAACGGCTCACACAGCAGAACTGTTTGAGGTGGAGGGCCTGCAGTTGGGGCATCGCCGCCGGTAGGTTCAGCCACGAAGGCAGATTTGAAGAGGTAATGCTCAGCTCCAGATCGAGGGCTCGAAGAGAGCGCAACTGAACGGGCGTCTGCTGCTGCTGCCCAAGCTCATTCCCCAGCAGCCCCTCCTCAGCAGCTGTCCAACTTGTATACCCCCTGGTCATTTCCAGCGCCAGGTGGACCAGTTGCGGAAGTGATGACAGGGCGGCGAAGAGTGCCCGGATCGGCCGGGACGCCGCCTGGACGCTCAGCGAGAGCGTGTTGAGCGAGGGAAAGTGGCGGCAGAGACGGGGCACATCGAATTTCGCCCAGCTCAGCTCACTCAGATCGAAGCGAACGATGCGCCGGCGAAGGGCGGGACTGAGCGCCAGCAGCCGCCCAGTGGGCAGCCTGCCATACAGCTGTACCTGTAACGGGTGGTCCTCCTCCTCCTCCCCCTCCTCATTGTTGACCTCAACGTAACGCTCCAGCGCGAGTAAAGAGGTCTCTTCGACTCTAATATCGTCGCCCCAACCGCAGTGTGCAGAGATGGCCAGCACCTTCAGTTGCGTCAGCTGGCAGAGGTCGGGCGGCAGCAGGGGAAAGGCAGTTTTTGCGCTCATGGTCAGACACTGCAGCGAGGAGATTTGGTTGATGGCGGCGGCCAGGCGGCTCAGTAGCTCGCCAGGAGGAGGAGGAGGAAGGGGTTTGTTGTAAACAAACCAGCCGTTGCGTTGGAACACCCCCAGACTGGTCAGCTGACGCGCCCACTGGGGTCGCTCCAGCAGGGCGGCCAGTTTCTTGCCGAAGGCGTCGCTGTGCCAAAAGAGCTTCAGCTCGGTGACGGCGGAGAAGACGACGGTGATCAGGTCGATGGTCACCTCGTCAAAGAGCTGATCCTCCTCCACCAGCAGGTAATGCCACCTGGTTAGTCGGGCGGTGGTGGTGATGTTCGGGTAGTCCGAAAAGGGTTCACCAGGCGCTGCTGCTGGCAACATCAGCAGCTGCACACTAGGAAAGAATGCAAGCGAGTGGGCGGGTATGCCTGATATCGTCTCGGAACTGCGAAACTGGAAGTTGCTCCGACGTGTGGAGATGATCAGCGTCTTCACGCGGCGATTGGCCGCCCGCACCAGACCAGCACTGCGAGGGCTCATCCTGGCCGCCGTCAGCTGGTCATACGTGGGAAGCATCTTCACCACCGCGATGATACAGAGGTCCGAGGGTGGGCGTCGAGGTGCCATGGTGGTCGGTTGAGTAGAGAAATTGAGGATCAGGGAAAACAAAGTGCAAAAAAGTGAGAGAAAAAACGTGGAAAAAATGCGGATATGATGCACCTGAGGAGCGCACATGTGGTCTGCTGTGTCCTCCAAAAAGGTAGTGCCTAGCAGGGACAGGAGAATTATCGAGTCCACTTAGTTTAGCGCCCTCTAACGTACAGCAGAAGAGGAGACACGGTTCCTGTCTCTGGGAACTTCATTTTCTTTTTGACCAGTGCAGTCCCTTCACGGTCTTCTGTAGAGACAACGGTAGAAAAAACCTGCTAAAATTTTTCACAACTTTTATTTTGAAAAAAAAATTGTAACTGTTTTAGTGTAGTGAAGGCAAAATCAAACATAGTTCACTGGATCCTTATCACCAGCTGGCGGAGAGCAGCTGCTCGAGGGTAGGGTAGGGCTCCTCTTCGCCCAGGATGAATTGCTCATGGGGAATACCCGGATGGAGCAGGGGAAGGGTGGACTGATAGAATTTTAAATCAGCCAAATAAGAGGAGAGGCGAGTCTTTTTTTAAGAAAGTAGCAGAGATCGGTAGAACGGCTCCCACAGTAAAACTGTTTGAGGTGGATCGCCTGCAGTTGGGGCATCGTCGCCGGCAGGTTCAGCCACTGAGGCAGATTCGAAGAGGTAATGCTCAGCTCCAGATCGAGGGCTCGAAGAGAGCGCAACTGAACGGGCGTCTGCTGCTGCTGCTGCTGCAACCCAAGCTCATTCTCTACGTTCACCACCTCTTCAGTGGTAAAACTTGTCAACTCCCTGGTCATGTCCAGCGCCAGGTGGACCAGCCGCGGAAGCGAGGATAGAGCGGCGAAGAGTGCCCGGATCGGCCGGGGGGCCGCCTGGACGCTCAGAGTGAGCGTGTTGAGCGAGGGAAAGTGGCGGCAGAGGAGTGGGACATCGAAGTCCGCCCAGCTTAGCTCACACAGATCGAAGCGAACGATGCGCCGGCGAAGGGCAGGACTGAGCGCCAGCAGACGTTCAGTGGGCCAGCCAGATAAGTGCACCTGCAGGCGGTGGTCCTCCCCCTCCTCCTCCTCCTCATTGTTGACATTGTCAGCGGCGTAACGTTCCAGTGAGCGGAGAGAGGCTTTCGCGGTGGGAGAATCACCACTCATGTCATCCCAGGTATAGATGGCCAGCACCCGCAGCTGTGTCATCCGGCAGAGGTCGGACGGCAGCAGGGGAAAGCCGATATATGCGGCCATGGAGAGACACTGCAGGGCGGGCAGTTCGTTGATGGCGGCAGCTAGGCGGCGGCTGAGCGGCTCGTTAGGAGGAGAACGACCTCTGCCGGGACCACTTGGAAAATGGTCGAAATTGAGCACCTTCAGGCTGGTCAGCTGACGCGCCCACCGGGGCCGCTCCAGAAGGGCGACCAGGTTCTCGCCGAGGGAGCCGCTATGGCAGGCGAACTGCAGCTCGGTGACGGCGGAGAAGATGGTGACAATCAGATCGATGGTCGCCTCGTCTGCGAAGAACTGCTCCTCCTCGTGCCTGCCCACCAACAGGTAATTCCACCTGCTGAGTCGGGCGGTGGTGGTGTTCGGGAGTTGATCCGGAAAGTGGTCGGGTCGTTCAGCAGTCGTTGCAGGCGGCAGCAACTGCACGCTAGGAGATAATGCAAAGGAGTAGCCGGGAAGGCCAGATGTCCAGTTGATGGTGTCACTGTCGTTTAAACGTCTGGTCATGACCAGCGTCTTCACGCGGCGATTGGCCGCCCGCACCAGACCGGCACTGCGAGGGCTCATCCTGGCCGCCGTCAGCTGATCATTGGGGAGCAGCATCTTCACCACCTGAATGATACAGAGGTCCGGAAGGGGGCGTCGAGGTGCCATGGTTGTCGGTTGAGTAGTGAGATTGAGGACCAGAGAAAACAAAGTGCAAAAAGGTGAGGAGAAAAAACGTGGAAAAAATGCGGATATGATGCACCTGAGGAGCGCACATGTGGTCTGCTGTGTCCTCCAAAAAGGTAGTGCCTAGCAGGGACAGGAGAATTATCGAGTCCACTTAGTTTAGCGCCCTCTAACGTACAGCAGAAGAGGAGACACGGTTCCTGTCTCTGGGAACTTCCATTTTCTTTTTAGCCAGAGCAGTCCCTTTACTGACAGTGGTTTTTTGTAGAGTCAACAGTAGAAAAAAACCTGCGGAAATGTTTCACAGTTTTTATTTTGAAAAAAAATTGTAACTGTTTTAGTGTAGTGAAGGAGAAATCGAATACAGTTCACTGGATCCTCTCATCACCAGCTGGTGGAGAGCAGCTGCTCGAGGGTAGGGTACGGCTCAACATAGCCCAGGATGACTCGCTCATGGGGAACACCCGGATGGAGCAGGGGAAGGGTGGACCGAAAGTACTCGAGATCAGCTGAGTAGGAGGGGCTGCTAGCCTTTTGCTCAAGAAATTCGGAGAGTTCGGCAGAACGTCTCACACAGTAGAACTGTTTGAGGTGGATGGCCTTTAGTTGGGGCATCACCGCCGGCAGGTTCAGGATCAGCCACGGAAGCAGACTCGCAGGGATAGAGGTCACCTCTAAATCGAGGGCGCGAAGAGAGCGCAACTGGACGGCGATCTGCGGATGATGATGCTGCTGCCGCCCAAGCTCATTCCCTGCCATCTCCGCCAACTCCATCGCGTCTGCAGCATCAATAGTTATATGACGTGTGGGACAGCTTATTCTCAGCGCCAGGTGAACTAGCTGCGGAAGTGACGAGAGGGCGGTGAAGAGTGCCCGGATCGGCCGGGGCGCCGCCTCGACGCACAGCGAGATCGAGTTGAGCGAGGGAAAGTGGCGGCAGAGGCGGGGGACATTCCCTCGCACATTCCAGCTCAGCTCCGCATGATCGAAGCGAACGATGCGCCGGCGAAGGGCAGGACTGAGCGAATGCAGCTGCTCAGTGGGCAGCCAGCCAGAGAGGTGCACCTGCAGGCGGTGGTCCTCCCCCTCCTCCTCCTCCTCATTGTTGACATTGTCAGCGGCGTAACGTTCCAGTGAGCGGAGAGAGGCTTCCGCGGTGGGAGAATCACCACCGTCCTCCCAGGCATAGATGGCCAGCACCTTCAGCTGCGTCATCCGGCAGAGGTCGGACGGCAGCACGGGAAAGCCAGTCTCCGCGCCCATGGTCAGACACTGCAGCGAGGAGATTCGGTTGACGGCGGCGGCCAGGCGGCGCAGTAGCTTGCCGGGAGGAGGAGGAGGAGGGGGCTCAGTGTCATCACCCGAGACGTCGCAATGGAACACCGTCAGACTGGTCAGCTGATGCGCCCACTGGGGCCGCTCCAGCAGGGCGGCCATGTTCTCGCCGAGGGCGTCGCTGTGCCAGGCGAGCTGCAGCTCGGTGACGGCGGAGAAGACGGCGGTGACGATCAGCTCGATGGTCGCCTGGTCGAAGACCTGGTCCTCCTCCACCAGCAGGTAATTCCAACTGGTGAGTCGGGCGGTGGTGGTGGTGGTGTTCGGGTAGTCCGAAAAGGGTTCACCAGGCGCTGCTGTTGGCAACATCAGCAGCTGCACACTAGTAGAGGATGCAAGCGAGTGGGCGGGTATGCCTGATATCGTCTTGAAACTGGGAAATTGGAAGCTTCTCAAACGTCTAATGATGATGAGCCTCTTCACGCGGCGATTGGCCGCCCGCACCAGACCGGCACTGCGAGGGCTCATCCTGGCCGCCGTCAGCTGATCATTGGGGAGCAGCATCTTCACCACCTGGATGATACAGAGGTTCGGGATAGGACTTCGAGGTGCCATAATTGAGGATCAGACAAAACAAAATGGAAAACGAGGGAAGCTGGCCAGAGAAAATGAGGAAATGGATGTAGCACCTTGCGAGCACGTGTGTTCGTGTTGTGGACACTGCAGATTTTTTGCTGGGGCTGTCTGGGTCAATGCGTGTAAATAGCCGACGGTGTAAATAGAGAGCTGGTGCCGGCGATGATGAAATGCTATGCATATGAATCATATGATATGATAAAAGGAAAAAAATAAAAAGTGCACCAGATTTTTCAACCACACACCCACTGAGGGGAATTTAATCATTAGCAGTAGCATTGGTGTTGCGTGTGTGCTCTTTACAAAGAAGGAGGAGAAATCTGGGTAATTACAGTTGGAGCTAAGGCTAAGGCTTTGCTGTGGCGAGAAGAGAGGAGGAGGAAGAACTGTTTTGTTTTGCGGTGTTGTTTCCTCAGTAGAAGGGCGCGCGAATGTAAAAGTTGTCCGAGGCCCACTTGTCCTTTCGGCCTATGAGCGAGCGGACAAAGCCGACGTGGTCGGGGTTGTAGCTGGGGTCGATGCCGTAGTTGGGGACCTGGGGAGAAAGAAAGAGAAAGAGAAAGAGAAGAGGTGTTTAGAAAATGAGAAATGAGAAAAACCTTTTCGAAACAAAACAAAAAGGCAGCACTTACAAAGCTCTCGTAGACGAGCTCCCGGTGCTCGCCGTCGTTCAGGTCAAACTGCAGACTGTCCACGTCGTAGATGGGCGTGAGAATGAAGTCGCCCATCATCTCCAGCTTCCCCGCCACGTAGTTGTAGCGCGTCTCCGCCCAGTGGCTGTTCCAGTAGAAGTTCCAGTCCTTGAACTTCGTCCCCTCCATGTCCCAGTCGTCCATCTGCAGCTTCTCAATGTCCACCACCATGTCGTCGATGTCCTCCACCGGGGTGTTCCACTTGTACACCAGCAGCTCCGAGTAGTCGGCCGCGTCCAGCAGGTACTTCTCCTTGTAGGCGTCGCCGATTGCCTGCAGGTACTCCCGTGTCATCACCGGGCTGTTCACCTGGTACGGCTGAAAAAAAAGTGAGAAGAGTAAAAGTTAGCATTGTTGAGGGTGAAAGGAAAGGTGTTCGAAGATGAAGTAGACTCACAATATTCCGCTCCTTGATCTTCTTCAGCGCTACGTCCGGGTCCGTGTCCAGGTAAACGATCAGGTGCGGGCGGAGCAGCTGGTGGGCGGTGTTGTAGCGCAGGCGGTAGTAGTAATCGTAGGCTAAAAAAAGTTAAAAAAACATTAGCATCATAATCAAATAAAAGGATCCTAAATAGAATTCCCCAATTCTACTCACTGTCCCGCGGCAGCCAGCCCGTCTTGTACATCGCATCGGCAAAGACAAAGTCGCTAAAAGGCGATCGCTCGAGGACGACGCCCTGGCCGGTGCTGAGCAGGTGGATCATGGCGTCGATGTACTGCCAGTAGCGCTGGCGGTAGAAGAAGACCTTCAGCCAGCTGACCGCCTCGTGCTTCGGATTCTCGTAGAAGCCCTTCTCGTCGAGGGCGGCCAGCTTCGGGTGGATGTACTTGTTCAGGGTGCGGTAGTCGAAGCCCTGGTCGTTGATGTAGTAGTCCTCGATGCGCGGCTCGGGGAAGTACTTCATGCCGAGGGCGTCGGCCAGTTTCGCCGCCAGCGCCGCCTTCTCGCTGCCCATGTTCCCCTCCACGACGACCACCTTCGAGTTGGGATTCATCCGCAGGTAGGTCGGATCGAGGAAGTCGAACCTCAGGTGGAGCTTCGTGTAGGACTTGCGCTTGTAGTCGAAGGGCGCCGGGCGGATGAAGGACTCATCCTGGTTGCGCAGCGAGACGATCGAGCGAGTGCTGGTGGTGTTCGGTGTGCTGGTGGCAGAGGTGATCACTGGCAGGAGGCTTCTGCTGGCAGAAGAGGAAGAAGTGGTCTTCGCCGCCGAAAGAAGTTTTGATGAAGATCCCGAAGCAGAAGTTGCGGACCGGGCGAGAAGGCTGCCGCAGAATCGCAAGGCGGTGCTCATGGCTGCTGCTGATCCTGATGAAAATAGTGATGATAAGGAGAATTAGAAGATAAGAAGAAGGTAAACAAGATGACCTTCACCGAAGACAAACCTCGACCCAAGAGAAATAGAACCAGAAAAAAAACCTTCCGCACACTTTTGTGGTCGACGCGACCAAAACACAGCCGAAGCAAAGTCAAAGTCAGAGGGGCAGCGCCCTGTGTCCACCTTTACTCCTTGCCAGCACTGCAACGTACTCTGCGGACAGCCCAAACAGTGGGCGGGAGCCCCCAGCACCGCCAGCGTTTTCCGTAGAACGCGTGATCGGCAGACGATTCACGTTTTGTTTTGGATTTCTGATTTTGACCAGGAAATTCCTGGCAGGAATCAAGTTGGAGTTACACACGGAGTTTTAATATGAAGAAGTAAAAATCGTTTAGACGGTAATGAGGTTGGCGGAGAGGAGGTGAATCCGCGTCTGATCGGCGACCATCCTCGCCACCGGCGGCCGCAGCAGGTCGCGCGCCTCAAACTCCAGCTTCTCAAAGGCGATCTCGTAGGCGGCCACCACCGCCCCGTAGTCGAGGGCAATCTTGTTGTCCGCCAGGGCGAGGACCACATTTCGAACGCGCGCCACCCGCTCCCGCTCCTCCGCCCCGATCGCCCCGGCGTCAATCACAAAGCCGCCCTGGTTCGCCTCGGCGCAGGCCGTCGTCGTCAGGTAGACGGCCCCGTTGTTGCCCAGGGCAATGTACACGCCGCAGGGCAGCGAGTGGCAGTGGATCTTCCGCTTGGCGATCATCGAGGGCGAGACCTGCACCAGCGTCCCCTGCCCGAGCTTGCCGTACTTCAGACTGCGCGTGTACAGGCCCAGGGCGCCGTCCTCGAAGAGCGTCTGCACCTCGGCGCAGATCAGGTCGCCCTCGGCGAGGTACTGCCGCATCAGCAGCTCATCTTCGGTGGTCTTCCGGCGCAGCTCCCCGCCGGGGAGGTTGACGCTACTGAGCTGAAGAATCGACAGCAGGCGGGCGTTGGTCTCCACGCGCCAGCGCTTCTGCTGCACCTCGGTGATGCGGCCGACGACGACGTCGCCGATGGCGCCGTTGTAGCGCGTCCGCAGGGGCCGCACCGAGATGAGGCGGTTGATGGGCTCGACGACGCCCGCCAGCGAGGCGATCAGCTTCTTCTCCAGCTGGTTCGAGGCTCCTTTGAGGTCTTCTTCGTCTTCGTCCTGGTCCTGCTCCTCGACAAACTCGTCGTGGTAGGTGCCGTGGCCGCGCATGAAGCTCCCGTCGATGGTGATGGTGTCCCCCGGCAGGACGTACTTGACGCGCTGCTGGCGCTCGTTTTCAATTACAATTGGGTCCAGCTGCGCCTTCACCTCCTCGAAGGAGAAGAGCTCGATGTTTGGCTGCTGGTTTTGGTGGTGGTGGTGGCCCTGGTGGCCATGGTGGCTGCTGCTGGTGTTTAAAGTAGTGGTCATGGTTGTGGAGATCTGAAAGAGGGAAAAAGAAAATGAAGATGAGTTCTAAATGAAAAAGATGATGATGGCGATGGTGGTAGTACCTTTTGTGTTGAAGTGTTTGACACCTGAGATAATCGCTTATCAGGTGTAGTGATTAGAGTCCAGAACACAAAACAAAAGAATCCCGAATCTGAGAATCCGAGATTTAGAAATTCAATCCAAGTTGTCCGCTCTGTGTTGTTTACAAGCGGCAAACACATGTGGCGGCGGCGGCCTGCACGTCCTCTACGACTGCGTCAAACGACGACGCCTGAATTTCTCAACTTTTTTTGCGCTCTTTTTTGCAACTTTAAAACTTTGACTTTTCATTTTCTTTTTTTTTTCGTTTTCAATCTAATCTTGTTTTCTATTTTTAAGAGCAGGTTTTATTCTCTCTCTCCTTTTAGTAGCAGCAGTAAATCTTGCATCTTTACAAGCTTTCAGGTTTCCCTCTGCCTACGCGTCGCTTCATCCCTTTTAGATTTCGCCGAATCTCCAGAGAGTGCTCCTTTGAATCAGAGGGCTCCTCCTTTGAAAAAGGCCAACTCAAAGTTGTCAAGGGAATTATTATTCTATTTTCCTTGCTTTCAAATTGCTAAACGAATTTGCTACTACCCGCTCCCGACGAATGAGTTTCAGCAACGGCAGGAGCAGCAAAAAGAGAGTACATACATTAGTAATCGTTGAAGAAGAAGAAGAAGAAAACGAAGAAGTGGAACGAGAGAACTTTTCATGCTAAGCAAGACCATAAACATGAGGAGAAAGAGCAACTCCGAGGACGATTCTAGGATTTTATTTCCTATTGAAACACACGCACTGAAGGCCCTACTCGGAACGGAAATATTCAGTCAAGCGAACGAATTTGGAAATTATCATATATGCGCTGCTGCCAATAGCAAGAAGGAAAAAAAGCGCACAGGCAAATCGAAATCGATCGACTCGCTCACTTTTGGGGAATTATTAATAACGACTCTGCCCAACTCTGACGAACAACTCTAACTCTAACTAACTCTCTCTCTCTAACCGATTTCAGGCGAAAGGAATCATCAGATTGAAAGGAATGAAGAAAATGAGCGAGCTAATAATAACATCAGATCTGATGTTATTCAAGGGAAATGTCGATGGGCATCATCATCATCATCAGAGGAAAAAGATCCTCTGCAAAGAAAGCTACCACAGAGGAGAAGAAAGAGCAAGAAAGGAGAGCCTAAAGAGTAAACAGCAAATTAGGCAATCGTACAAATCACCTAAGCAGCAGCAGTATCCACACTTCTTTATCTCCTCTGCTGTGGTACTTATTATCACATTATATCTTTTGCTCAAATATTTTGACTGCACTAATAATCTCTCACTTTTTTCTAGCAGCACACACTCAGCCTGGAGCAGAGATCTGCTGTTTTGGAAATAGGCAACAGAAACCTTTGGAACCCCGAGAAGTGGAAGAGCAAACAAACAGTCGCCACCGCTGCGAATGCAATGCAGCAGAACACTTTTCTCGCATTCTCGCTCTCTCACTTGCTCTCAGCAAACAGAACCACCACCTCACTTTGTACTCTCTCTTTCTCTCTCCCTCGATGGCTATATTCTGGAAGGGAAAGAGAAAGAGAGTATCCAAAAGAGAATCCAACAGCACCGAGAGAAAAAGTTGCAACGTGCCAACGCGGCCGGTTCTATTTCTATTTCTCTCTGCCGTTGCTGCCATCGCCGTTTCCAACACCGCAAAGTGCCGTCGCCGTCTCAGTCAGCCAAAAGTGTTCCAAAAGAGGCCTCGCTGAACTATTCCAACGCGCCATTCCACTTCTTCTTCTTCTTCTCTCTTACTTACTTCTACTTATTTCTCATCAGGCCAACACCTACGCAACAAACACACAGACACTTTCTCTCTCTCTCTCAACCGACCAAGACGACGACGAACAAAATTTTCCCGCCATATGAAGCTTCGCTGGTCGTCGTTCCATTAACTTTAAGAGCCAAACTCTCTCTCTCTCTCTTTCTGACTTCTCTTTTCTGGGCTAATTTGCCAGCAACACCAGACCCGAGCAACACCAGCAAATACTACTTCAGCAGAAGCAGCAGCAGCAGCAGCTAATATTAGCCAGTCTAATGAGAGCAATGTCCAGCTCCGTTCCCTTCTTCTCTCTTCTTGTTCCTCATTGAAATGGCGGCTCCCACTAATTCAAGCGCCTAAATATACCGTTCCTATTACCATTCTTCCCGGAGAGAAAGAGAATGCGGTGGTGAATGGCCACTTGTCAACAGCAGCAGCAGCAGCAGCAGCCGCCGTTGTTCAACAGTTTCTACCCGGTGAACACTCACACACTCAAGATCGATTCAGCTGACAAGTCTCCTGCGTGATCAAGTACAATGCTGAAAACGGCTGTTGTTATTGAGGAAATTAATGGCCCACGCTAATGTGAGTAGACTTGAACTTTTTTTGTCTCTTTTTCTCTTTTGTTTTTGTTTTCTAATTACCGGTTGCGCTTTTTCTAAGCGGTGTGTTGACTTTTGCAAAAGCAATGCAGAAAAGTGAGCCTTTTTCTGGAGTGAAAAATTATTTGCTGCTGCTGCTTAGGTGCTCTTCTTTCTTTTCTTTCTTTTCTTTTCCTTTTGCTGCCCCGCTTCCTTTGGCAAACACCGAAAGTGCACTGAGACACTTTGTTCTTTTGTCTCTTTCTTTCTTTACCGTTTTGTCTCTCTGTGTGTGTGTGTGTGTGTGTGTGTGGGCTAGTGCCAAATTTATCTCCCGTGTCACTCTTTTAGACACCTCTCCAGCAGGTAAAGTACACCTCTCTCTCTCTCTCTCTCTTTGCTCTATTTAATATTTAATGTGTCTATTTAAGACAACAAAAATGTTTGCCGCCTTAACTTTCAGTAATTGTACCCAAATGGTCGCCTATTATTTCCCTCCGTTTTCACCGGTAATTGCCGGTGGTAATAAACGAGGGACTCTGTTAGCATAAAACGACAAAAGTGGAAGCGCACAACTTTCATTACCAACTTTCAACACGCAGACTCTCTCTCTCTTTTTCAGCGTAACGGAAACGGTAAAAGTCATGTCGTAGACAGAGAGTGTCGTCAACGAAAAAGACGATAAATTGCCGATAATTTTATGATTTTACAACTTACTTTTCCTATCTATGCAAAGTGTGTGTGTGTAGCTGTACACACTTTTCTATTTTCTAGTCATTGCCTTGATTTTTGGCTCTTCTTTTTCTTCTTCTTCTTCAGTTCGAAGCGTTCACCGCAAACCGTTGTTGGGCAATAAAAAAATGACAACATTTTAGGTAGCGGAGGAAAAAACTGTCATTTAACTTTCTTTTTTCCGCCTAATTTAAGTTGAAAAATAATTTTCGCTGCATTTGAGAGTTTTCAGGTTTTTACTAGTAATTTTTTGTGTTTTTTAAAACAAAATGTAAATACGCACTAACGAGGAAGCTTAGCTAGCTGCTAGAGATGAAGGAAAAAGCTAAGTGAGCCAACTCAACTTTTTTCCTTTTTTCTTTTCTTTCTTTCTGTCCTAAGCTCATGTCTTTTCGCTTCGTTTCGTTTCTTGCAAAGCTCACTTTGCCTAATATGTAAATTAAAATTTAATTTAAAAGTTTTCTCGCTAAGCGCTCTTCTAATTTTTTCTTATTCGTCTTCGTCTTTTACTTTTTTCCATTTCGGCAGAAAAGAAGTACTCTTCTTGTAGTCGGAAATGTGCGCTGTAATACATAAGTTTGCCAAGCAAGCAAACGAGCGAGCGATTGTAGCGCTGTTTGTCATATTCCGTCCTCGCACAGTTTTTTTCAGCTGAATTGGTGTTCTTGCACTTTCAAGCGCTTCTAGGTCAGCGCTTCAGTTTTTGCAAACGAGAGAAAACTAAACAAAACAAAATTGAAAGCCGATCGACACAGTTTTTGAGGAGAGACGGAAAAAGTTTTTGACGAGTGTTTTTGTTTTTTGTGTGTGTTTCTCGCACCGACTGTGTGGTGGTGGTGGTGGAAACCTAACCTAATGTTGTCGCTGTTTCAATTGACAATTCATGTCAATCGATGAGAAATGGCTGCTGCTGCTTCTGCTGCTTCTGTTGTTGCTAACGACGAGGACGACCTTTCAAAGACCAAATTCAATTTTTTTACTAAAACTGTGGCTAAAAGAAACTACTGCGTTTTTAGCGCTAACCTGTCACAGTCAAGTCAGTTCAGTCAGTCAGTCAGATCTGCTGATTTTGTAAAGTTTTGCTTCAGCTGATGAAATTGTCCCCTCTCTTTCCTCTTCCTTTGTTCCAGTAATGTCCCTAAAGAACTCTTCAAAGTTAAGGTTAAGTGTGTGACAGCAATGAAGAAATGCTGGTTACCTCCAAATGAGAGGAGGACACCTCTCGATCGAATGTTCCTGAAAGGTAACATTCCGAGGGAGCTGCAGCAGCAGCAGGTCGAACCGGGGCGGAATCGATTGACAGAGCTGCTGCTGCTGTTCTGTCCTGCACTTTCCATTTCTCTCTCTCTCTCTCTCTCTCTCTCTCTCTCTCTCTCTCTCTCTCT
>JAALOO010000338.1_pt1 | contig 42910 bp, 37 predicted proteins | sample 7257641 | NCBI WGS metagenome assembly JAALOO01 (sample SAMN14085613, study PRJNA598686) | mite metagenome | biome: ENVO:01001000; feature: ENVO:01001002; material: ENVO:01001226; isolation source: single female mite from University of Michigan culture on fish food culture... ...
TCTCTCTCTCTCTCTCTCTCTCTCTCTCTCTCTCTCTCTCTCTCTCTCTTCTCTACTGTTGGCAATTATTATTAATGCTAACACTAGCACTTTCTTTCTCTTTCACTTCTGGGCGATGATCATTGTTCGAAGAGAGCACTTTGCTCACTCACTATGTATGCAAACAAACTAGCGAGGGAGACATAGCTCCTAATCCTTGGCAATTCTGCTGTTGCTGCTGGTGTCCATCTAGCTGACAAACAGAGAAAAAGAGATCGGGGAAAAGTGAAAGTGCTCGGACTGTCGTCTTAATGGCGCATTCACTCTCTTTCTCTCTCTCACCAAAACACACCTTAAAACGAGAGCTCGCTCAAATGAGAGTGAGGCTCATCTGTTATTGAGGCAAAGAAAGCCTCATTGTGCATAGGGCAATAAACATAGTGTGGTGGTAGTGCCCTTTAGCACACCATGCCGCAAAGGCATTACCATCAGCCGCACAGTCATTGCCGCCAATAGACACAAGTCAGTGCGGTGAGAGATGTTCAAGAAACCGTCGTAATACAATTAGCAAATTAGATTTCACTGATAAACGACCAAGGGGAACGGTGTTTGCTTCCTGCTGAAGAGCAGCAAACGTTGTGAGAGGCATCGAAGACAGAAGACAGAAGACAGAAGACAGAAGAGTGCAGTGCATGGCTGAGTGAAATATACAACGATTAGTGATGCCCCTCTACCGGCATCTTTATATTTGCCTGAAAGAGTGCGAGTGCACTGCAGCAGCTTTGCACATTCATCGCCATTCTCGCCGTTCATCTATCTGGCTAATAATTCCACAAAGCCATTCGGTGTCGATTAGCCCCTCTTCTTTTTTACTTTGCCTACCCGTGCCGGTTTTCTTCTTCTTACCATCTTCCCCTTTCCTGAATGAATAGCTGTTTGCATTTAAAGCAGCAGCAGCAACAGCCACTTTGGGTTGATTTATCTGATCTGACTTCTTGACATTTTTTATCCTTTTTTAGAAACGCGCGCTCCAGCGCGAATCAGCATTTCTTTTTCTTTTCATCTGTTGGAGTATGGTAATGCGCTTCTAGCTTTGTAGCAATCCAACTGGAGAGTGCCACTTTTTTTCCGGATCACACTTTTCTTTTTGTGGGATATGATTTAAAGTGTGTCCGTGTACGCGATTTACATGCATGTGCATACATACTATATCTGTCAGACTTTGCATCAGGCAACAAACATAAGCTCGGCCCCGCATTTGCATTTGCGCTCCTACCAGTCTGATTACAATCAGCGATTCTATCGGCGTTTTCGAGTCTGCTTTTTCGTTTCCTTTCTACTAGCTTCCTCGACCGACCCTAGAACACGCGAGAGCCATTGCCGTTGCCTTTGCTGCGTCATTTACGCCATTTCATATTGTAATGGCAATCAGAGCACATATCTTTTGCTTTCTTCTTCTTCTTCTCTCCCCTCGTTGAGTAATTAATACAATTACCTTTTACTCTACCTCCATTGCAGTCTATTCTATTCTTAAGACTGCAGACGAGTATGTATTGCTAATAATAATAAAAGACAAACACTGCGTCCGTTTAGCAGTCCGTTTCACATCAGAGACCGCCCATCACTTCGATAATGTCGGTATTAATTACCGTATCATCGCCCAGCTAGCGCTAGCGCGAGCGCGGCGATTACCGCGAATGACTAATCGACATCCCTGACGTCCGCTGACCGTTATGGCGTGTTAGAGCTCTCCATTTGATTACCGTCATCTTTTTCTCCTTCTCTCTCTCTCTCTCTCTCTCTCTCTCTCTGCCATTTGTCAGCCATTTGCCATTGTTTCAGTGTGGTGGCTGCAAAAATAGACGATGAGGAAACATCTCATCTCATCAGGTGGCGACGATGCCGATCGACAAACAGACAGACAGACAAACAGGGAGGCAAAAAACATAGACACCAAAGACTATGCTTTTCCCGCAGACAGACAGACAAACAGACAAACTGTGAAGCTTATAATTTACAGTGGTGCTTCCTAAGTGGTCTGCCTGTGTGTGTGTGTCATTGCTGCTGCGGTTGTCGCTGTTGATGAGGTAATCCCAGAGTACCTGCAAACAAGGTAAGTGCCGAGCGTGCTTCAAACTGCTCTCGATTTTCTACCACTTCCTCCAGGCGATACCAGCAACGGTGCCAATCTTGCCAACGAATTGGAGATGATTCCTAATTGATTACATCAAAATATAGCCATCGCTTGTATAATTGCTTCGTGCAGCTTCCAAAAGCGTCGTTACTCTCTCTCTCATTCTATTTCCTTTCCTTTCCTCTCCCTCCGCCCTCCACCCACGTACGGTCATGATCTGAACGGGATCAGAATTAGTGTATATCTATCTCTTTTGCTAAGCAGTCGACAACAAGAGCATTAACAGCACAGTCGCTGTTGTAGGTCTTAATCTGTTGAGGTAGCAGACAAGAGGTGCTCGTTGTTGTCTGCCTGACTGCCTGTCTGTCCTACACTGACTTTGCTGTGTCAATCAGAGTTGGTTGGTTGGTTCTTTCCGGGTTGTGATTCACAACTTGAGTGAATCCTTTATCCGCTATTTGCTGCTGCTGCTGCTGCAATAGTTTCCGAAACAGTCGCTCGTTTTCTCCGAAATGATGTTTCTTTCCGTCTGCTTGCATTTTTTGCGGGCACCACCACCATCACCGCCACCACTAATTGTTGGCATTCAGTGTGGGCAACTGCTGCCGCTGATGCTCTCACGCGAGCACTACCTTGCCACCTTGTTGTACAACATTTGCACGTCATTACTGTCTCTGTGTGTGCTTGTTAGTCTGACTATGTCTCTGCCTAATCCCGGTAATGATGGCGCCAACAAAACAGATTCATACTTGCGTTTGAATGATTGAATTTGCCTCTAGCTGTTGCTGCTGCTGTTCTTGCCTGTCGCCTTTTAAGTTCAACAGATTTTCCACTTTTTGGCGACACTATTGAGTTGTTGTTTGGGTTTTGATGGTCTGGTGCAGGGACAATGTTTTTTTTCGCCCCTTCACTTTGTAATTAATTGTAATTGCCTTACATGTCAACTTTGAAGTTGTGCGAGCCACTGCCAAGTTGTTTGTTCTGATGTGAAAAGAACTTTGTAGAGCAGACGACAAACTGTGACTGAAACTTTTGCTTCTCAAACTTTTTCTACAGTTCTTTTTTTGTCAACTCGTGACTCTTGACACTTGCTTTTGTTTTTGCTGTTTCAAAAGAAAAAGTGATAAAGAGATAAACCCAATCAGCGACAGTGCAGTGTGACATTGTCACAGAATTCCTCTCTTTTGTTTCTTCCTATTCTGTCTACTTGAATTGTCTTTACTGTCTGGGTAATTTGTCTTTGTGCTGGCATTAATGATCACTATCGACAGTTTGCACGAGTGAGTAGCGAGCAAACGAGATGTGTGTCCGAAGTTTGAACTTTGACGGGCCAGTAACTGTCAATTATCAAATTAGCAGCACACACACACTTCGTGGGCTTTGTTTGCCGTATTTTTGGGAGCATAGAGGAGAAAAAAGCGAGAGTAATTCTGATTGAGAGCATCAGTATCAGCAGCAACCAAACTGGCACGAGCGAGCTTTGTGTCATCGATTAAATTAAACGCTGCCTGCTCACAGGCTTTTTGCTTTCAGTGTTGTCAGACAATGGCCATTGAGTAGTCAGAAGAGGCAGAGGCATCCCTTTAAAGTGATTAATAAAAGTGCACCATTTGTGAATGCAGAGGGAAAAAAAGATTAACGAGAGACGAGAGAAACCGCTTAGCATTTTGATTAATCGAGATCAGTCAGTGGCTGTGTGCTGCATCCTGGCATCCCTCATTTGGTGTTGCGGCGGATGTCTGCTGCAAATTTTAAAGCGTGTCAATTCGTGATCTGCTATTTGATGTGCATCATGTGCAAGCACACTTTTGATTGTGAGTATTGTCGATTATTCAGTCGTTGCTACATTTAGAGTGCTGATCAGTGCAGCATCACATCACTTTGACTGCTGATTCTGTAAAGGTGAAAACAGTAGCGAAAACTTCCGTTAAAAAATAGCTGTTTACGCCAACAAATCAGACTAACTACCTAGCAACTTGTCAGTTGGCAAAAAAAGATAGGATAGACGACCACTTAACATTTGCATCATCATCATCATCTTCCCTACAGCCCCCAGCATCAGTGACACCGACATCTGCGCGAATTAATAACGACATTCTAATGTAGTGCTACATTTGCACTATCTTTTCTGCTCTACATCTTTTGTCGCTAATTAATTTTATGCCTAAAAAGTGGTGCGCCACCAGGAGTTTAGTTAGTTGATGGAAAAGCACTTGAGGGAGGAGGAGGGCACTCTTGTTCTGAGGATGACTTTCATTTCAATTACTACATTGATGTTGTTGATGATCTGTGCTCTTGTTCAATCAATATTATACCGCCGCAACAACAACCGCAGCCAAGTGTCTCTGCCCCTCAGTGTGTCTCCGCCACTACCTCCACCAGCGGGGCAGCGGGAAACAAACCAAGTGAGTGGTAGAAAAAACGAAGTAAACGAAGTACGAATACTTGCGGTTAGTTATAAATATCAAAGAAGGAGTTGGCGTTTTTGCCTTTTCTTTCTTCTTTCTTCTTTCTGTTTTTTTCTGTTATTCGCTCCTTTAAATTGAATCGCTATTTTTAGTGTGACACAAGCACACAGCCAGCAAGCGAGCAGCCATTGGGCAGCGACCATTATTCGACCAAACGAACGAAGGAAGAGAAAGGGAAAAGAAGAGGACGACGACGACGACGATGGTGGCGTCGGCATCACTTGCCTCGTTGCTGAAGCAGTTGCTTACCGTTCAGGCGTCAATTTGCATTCTCCGTTGCTGCTGCTGCTGCTGCTGTTGTCTTTTAACTATCGGAAAGAAGAAGAAGGAGAAGAGGGGGAAATGATACAACTCGTAAAAGGTACTGAGCAATAAATAAGCAATAATGTTATTTAAATTGAGCAATTTGAATTTGTCCGTCTGTCTATTGGCTCGTGCAACAGCAGCAGCAGCAGCAACAGTAGCAGTCAGGGAAGATGGGGAGAAAACGCGAGTGATGCTTTTATTTTTTTGTTTGAACTCTCAGAGGACAAAACAAAGGGGCGATGGGAAAGTGAACTTCTTCTTCTTCTTCATCTTCTTCATCTTCTTCAACTGTAAAGTTTTTTTTTGTTGTTCAAAGTGTGTTTCATGCCCACTATTGTGCGCTGCATCACGGTGACGGACAGGCTTGAAAATGCGGCAAAGAGCGAGCATCAGCACCACCACCAGCAAGCACTGACAATTTGTTGCGATGCAACGCTGATGCTCTTGCTCCTGCTTTTGCTCCTGCTCTTGCTCCTGCATCATCATCATCATCATTGGTGGTGTCCGCCAAATGATTAATCATCTGTCCACGGAGACAGCACTACCAGCAGCAACTTTATGATTATTCTCCCGTGGCAAACGCACTCACTCACTCACTCACTGACTACACTTAGGAATGCTGAGTCGGACTGTTGTTGCTTGGTAGTGGTAATTGCCCACCACCACCACTACTGCTAACTGGCCACTACTTAACCCTTGCTCATCTGCTCATCAACGCGGTGTGCATATCCGCATATTGCACCGGGAAGCTCTTTCTCCGTCTGTCTGCCCACCTGCAACCTTTGCCTTAGCCTCTGTGTCTTTTCAAATTGGAATTCTCTTGCACTCATTGCACACATGTCCTTCTGCCCCATTCCATCACAGGAAAAAGCATATGCTTGCAAGAGTTTTTAGTCAAATTCATCATCGCTGTTTAATCTAATTACCTTGCTCTATTGAATACAAAATACAGTCTTTTTGCACTAGTGAATTATATTAAACACTGTGTTTATTAAACTTCATGTTGTTGCATCAATGAGGCCTAATGAGGGGGAAGTGAAATTCGAATGAGCTTTATTTTGTTTTTGTTTTTTGAAGTGTTTCACGGTGCATTCGTTGCGGTCACCACTGGGAAAGTGGCTCCACTGCCAACAAATTTCAGCTTCCTACCTAACACACTGACTACAGGAAAGGGCACTCGCTCACTCTCACACTCACTCATGCTCAGACATCACCATTCTGCTTATTCAATGGCAGTTCAATTTAATGGCACAGGAAAACAGCGTTTTCCTGCATTGTGCCCCTGCCACTGCCTGCATTTTCTTCAAATGAAATTCACTTGACAATAGGACAGTGCTCTACACTTTAAACTAATTAGAGTGGCAAATTACTTCAAGTGAACCTCTGAAAAAATGAATGTGCTCTTCAATTTTTGTTGCTCTGCTTCATTTATGCAGTTTTTTCTTGTACTTCCATTGAAGAAGAAGAAGAAGCTGCAGCAGCATCTGAAACAACAAAAAATGCAAATCAATTTCACTACTACATGAGAAACATGCACTCTGGGGCCATTATGCAAACGCGTGATCAAAGGAGAGTCCTCGATGGAAAAAAACAGATGCAACAAAATTGTCGTCAACAGCAGCAGCAATAGTAGTAGCATCTGATCGGAATGCCGGGCGACATGCCCAGTGTCGGCGACACAGAGAGAGCAAAAAGATGCAGTGCAGACACATAAACAAAAAGCACACGCACAGGTAGCCCGTGTTTGTTACCTGTTGCCCACAGTGCACACTTAGCCCACCGCTAACTTCTCTTTCATCTCTCTCTCTCTCTCTCTCTCTTCAACGATGGTGGTCACTACACACACACACACACACATTTGTCTGTTCGTCTGTTCACCTGAGTTTCTCATTCTCATCTTTCGGACAGAACACATTCTCTCTTTCCTCTGTAGTGAAGAAGAATTCTCCTCTTGATTTCTCTCCTTTCCCTTTCTCACTTTCTCACTTTCCTGTGAGCGGCGGCGGCTATAAATATGAACGACTTTGGGCAGTTTCTCCTTCCAGTCAGTAAGCAACGGCAGCATCTTCGGTTGCCGCAGCCTTTTCCTTTCTTCCAGTGACCACCACCACCTCCATCACCTGTATTCGAGCACTTCTGATCAGTGCCCTGTTTTGCCACCGTTTCATCCGATAATTGGCCACTTTTGCTTTCGTTTTCGACTTGAGCACAACTGTCAGCTGTCTATTACACCATTCATTCTCCCACTCCTATTCTATCCACCCAACACTTTGTGCGTCTTTTATTCCGTTTTGTTTGTGAGTGCTCTTGTGCTGCTGTCCCTCTTTCATCATCATTATCATCATCATCATTCAACCGTCAGCATTTGTCAGCATGATCAACTGATAGTGGATATCATCGTCGTCATTATCATCATCATATCTATTCTTTGCTCTCTCCCCTTGCTGTCATCCACCGCTAACCGTTTTCACCTTTTGTGCACCATGTTATTCCCCAAAAAGGTGATCACTTCTGCAACGACTTTAAGCAGCAGCAGCAGCGTTTGGCTGCTGGTGTTCTTCACCTGTGTCACCCTCAACACGGCCCTCAGCACCTCTGATCAGCAGCAGTCACAGCAGCTTAGTGGTGACACAAGTTCATACGGCGAGCGACTAGCTGAAAGTTCGTACGTCTTCAACTCAATCGCTAACGGCGGCAGCAGCAGTTTTGGCAGCAGCAGCAGTCAAAAGGAGGCATCCTCGGATGGCGGCAGCTACTACTCTCCGGGCGTCAGCGCCCTCCTCAACAGCGACGGCTTCCTCAACACCATGAGCAAGTTCTCGCCCGGCGGCGCCGAGGGCGCCAAGTACACGCCCAGCGGACCGGTGGAGGCGGCGGTGCACACGAAGAAGACCATCGAGGTGATACCGGTCCGCTTTGAGGAGCCGAAGGAGGGCGAGCCACAGGTGATCGAGATCTCCCCCTACGAGGTGCCGCTGTCCATTGTCTTCAAGACGGCCACCAATAAGATCAATGTGAATCAGGAGCATCGATCAGGTATGTTGGGGCTACTTATTGTTACACCTCTGCATCATCATCATCGATTTCAGCGCAGTTCAACTACGGTTCAGTTTAGATTAGTTTTCTTGTATTTTTAGAGAGAAAAAAGTGTGTCGACATTCAGCGAGCCTATTTCGCTCATGTTTCTATTGATTTTTCTTTTCCTGTTATTTTATTTGACAATGGCTAAAACATAGCTCTATTTACAGTTTTATTATGATTATCAAGCGCTCAAAAAAGTAACACCTGAAATCTAAGTTTGCACTTTGCTTTAGCTGTCATCAAATTAGAAAAAACCGAGGTCTATTTGAAAGAAAGGTACGACTCCCAAACTTTGTAATCGAGTGAGCTGCTCGGTTCGGGTGTGATTGCACAGAGCTCTCTCGCTAATGAGCTCATCGGTTATTGATGAAGCTTCGAGCTGGAGAGTTTATCGTCGAGGGACAAATCCGTCATTCGGTGTCAGTAGTGCTCGGTAGTGTCCAGTACTTTTTGTTTGTGAGTTTGGCCAACTGGCAAGCTGTTTGTTTTTCTGCTTGGAAACTCTACCGTCAGCCCATTAATCATTGAAAATAAAAGTGCAGCAAAAACAGCAGTAAAAGACCCAATTTGCCACAACTTTAATTTTCTTTTCTGTTTTAGAGAAAGCAAAAGCGGCTTTACTCTTTTGTTCCCAATTATCATTAACGCACTGCTAATTCTGTGTGCCAATTAGATTAGTGCATTTTCCGGACAGAACCCGCTCTGTACTGTTCATCAACTTTGAGAATGTTGCCTCTTTGCAAACAAAGCCTCTCTCTTGTTAGCAGTAAGGAAAAAGTGCTTTTTCAGTATTTTTTCTTCATTGTTCAGTTGTACTGAGAGCGAGCAGTTGCTGCTTTTAGTGTGCGACTCTGTGCATTTGCCCGGGGGCTACAGTTGTCGCCATCTTTGTTTGACTGGAAATAAAGATGATGATGATGTGGCATTTGTCAAGGCTGATGTTTAGCTTTCTTGGAACCATAGACAAACATCAAAATTCAGGTAATAAAAAGAAAGGAATTTGAAAATACTGTTCTAGTTAGCAGGAATGACTTTAATTTAATTAGCTCCTAATGTTACTGTCACTGAACTTTGGCTATTGAACTTAACTCCACCCGAATGATACCACTTTTTGAAGTCGTGAAACTTTTTTATCCTTCTATTTTTTCCCCTTTATCAAACAGCTAGACGGTATTTATTTTGATTGAGTCGTTATTTGAACTTTTGTCTAAGAAAAGAGGGGATGAGTGATCGGCAATTAATGAGAATAAAAAAGGATAACAATATTGGTTTTTGTGCACTCCTCTTTTACCTCCTCCTGAAGCACTCGCCCATCGGCTAGCGTTTGTTCTTTGCTGCTTTTTTTTTGTTTAAACACTGCACTTTTTGTGAACGTTGACGAGGACCATTTTTTTCAACTATCCTATCCTATCCTTTCTTCTCTTTTGCAGTTCGTTCCTTACTGTCGAGTGGTGTGGGCTCGCCAATGGCCACTCAATGCAAATGAATACGGCAAAACGCACAGACACAGACAGACAGACAGACAGACAGACAAGCAGTCAGACACTTTTCCGCTTCCCACTTCGCCCACTCTTTTTGTGGCGGTAGAGATGACTATTTATAATGTGCCCGTGTGCGTTTGTGCTAAATGAACAGATGAAATATGCATTTTTTTTGCTGACATTAAGTAGGTGAGGAGGAGAATATTCATAGGCACAAAGTCAACTGACTTTCAGGTTGACAGGTCACTCTGAAACAGTCAAACTTTAATTAGTTGGCAGGTTTTTACAATTGGTTGATGATTTTTCATTTTGTTCCACTTGTAATGTTCTATTCAAACTTTTTTTCTTTTTTCAGATCCGTTTTTTCTTCTTTTTTTGCTAATTGTTCACAAAATTGAATTTCATCAGAATTGCTTTGATGAGAAGTTTCTTCAGCCCTCAGAGGACTGTTGCAGCAGAGAATTAGAACTTAATTTTCAAGAAAAAATGTTTGACAAAAGAGTGGCATCATTTGATTCTGTTTTCTAATTTGTCAAAGGAAACAACTCAAACACAACACTTTTGTTCTATTCTTTCTTTCACTTACGCATTTTCACACTTGATTTGCATTTTTAAATTTCCCATTACACTGGAATCATTATATTCAATAGTTTTTCCATTGTACTTCATTTTCTGTTTGATTCTTTTTCTTTGAGTAAAAGTGAATGGCACCACTCTAAGCAATCAATTTGATGGCAAGTCTGCTTTGCTTTTTCTTTTGTATCAATTTCTGTTTTAGTGCTAGCACTATCGTGCTCTAGTCTTACTTTGCAGCAATAATGCTATAAATTGCACTTATTACACACATGTTAATGGGGCTCTTAATTATTATCGATTGTCCTTATGTTACATTGCTTCCATGTTTGTCTACGTCTAGTAATCAGATAAGCAAGTGCTAGCAACACCAGCACCAAATTATCTGAATCACAGTAGAAGTCAAATGCGCCCTCCACAGGCACACAAACTTTTCTGACATTTGTTAACTGTCAACATAATTTTTTTGTTTTTTGTTTTGTAGAAACACCAGAGGAAGTAAAGGAGACCACATCAGAAGAGGAGCCGCACAGGGTGGTGCACAATGTGGTAAGTGATGCTTACAATTTCAAACATTTAAATTTAAGTTGTAACTCAATTTTTTTCATTTGCAAGTACCGACCAGTTATTCAAGAAGTAACTGAAGTGAGTAACCGGACATGTTAATAATGCATCTTTAAAACTAAAACTAACCGCTTTGCTTTGTTTACAGGTGATCCAACCAATTCGAAAGATGCTTCAGCGCGTTGAGCCGGTAATGTCTATTTTGTAACTCGTTACTTGAACATTCTAACTTTGATGACTTTAGGTAATTGAAGAGATGAAAACAATCATCTCCAAAGCAGGACCACCAGAAGGTGGAAACAGCAACGGGTACAGTCGCCCTAGCAGTAGTGGAGGTTTCAGCGCCCAAAAGGCGACACTTGATGATAATCGCTTTGCTCGTTACGGCGGAAATGACCTGGGCCGAGGACTGAGCATTCTGCCGCTCTCCTACAGCTCCGCTTCAGAGGTCATCAAGAAGCTCTCCTCGCCGCCCTCCTCGCTGTCTTCTGTCACTTCGATGTCAAGTGAAAATGAAATGTCGCGACGTTTTGGAATCACCAGTAAGTAGAGCTCTCTGAGAAATTCAACAACTGCAATATCTGGTTTTTTGTCGCTTACAACTACTTTACCCAAACAGACCGACCGACGCGAGTGGAAGAGGGCAACAGCTACAGCCAAAAGCAGTCAACCACCACAAATGACAACAACAACAACAACAACGAGGAGGCAGCAAACACCAAAACCGACTACAATGACATCATCAAAGAGTACATCACCAAGTTTCTCGAGCCAAACCGAGCACCGGGAGCCAAATCGGGCTCCTCAAACAAGCACTCGCTGAAGATCAACCCACAGAGCATTAAGATGTTCAATGTGCCGCTGAAAAGCATGCCCAGCACTACAATCGACAGCATCAAGCCGTACAACAAGGGCAGCGACCAACAACAACTGCAACAACAGCAAGGGGGTGAACAAAAGCCAAAGTTTAAGATTATCAAAGAGTTTCGCGTCACGCTGGAGGACTTGAAGAAGCTGAAACTGGCGCCCTTTGTGCTGCAGGCAAAAGCCAACGCCCTGCAAATGGCCAACAAGGGAGGCAACAGCGGCAACTTTCCAAAGAACTCCTTCAACTCTCGCTTTAGCTCAACTCTTAAAGACTGGACCAACTTTAGCACTCCCCTTAGCGCCAGCTCCTTCCGGCCACTTCAGGCAGGCACTTCTGGCATGGCAGTGCAGGAGTCTAATCCGGTAAACATCATTGCTCGCCTGCACAACAGCCGAATCGGAGGAGGTCCGAGCAGGCGAATGGGCGACGCCCCAATGCCAACTTACCACAGTTTTAACTCTCGGTTGAACAGCGGTAGTTTACCGGCATTCAGCCGTCGTCAGTTGGAGGGTAGTAGTGGTTTGAAAAAGAGGCAGTCAGGCAGGCAACCGACCAGTAGTAGTAGTAGTCCATCACTGAAGGGCATCTCACCGCCAAATATCGTCTTTGCAGCAGCAGCAGCACCAGCTTCCACCGCTAGAGACTCTCATGACTCTGTAGACCGGGCATTCAGGAGGTCGGCAGAAGATCAGGCGTTCTTTGAGTCAAAGCGATTGCGCGCTTGAGAAAGTCGTTACTGACAACGACCACCGGCCCTGCTCTCCCACCACAACTCTAGACATTACTTTTTGACACCTACTTTCTGTACATACATGATCGACAAAAATGACCGAAATACTCTTGAGTACCGCTTTCATTCTGCGTTTGCCAACTTTTTAAACTTTGCAATTTTTGTTCTCTTTCACTGCCTTTCTTTTAAAAATTCAGCCAGTTGTTTCAACTCCACTTTTCCGCATCTCTCCTCTTCTTTCTTTTTCTAATCTGGTCTGAATAACACAGCAGCACCAGTAAATAAAATATCCAGAAAAAATCAAACAATCATATCTGAGCTTTTCTGTACGGCGCCTGCAGTATATCGGTGAGGAGGAGAAAGTAGATGCTGCAGTTGACCACCGTATTGTAGTAGAAGTTCCAGTCCATGAGGTAGTGGTCCATCAGGTAGAAGCCGGTCAGCTTGGTGTTGTACTGCTCAATGAAGAAGCTCATTTTCAGCAGCTGTCGCCGGGTCAGCGCGTCTTGGCACTCCTCGGCGAGGTGCACACAGCAGCTGTACAGGTCATTGCGTAGTGCGTACGCCTAGTGCAATTAGTACAAACGGCCGTTAGTTTTTTACTTGCTCACCTACGTTTTACCTTATGAATGACCGCCGCTGAGAAGACGCACAGTTGGCTGACCAGGAAGATCATGTTAATGGAGAGGGTGATTGAAAAAACGAAGACGCTGTGCTTGGAAAAAATAAAGAAGTGTTTAAAAAGTCTGAGAGTAGTCATCAGCTCAGAACACTTGCCTTGTCGTCATCGACAGATAGAAACAGGCGTACAGTTCAAAGAGAATCTGCGGCACGTAGGAGACAAAGACGGCGAGCATGTACTTTCGCCAGTAGTGATTGTAGTGCTGCATATCGGAGTTGATCTGCGGTGAGCGCACATAAAGATGAAAAGAAAGAAAGGGGCAAAACATATTATAAAAGGCATCCTCTGTTGTAATCGCTAAAAAAGGGAGGCCATTTTTCAGCAAACTCTGAAAACAGACAGCTCACCTCGGTCACCTTACTCAGCAGCAGAGTGATGCGAAGTGCAGTGCTCGAAACTGGGTACCGCTTCAAGCGCAATCGCTCGTTGATTATCGCCAGCTTCTCCTGAGCTTTTCCTAGCCTAGTGAACAAAGGTGTGTCGTTTCAGTTTTATTACAATGGTTTTCTTACACTTTTGAATGCCAAAAGTGCACTCACCTTAAGCTTAAATAATGGGCTACAATCTCGAAGCACGCCGAGTAGAGACCCATATTTCCGGCAATGTATCGGGTCCTGCATCAGTGTGCAGTATTTGTGTGCAGTATTGTAAAGAGAACAAAGGAGAAAAAGATAAAGAAAAGTTGGTTTAGCGTAAATTCCCCCCCCCCTTCTCTACCCATCCATTCACTTACCAGTGGCACTCATAGACAGTCCAGAAGATGCCCAAGGTGAAAAAGTAGCAGTAGGATTCGTAGAAAACCAAATAAGAGATAAAAACAGCTGTGGCTGCAGTTTGAGTAGAAAACTATAGTTTTAGCAAAATGTTCATTCATTCAGAGAGTTTGTTGGCAAATCTAATTAGAAGGCAGACTCGTCTTTTCTAAAACTAAAAAAAAGTTTGCCAGCAGACAAAAAGTGTTATCTCCCCCGACTTACTGTAGGAGATTAGCACTGTGTGCTGGAGAATGGTGGCTCGATAAAAGTTCACCTTCATCTTAAAGTGCAAACTCTCCATCTGCCGTTCATCCTCCAGTTTGATCTGCCGGGCGGTGCGCAGGCCTTCGGCAAACTGAAACGGCAGCGCCCAACGGCCATCCTTGGCGCAGAAGGTCTGCAGGTTGATGAAGTAGTAGGAGGGCACGACGATGGCCGCCGCAATCCAGATCACCTGATTTATCTGGTACGGTTCACCCCACCAGACTTGGTAGTAAAATGGAGAAAAAGATGAAGATAAGGCAGATTTGCAAAAACATTTGTATAGTACCTTTAAAGTCACCAAGGTAGAGCAGCAGCGGCGAGCTCGTCGGAACGAGGCACTCCACAAACAGGCGAAGACAGAGGCTGACCATGAAGGCAATCTGAAAGCGTTTCCACCGGCGGAAACGACCTGTTTTTGAGCTCCAATCGCTCGGGTCTACAGAGGTGAAGAAGGAGGCATCTCGAAGGGCTCGGTGGAATGGGTACCGCTTTTCGGGCGGCAGCAGCAGGTCCAACTGACGAGTGCTGCTGTTGCCTCCTTTGATTGCCATTAGGCAAAAAAGCGGAAATGAAACTGTATGTGTATTTAGTGTTTATTTAGGAAAAAGAAAAAGGCAAGTTTTAACAAGAAATAAATTTCAGGAAAATGTATTTTTTTCATTTTCTTCCTAGTTGTTGCCAACTTTTGGATTGTTGTTGTTATTATCCGTCACCAGAGTTCTTCTTGATTTATTGTTCCAGTTAAATGTTGCACTCAGATTAAGCAATAAGCACTTTAGTTTTCAAAGTAAAACAGCCACATTGCTAAATTAAAACGCTTGTTTATGTAAAGTAGGGTGCTGAAAAGAGAAAAGAAGATAGGATAGGACCTTAGAGAGTGCCACCGCTAACAATTAGAGGGTCAATTTATCAATTAATCTAAAGAGAACTTATTAATTAAAAAAAGACAACAGAGTTTTCAGAGTAAAACTGTCACAACAGAGTCGTTGTAATTTTTTTGTTGCTGGTGGAAGGTTTCACTAGCTGAACTGCCAGTGAATGTCTACGTGACAGAGTGGCACCCGACAAATTGATGACCCAAAAGTGGTGCGCCAGTTTACCACCCCAAATTGCCAGTCAATTAGAGCTGATGGGGGTAGTGGTGATGGTGGTAGCCGTACACTTGCTGCTACAGCTGCCACAGCAATTCTCACACAGGCGCCACCGACAAAACAATTGCTCACATTCTTTTTTTGCAGTTGTGATTCTCTCCTTTTCACTCTCACTCTCTTTTCACTCTATCACTTTCCGTTTTCCATTTGCCCCTTTTTGTTCAGCAGTAGCTGTAGCAGACAACGAGAAACAGACGATTTGCCAGGAATCGGCCGCCGGAATTGATTTGCGCTGACATCTGCAATGTGTGTGTGGGCTTGTGTCCCTGTCTCTGTCTCTGAGTCTCTGAATCTTTGTGCCTGTGATTGAAATCGGGTGAAAGCGTTTTTCTTTTGCCTTTTCTCAGGCCCGCTTTATTCCGCTTTTCCATTTCATTCACTTCTTTTCTTTGCTAGCCTAACAGACTTAGTCTTCAGTTGGAAGCAGTGGTGCGCGTGGTATAGCATTTGCATAGATGGCAAACAAGAAGAGCAAGAAGAAAAGGAGAATAAAAAGAAAAAGAAAGCTTATCTGGCCGGATTACAGGCACCAGGAAAGTTTCAATTGAGTGAATTGATTCTCAATGTGACAACGGTAGTAGTGTTCTCTTTTCTCCTTTGACGTGTTCGCTTGCTTTGCGATTTTCCTTTTTCTACATTTCAGACAACTACCTACAGCAGCTGCTTAGCAAACTGGCCACTACATTGAAAGCTAAAGCTGATGGCAAACAGAACATCTTGGGTTGAGCAGTGCCTGTCTGGTTCTAGTTTGTGTTCACATGAAAGAGAATTTTATATAAGCCAAAAGAAGTTTGCTAGAATTTTTCTGCCTACACACCGTTGTCAGAAAATTTTATGATTGGATTTGTCAGAAAAAAGAAAAATTTTGTAAGTTTAGATTGATAAATCTAGGCTATTTATTATGCAAAAGAATTTTTTTATTGTGAATTTTAACACTATCAATTATCTCCATCATCCTCAAACTTTTGCCGTTGAGTTTCGGGTTGCCAGCAGGGGTTGGCTTTCACTTTCAGTTGAGGTCGCCACTGTTGTTGAAATGGCGGTAGAGTTAGCAGCGGTTGCTATCGCCTGTTCATCAAGCAGCTTAGCATCAGGTTTATCTTTGCTGAACACTGTCTGTGACTCTCGGAAAACTGGCTCAATGTTTGTGTTGTAGATCATTTTTTCTTGTCTGTGATAATTTTCCTGTTCTTGACCATTGAATGATTGGTTTGGCGACGTTTGACCACCAGAAGAATGTGCATCCTTGCCTTCAATTTCTCGATAACTTGCCATCCCAAAATCGTCTGTCATTGTTTGCTTTTTGTATGAATTTTCTGGATTCAACTGCTGCTGCTGCTGATGCTCATTATCATTGCCCACCACGTAGTTGACGTAATTTTCAATGCTCTGCTTTTCCTGATTTCCACCATTATCATCATCACCACCACCACCACCACCACCACCCAGGTCACCACTTCTGTCCACTTTATCAAAAAACAAAGGTAAGAATTATTCTAAACTGTAAATTTTTTTGAGCATTAAATTACTTTGCTCAGAAGAATAGCCGTCATAAGACTGCGGTTTATTGTAGTGACCATGATCTTCTTTGATGATCGTCTCAATGCTTTCCTTTATGGGGTAGATCATTTGCTGAATTTGCCGCTGTGGAAGTATCACCTCGGTGACCTATACCAATGGGTATTAATTTAAACTTTGTATACTTCTGATCACTATTAATATCATACCCTCTGAAGAATAGGCTTGGTAATGTTCATCACCAAAATGAGCGGCTCCTCTTCACTGTTCATGTAGCGCGTCAGTCCTCTCGATGGCCTGTGATCCTGCATCACATTGACACTGCTCGAAATGGAGCGGAACAACAGATTGATGGGCGAGGAGTGGGCAGACTCCACCAGAATGGTGTTCTTCTTCGGAGCCTTTGTTGACCTTAGCCACTTTTTGTGGTTGTGATTGGGGTTGTTGTTCATCGTCATTGTCTTTTGGTAGCGGTATTTTTCTTCAAACGGCATTCCCGAGTACGATTGTTGCTGTTTTGAATACTGTTGCTGCTGTTGTTGTTGTCCGTCCATTTGGTGCCACTTTAAGTGGGGGTGCATCATAGTCATCTGCTGTTGTTGCTGATGCTGGTGCGGATACTGCTGATACATTGGTTGAACGTGGTTGCCTGGGTAGTTGTTCATTGTGGCCTCAATACCAACCCTCAGTATTAAAGTTACTAGAAAAGTTTTAAAACAGCCAAAACTTGGCTGAAGTTGCACAAACATGGCGTCGGTGCGTCAGTGAATAGGTGTGATGATTTAGTGAGTTTAATCTACGTTTGCACTTTTGACCCAGCTTTATATATGCCACTTAAGTTCTCAGCTGCCTATGAGACACTTAAATGCTGGTCATCGATAGTTCTGCAGCTGTTTATTGTCTTTGCTCGCAATTTATTTATCCTAACAAAAACTTGTGGTAATTGTTGTTATTCACGGTTTGATGAACTCTCGTTCTCTCTCACAAGCCTAATTACCTTGATGAACGACCAGCCTAACGACATCGTCAATTTGGTGTACTAAATGCGGGGCCAACTCTCTTGAGGTTTCTAGTGGTGATACTTTCACCTTTTTGTTCAAACCAGTTAGTATAATATGCGGTCATAGCCACATTTCTGCTATAAGTACAGTACTTTTCTTACTTTTATTAGAAACAAGACACTGGAAAAGGAAAAAGAGAAGAAGAGAGAAAAATGAACATAAATTACAAATGAGTGAAACCTAATGAGAAAATGCGTGTGTACTGTCGTCGTCGTAGTCTAGTAGCCAGACGGCTCGACGTTGCTGCTCTGGAGAAAGCTCTTCTGCACGAGACCTAGCTTGGCGGCGCCATTCGGGACAGCGGCCGTAGTGGCCGACGATTTCTGTCCATTCTTTTCGGATTTTTTCTTCTGTTGTTGCGACTGCTGCTGCTGCATCGGAGCACTACTGTAGATCATTATGGTCGGCAGGCTGCTGCCGGTGGACTTTTCCGAGGTCAACGAGGTGGGAGTGCTGCTCTCCATAGCAGAGGAAGAAGAAGTTGCAGAATTTCTCGTGACAGTCACCTCCTGTTCCTCTTCGCCAGGCAAGACGCCCTCTTCAGTGGTGCTAGTCTGATGCTGGTGCTGGACATCCTGCTCCTCCTTCAGCTCCGGCTCGGCGGCCAGCTCCAGTGGCAGAGACTCGCCCTTGCTTGACCCAGTGGGCAGCTCCATTTGAAAGGTCCGACTACGGCTACCACCAATTTTGACATCATTACCGCCATCATCAGCAAGTTCAGAGCTTCCGCCGCCTTCTGACTCCTGATCATAGGTTGCCATGTGATTCTGCTGCTGCTGCTGCTCCTCTGCTGATTCCTGCTGCTGCTGGCGCCCCTTCATGACGCCCATAGAATGCTCGCCACCGTGCATCTCCTGGCTCTGCATGTACATTTGCATGCGAGACTTGGAGGAGCTGGCGGCCGGCGGCGAGTAGCTGTACCCGCCCATTTGAAGGAACTGCTTGGGAATTTCCATCTTCAGCGCATTCATCATCTGAGAGAGCATCTGCTCGTTCATTGGCGTCATTTTTGGTTGCTGCTGCTGTGGTTGTTGCTGCTGCTGTCGCTGGTATCCCATCCCATTGGAGCCGCCACCATTGGAGCTGCCGTATTTGGAGGACATGGAAAGTGAGGCAGCACCAGCACCACCACTGCCACTTCCACCATTTCCACCACCGCCGGAACCGTATTTACCGCCTGACTGCACTGCCTCGTATTTGTTTTCACTCGGCATAGCACGGGCCACTATGGTCTTCACCGTCTCTTCCACTGGTTTAATTTCCTGTGTTGGGCAAGAATGAAAGAAAATGTGCAATTAGATGCACTGGGAAAGAAAAGTAAGTGGCAGTTGCAAACCTGAATTATCTTTCTATAAGGCTGGATTATTTCTAGAACGGTCTGGAGAATAGGCTTGGTGACGGTGTGTTTGAGAATCTGTTTGTTTGCAAAAAGATGAGAAAAAGAAAAATATTAAGTGCACTGTTATTATTACAACTTCAACAGCAGAAGATTTTTCACTTACCTGAGGCTCGTCCTCTGAGCTGGTCTCCTGAGTGCTGCCCGGCGACGGAACGTGCTCACTCTGCAGATTGAGATTGCTCGACTTGGACTGAAAGAGAATGTTCAGCGGAATGTTCATCGCCTCCACGAGAATCGTCTGCGGCTGAATGTTGGCCGGTTCGTTGGGCACTTCGTTGTACTCCACAGTGTGCGAAGACTTGACCGCCGCCGGGATGGGCATCCCGGAGGGCATTTCATAGCCTGAGGAAGACGAGGATGATGGGGATGAAGGAGAGGATGGACCAGAGCCCTGACCACCGCCGTATATCATCATGTTCATCATTGACTTGGGCATCGGCGCTGGCACCATCGTCATCATCATCGGTTTGGACATCGGCTTGGGCATCGATTTTGGCATCATCATTGAACTTTTGCTGCTGGTGTAACTGCCGCCTCCGCTGCCACTGCCGCCACCACCACCACCGCTGCCATAGCCTCCGCCTTTAGTGGATGATCTTGATGGTTGGCTCATCATCTGGCTGATCATCATTTCCAGCGATGGTATGCCGCTCTGTGATGAGGAGGATGAGGATTGCTGTTGCTGCTTCATCATTATTTGGCCACCTTTTCGGTATCCGGAATTGCTGCTGCTGCCTGCACTACTGGCACCGCCACCACCACCACCACCACCGCCGCCATACTGTGCATTGACGAGAAAAGCAGCCGAAAGTACCACTACCACCACCACTGATGCTACTTGATACTACGTGGAAGAAGAAGAAAAAAGAAGAATAAAACACAAAGTTCACCATTAGCACACAGTCAAGAAAAGGTAGAACACAAAAACGAAAAGAAAACATTAGCTTTGTCATCGTAGCCATTACCGTGAACATCTCTCACTGGTGAACATATGGGGAAAACACACACACACACACTGACTGAATTACCGACTGACTGAGCTGATTGCGCTCGAACTTGGCACCTTTTATAGGTGAATTAGCGCGAGAAGCGATGCGAAGATGTCGAAGACAGAAAGGATGCCCAGGAGAGAGAGCAAGAAGATGACAAAGACGATGAAGTCATCAAACAGGAGGAGAGTGGGGGGAAAGAAAAAAAAGATGAAGAAGAAGAGGAGAAAGAAAGCGAAAGTGGACAACACGAAGATGAAAGGACTTGAAGGGAGCTCACACACACAGACCGACATCTGACAGATGAGTGGAGTAAAAAGGGGAGAGAGAGAGTGAACATCGCGGACAATTGACGATGAGATCACCAAATCAATGGCGAAATGGCGATGGTGGCGATTTAATTTGGTGCCCGCTTTTGCCTGCAATGCGCAACTGTTGCTGTTTACTGCTTTTTGCTCGCATAAATGTCCTGCTGTTGCTGCTGCTGTGGGCAATATGGTGACCACAACTTCAGCATCTTCTTCTTCTTCTTCTCCTACTAGCACTAATTGCCGCGTGAGCACTTATCGCCGAGTGTTCTTCATCTTCATCACCACGACAGAGCCCCGTGCTTCAGAGATTTTGTCATTTAGCGTCCTTTTTTTGATCAGTTGTGTGACAGTTGTAGTGTCTGCAGCTTGTGTAACAGCACCGTGGCACTGTTGCAACTGTTCATGACTACGGGTTTCAAACGACAACGGCTCGATCAATAACAATTAGCAAAAAAGGAGTTTACTTTGAGTGCGTAATTTGAGGAGCTGTTAAGTTGTGGTTTGCTCCTGATTTCAGATGAAGCTTTCTGCCCCGTTTTGTTTGCTGCTGTTGCTGTTAATCTGCATGCAAACAAACAGCTTAGTGAGTTGAATGGGCAGGCGGTATTTATGTGGACATGTGAGGCAAAAATAAATGACTACCTGGTGGAAGAAAAGAAAAGCCCTATGAGACGAAGACAGCACTTTTAGTCAGGTGAACTTCCACCTGAGCTTTCAAGCTGAGCTTTTAGTTCAGACACTAGCTCTGTGTGTTCGCTAATCATGCCGATGTAAAAGACAGTAGCACAGTAGCTTTAAGCCGTTCTTTGAATCGGTTTTCGCTTTCGTTCTCTCTCAATTATCTATTTATAATCACAATTGCATTCATTATCCGCTTTGTGTTTGATGCTCACTGCATCTCAAACACTGCTGCACCAAACTTTTAGTGCTGGTACTGTTCACACACAGAGTGCACTCAGTTTCTCACTGATTGCACGTAATTTTTGTTTTTTCAGTAGTGCTTGACATTTCCGAGTAAAGACGCTTGGGCTGTTTCCTTAAAGACGGTTCAAAGAAGAAGAAGAAGAAGAGAATTGAGCTGTCACCGCCACACACACACCACCGATTGACCACATAGCTGTGACCTGACCGCACAACTCCTGCCTCAGCTGATCATCATCATCGACTTTGTGAAATGCACAGACGGACACTGTGCTTTTGTTACACTTAGACCTTGCTTGATTGACTGCTGGTGGTGCTCACACAGTGGGCTGTCAGCATTCATCACAGTGACAGTGGCCGATCTGCACCGAAAGCCGTGGCATCCTCTCTCTCTCCACACAATGGCCGAGGTAGTGTGTCTGTCTTTGTGTGCGTCTGGTGTGCACAGCAATGCACATTGGCCACTGACCACTGACAATCATCTGCTCTGTAGTAGTCTTCGGCTCTGCTGAGCGCACAAGTGCTCATTTGCAAATCTGATTTGGACGTTTTAGTTAGGAGGAGGAGGAGGAGAAGAAGTCGAGGTGGAAAAAGCCTGAGATGATGATAAAGTGACGGCGACGCGACGCTACGAGACGCGATATGCAGTATGCGATTCAGATCACTAAATTATGACGCTTCATCGCTTCATCAAATGTCTTTGTCTGTGCCTCATCCTCGTCGTTGCTGCTGCTGTTGCTGGCCAGCAAGCAAACACACCGGGCAAAGGTCGCGCGACAATCGGCGCAAGTAGAAAACGGTCTCACCTTCACCGGCGGGCAATGTGGTGGCACAGTGGACCTTGGTCACACAGGCCGATCAGGTCGGTCACTTTCATCGGCCTCATCTGCCGCCATTCAGGCGAGTGCCATCATTACTGACGAGCATGTGCTGCTGTTGTCCCTGCTGTTGCTGCTGCTGCAGAGCACGCAGAGTGGATCGATTATGGCCGACGATTGACAGACAGCGACGATCGACTGCTCTGACTGTGTCTCTCTGTCTCTCTGTCTGGCTGACTGACTGCGGGTTGATGCTCCTTCTTCTTGTGATGCACCTCGGACACGTGCAAATTGGCTGTGCTTTATATTATTATTATTTGCGCTCGCGGGCGCCCTGATTGAAGATCGCTCAAGCGAAGATGGCCGAGAGAAAACAGAACTGAAAGAAAACGGAGAAGACATATGGGCAGACAGACAAACTGAATTGAAGAGCAGGCAAACTACTACTTGGAAGGAGGCGCACTAATTGGCTGACCGTCAATTATGGGCTAGATCGTTTATCTGTCTATATGTGTATGTGTGTTTGTGTTTGTACAAAAAGAGAAAGAGTAAGAAAGAAAGAAAAAGACATTTTTGGGCGTCCTTCGATTTAAAACACACTGACTCAGACCTGCTGAGGCTGAAGGTTGCTGATGTTGCCGTTGTTGTTGTCTCTGCCACCACCACCATTTGCACTGCTGTTGATAACACTGCTCTCCTCATGGTTCGATGCGTCACTCTGGGGCTCGTCCAACTCACCGCCGTTGACGCCAGCAGCACCACCAACATCACCTGTCACCTCGACATGCCCTTGACTGCTGTTGTTGCTGTTGTTGTTCGGGTGACTGCTGCCGCCTCCGGCGCCGTTTCCACCACCACCACCACCACCACCACTGAGCATGTAACCATTGGCCTTGTTCATGCTCAACGCCAGGTCGTAGGCCTTGTTGAAGATGCCAAAGTTGTGTGAGTTACGGTCCTTCATCAGTGAGTAGTTGAAGCGTGGAAGGTGTGAGGAGGAGGAGGAGGAGAAGGAGGGGGAGGGGTGTGAGGAAAAGGAGACCTCGCTGGCGGAAAAGGAGTGCTTGTTATTATTTGAATGCGATGGTGGAAGCTTTCTATCCGTTTGTTGATAATGAGGGGATGATGAAGAGGTCAAGTGGTGGGCGGGCGATTGCAGGTGACTTTGAGGATGGTGATTACTCTGAAGGAGGTGGTGAATTTTGGGCGACATTGGTGGTGGTAGTGGTATTGGTCGCATATGGTAGTCGTCTTTCACTTGAATGCTCGTCTGCTCGTAAGCGCCGCTTCCTCCCTTGCGGAGGGGCGTGATGATCTCATGAATTTCAGCTATTACTGGCTGAATAAAAAGAATAGGTAAGAAAAGCAGTGATGAAAAATGCATGATTTCAGTTTCAAACTTTTACCTTGGTTACTCGGTGAATATAGTGCGGAAAGTGGCCACCACTACCACCACCACCCTCGTAGTGATCACCATTAAGATCAAAGATGTGCTGCTGTTGGTGCTGATTAAAGGGCGATGAGAGGGTTTTGTAGAGAACGGTGATAGGAACGTTCTCCTGAACGTGCTCCATTCCACCAGAGTTGCTATTGTCGTAGTAGTGCTGATCGGAGGGCAGCAGTTCATGATCGCTGAAGTACTTCAGCACTTCGCCGCCACTCTTAGGAAGATTGTAAAATGGCGAGGACACCTGTGGATACTCGTGGAACATGAGTTGATCACCACTATGCACTATCTGTCGTCCGTGCCTGCCACTGCTTCCGACGCCTCCATAGTTATAACCTCCATCTTTGTTGCCGTACACTGTTCCCGGTCCATAGGAAGAGCCTCGGTAGTCCTCTTCAGCGTAATCATCACCACTACCACCACCTGAATGGACCCTAGGGCCATTATCTTCTTGCCACTCGTACTGCACTGGAGGCAGTGGAGCAAGGTGGAGAGTCTGTGCTGGAGGGTCAAATTCCTGGTAGTGCACTGCTGGTGACTGATGCTGATGATGTCTACCGTTCATAAAGAACTGTTTTCCAAAAATTCCACCACCACCACCACCGCCACCACCATCGTAGCCACTGTGACCGCCCTGATCGTACAAGTAAGCAGAGGGGAACAATGGAGCAGCCTGCCGGACAGGCAACACAAAAACGAATGCGGCACAAACGAATGCCAGCCAGAGTCTGACATTGCCATTGGGTAACTGGTGGAGAAAGGAAAAGGAAAGAGAAAAGAAAATAGACGCCAAAACGCAAGCACACACACAATGAGAATGCTTTTACAGTGTGCAATTACGTACACTTTGCCGGCGAATCATCATCATCGTCATGATCATGCTTCGCTGAGGTGGGTAGATGGATGATGGTGGTCTCTCCGCTGTGTGTTGTGTGTGAGCGATCACGGATGATGAGCAACCAAAGAGAGAGAGAGAGAAGAGTGCGTTCCAATTGGAGCAAAGGGGGTTATGCGGAGAATTGTGCACACGGCTCAGTTCGTCCGTCGTACAGTCGGCTGCAGTCGTGTGTCCAGTGAGAGTTAGTGAAATGAACTAACGAGCAAGCTAAACCGTCATCTGCTGCTGTTGCTGTTGTTGCTGCTGTCTTCTGTGTGCTCCTAACCGCCATCAACTGGAGCATTTATATTGCAAAGTTTCTGGTTGACAAAAAAGCTGTCGCCAGATGCTCCCCGGTTTCTCTCTCTCTCTCTCTCTCTCTCTCTCTCTCTCTCTCTCTCTCTCTTCGGTTTAGGTTTCTGCCGCTTCGTTGACCACTTCGTTGTGTTTCTGCTTAATGGCTGCTGCCTCATTGTGTTCTGTAGTAGTGAAACCGATGTCACCGATGCGTCACCCTCGTCACCACTCGGCTTCCAGCCGCTGGACCTCCGGGTTTGAGCACAATTTACGACAACGACTAAAATGGTCAGTCGAAAAGGAGAAAACGGGGCCACTTGCCGGTACTCGTTAGTGGGCAATTACTTATTAATTAGGCATTGTGTGCATCTCTTCTCCTTGCTGTAATTCACCGGCGGTGACGCATCCTAATGGCAGGCATCCTCAGCAGCAGAAGTGAGCAGAAAATTTTTACTTCCTCGCCGTCGTCTGAAGTGCTCCGTTTTCTACTCCTACTCCCACTCTTTCTTTTTCTTCTTTCCCCTCTGTCCTCTCGACTAGCACTTCAGACGGTGCAGTGTTGTTTATCGATTGATTGTTAAGCCCTACCAAACATGCCAATCAATCAGTTTCTTTCCTCCTCCTCTTCAACTCAGCTACTACTGCTGCTGTTTTAGTGGGCTTTCCTCTCTCACTGCTGCTGCTGCTAATCCACTCAAAGTTAGACAAAGGCGGCAAAGTATTAGACAAGTGCTGCTGCTAGTCTGTTGTTTGTCTTCCACAAGGAACTTCTTCATCTTCTTCTTCTTTCCTCCATATCCACTTTTTCATCTTTCTCTTGTTCCACTTCTGCAGTGGACTTACACTGTTCATTCGTAACCGTAGGCAGCAGCAGCAGCAGCAGAAGCAATGAGCGAATTCCCGAAAGTGGCCATGTTAATCAAATTTACTGCTAAATATATTTGCTCGCACGCTTTACGCCGCTTATTTTCTCCCTGCTCCCCTTTCTTTCTCCCTTTGACGACGATGATTTATTTGACTTCTCTGCCATTAGCTTCGCTTTCACCCGAATAGAAGACAATTAATACACACACACCAGTTTCGTTCGGTACTACAAGCACACCACTGCTGCTGCTGCTGTCGCTGCTGTTAGGCTAATTTCATTTATTAGAACTTATCGCGAAGTAGAAGGATTATTAGATTGTTACAGTGAACAGGCGCAACTGCTGCTGATGCTTTGGTCTCGGTGATGATGTTGATGATGTTGATGGTGCTGATGGTGATGGTGGTGGTGGTGCTCCTGACGCTAGCCAAAGCTCTAAAGCGAATAGAGAGAGAAAGAGACTTCATTCACTGAAGTGGAAGCCTAATGGCGATGAGCAAGTGTGTGTGCGCTTGCTGCTGCTTTTAGCTGCTGCAGTAGTGGTCGAAGCACTTGGTGAATGAAAACAGAAAGAAAGTGAAAGAGGGGAAGAGAGAGATGTTGTGGCCGCATCCGCCGGCACATCCACCACCGAGCAGTTAGGAGCTTCGGAGTTTGTAGTGTGGTGTTTGTGTGTTTGTCTCTGTGTGTGCATGTTGCCATCATTTGCGCAACACCGACGCCATTGATTAGTTGGTTGGTTGGTTGGTTGAGAGAAAGTGCTGCTGCCGATGCTGCTGCGGGGCCTTCTTCAGTCGCCTCTCCAATTTTTCCTTTCTCCTGTTGGAGCAGCAGCCTAGTGTGAGCGGATGAACGAACAACGGGCAATCTCGGGCCTCACACTGCAAGTGTGGAGCAAGAAGGAGAGAGTAATGGACATATCGATCAATGCTAATGATGGCGTGCCAGGAAAGTGTGTGTGTGTGTGTCGGTTGGCCAGATGGCCAATTGCCTAGGCAGAGAAAGAAAGAAAAGCCGTGGCCACTACCACCACCACGACCATCGTTTAAAATTCAGTTTCATCCATCGCTGCGTTGACGTGACCGTTGTTGGCGGCGTTTGCGGGTCTTGTTGTTGGTGTTGAAGTTGGGGTTGCAGTCTTTGCCTGCAGCGACTGGACCGAGCCAGCGGACAGATCAAAGGTGGACATGTTCGAGGAGTACGAGGAGTCCATCTCCAGAATGCTGCCGTTATCTTTGCCTGTCAATGGTGTCAGTGGTGGTGGTGGTGGTGGCAGGGCTGAGCACGAGTGCAGATGATCACCACCAGTAACACCTCCTCCTCCTCCATTGGCATTATGATTCCGCCACCAGAGATCAGTTGGCTGCACCAGCGCCCGCAATCGGCCGCCAAAGGACAGGCCGTTCATGGCGGAGGCACAACCGCAGAGGTGGACGGCGGCCTGCTTCGCCATGTACAGCGGAATGGAGCTGATGGAGAGGAGGGCGATGGCGATGCCCGCCCGGTTCGCCCAGTCCGGGTACTGGTAGGTGCCGTAGGTGAGGGGCGGAGCCCCGGCCATCACCAGGCCGCCCACCTCGCGGTAGAGAATGGTCAGTATGACGGCGGGGGCAATGGCGCTGATGGTCACGACGATGTGCGACTTGAGCACCGTGTTCGGCCGCCATCCGGTCATCGCCGCCAGGTTGAGGAAGAAGCGGTCGAAGCCGTAGAAGACGACGATGATTAGTATTTCAGTGGCGGCTATTACCAGACCTAGTAAAGGGGAGAAACAGAAAAAAGTGTTGTTAGTAGTGGTGGTGGTAGTTGTAGTTGTGATGGCAAATGAGCTGGAATGAGCAAAAGGGAGTAATAATGATAAAATAAAAGATATATATAAAAAGTCGACGATTACGATTACAATTCACGGATGACTTAATTAATCACTCTTTTGCCAAGAGTACAGGAGGCAAAAAACCCGTACAACTGTGCCAAAGTAGTGAGAGAGAGAGAGAGAACTGTGGAATGGAGCGGCCAAATTAATGGGCGCCTTGCTCTTTCGCGTGCTCTCTCGCGCGCCAGCGCCAGCGCCCAACCAAACGGTTGTCGCACCAAATGGGCTATAAATCTACGACTATTTGTTTTACTGCCTTTTAATATTTTTTTGCTGCTGCTGCTGCTGCTGTTCCATTCCTTCTCTCGTGCCCTCCTCATCTTTTCCTTCCGCTCTACCAGAAGGGACCTTTCACCTAACTAAAGGGAAGATAAAGTCATCACCCAAGTCAGCAGTGGCTATAAAGCAGCAAATGGCCTCTGAGAATGGAAAATGGGGCATCCTTTGCCAGTGAGAGAGAGTACATACAGGGAATTCCCGCCGAATAGGTGTCCATTAGGTTTAAAATGTAAACGCCCGCATTGGTGCACAGCGGTAGGCCGCCAAGGAACCAGAAGAAGCCCACCAGACAGACGACCAGCGGCTTATTGATTCGGTGCTTCTTATTGCGCTGTTCGAGGAAGGAAGGAAGGAAGAAAAATTATTGTTAGCAAGACAAGAGTAACAAGACAGTGTGTGTGTGTGGAGCAAGCACTTTGCAGTCACTTCGCAACAACAACAGCGCACACCACCGACACACAAATAGCTGAAACACTGACCATGGTGTCAAAGATGTACGTGATGACGGTCTCCACCATGGCGAACTGTGAATCGATTCCTAAGTGGATTTATTTATTTATTCCTCTAAATGAGCAGTGCAGTGCAGAAGAACAGCGGCAGCGGTAGCAGCAGCATCGGCGACGGCGGCCGCATCACTGAATGAAAACAACAACAACAACCGCTGCCGTCGCCGCCGCCGCCGCCGCCTCAGTGCTCTTCTGCAGAATTGCCGTGGCCGGCTTCACAGTGTGGACCATCAATCACACCGATGGAGAATGGCAATAGATGGAAAAGAAAGAATTACCGAGTAGGAAGAGCATGGCGAAGAAGAGCATTGACCACAGAATGGAGACGGGCATCTTCGACAGGCCCTCGGGAATGACAATGAACGCCAGACCTTGCCGAAGTTGTGGTGGTGGTGGTGTTAGTGGATCAGTGCAAATGGGGTGATCACAATTGGAGAAGAGAAGAGAAGAGAAGAAAAATGGCATTAGTTGGCTGCTAAATAAAGTTGGTGGTCTGTGTGTGTGTGTGGCTCAAAAGTGTCTGTGCAAGTCAATCAGTTGAGCTTTCTTTCTTTCTTTTCTGTCTCTCACCAGTGCCGCTCTGCACGATACTGTCGATTGGCTTTCCCAGAGCGTGTGCCATGTATCCTAATGTGTGTGTGGATTGAGAATGAGAAAAATGGTCAGCATGTCAATTCAGCGTTTTTAAAAAACAACAACAGCTTACCAATCATCGTAAAGACGACCGCTCCGCAGAAGATTGAAGTGAGAAAGTCGCCCATGCCAACGATGAGCGAGTGCTTCACTACGGGGTTGCGGTAGGCGTTGTAGCTAGTGGGTAGTTTTTAAATTTTAGAAAAGTTGTTGAAAAAAATTAGTGCAAAAGTTAGTACCTGGCATAGGTGATCATGCCTCCGCCACCGACGCCAAAGCTGTAGAAGACCTGGACGGCGGCGTCCCGCCACACCTCGAGGTCCTTGACGCGAGCCCAGTTGGGCGTGAAGAGGTACCAGAGGCCGTCGGAGGCGCCGTCCAGGGTGACGCCGCGGGCGAAGAGTATCGCCAGGATGACGTAGGGAAAGGTGGCCGTGAAGTAGACGACCTGTGTAAACCAGGGGGTGATTTTGGTGGTAAACAGAAAGTTAGTTAGTTTGTTGATCGGTATTTTCAATTACACCTTTCCGGAAGACTGAATGCCCTTGATGAGGGCGAGAACGACGATGAGCCAGGAGGCGGCCAGTGCGCCTACTAGCTTCCAATTGAGATCGGTCATCACGTCAATGCCCGGCGACTTGGCGAGGATGTAGTTGTTGAAGAACTCCTCACTCGAGGACACTGAACTGTTGGTGAAGTTGCCCGACTGAACGGTGGTGCAGTTGACGCTGTTGAACCAGTGGCCACAGGTCTGCCAGTGCTGGCCAATCAGCGACTCGACGAAGTAGAAGAGCGTCCAGGCTGGAAAAAAAGTGAACAGAAAAAATTCTTTAGAAAGGGAGTGCACAAAAAAAGTAATAGCACAAACTTGCCAATGATCATATTGTAGTAGATGGCTGGAATGTGCAGTAAAAGGTTTCCGTTAAATGACAAATTAAAAATTCTTTGCTACTTAAAACTCAGCTGGAGTACTGGGCGACCGGTACTTACCGACGATTGCCGATGAGATGACCGAGGCGATGCCGACTCCCTTGAAGAGCGGCGACAGATTGGCCCACAGGTGCGCCGGTCCCATGGCGCTGAACTGGCCCAGTGAGAGTTCAATGAGGAAGAGCGGAAAGCCAATGACCAGACAGCAGATGATGTAGGGAAAGAGGAAGGCACCGCCGCCATTTTTGAAGCACAGGTACGGAAAACGCCAGCACTTAAGTGGTTTGAAAGAAGGAGAGAGAGAAAAAGTTTTCAGTCAATTTGAGCTGCTCTCAGTGGACGGCCAAATGATTTAGTGAAAAGTGGTAAAGTAGCTCACTTACATTGCCTAGGCCGACGCAGTTGCCTGAGTTTAAAATGAACAAAAAAGTTTGATTAGAGGATAAGTTTAGAGAAGAAAAGGTAAACACTATTTGCTGGAAGGTAGTTTATAGAAAAAAAGTTTTGGGTTTCAATGCACTAAACTTTCAAATGCAGAAAATGCATTTCGCCCCACAAACTGTGGTGCAGTACTACAAAAGCTAAAGAAAATAAACTGCATACCAAGACAGGCGAGGAGGAATTCCGCCTGTCCGCCCCAGTGGTCTCGACTGTTTTCCTCAGGTTGATTCGGTGGCGTCTGTTTCTTTTGCTTCTGTTTCTTCTTCTGGTCTGTTTCATCAACTCTCTCGACGACGCCATCCATTTCGTCGTCCATTTAGAGCTCCGCCGACTAGCTCTTTAGCAGTACAGTACAGTTCAGTGCAGCTGTTGAAGCAGTTGATTTGTTTGTTTGCTTTTAGTTTTCTGCTGCTGCTGTTGTACACTGGTATTTTTAGTTTGTAGTTTAGAAGATTGAATTATTTAGATAGGCAGCAGCAGCAGTCTGCAGAAGGCATTCTAATGGGCATTGGTTTAGTTACACGGCATGATGGAGAAAAGTGGAGAAAAAAGTTGCACTTGATTAGAAATGTGAGGGAAGAGGAAAAGCAGAGCACAGTAGCGTTTCAGACTATAGCACACATTACTTTCAGGGCGAATAAATTCAATTAAAGAGCAAATGGCACTTAGCACTACTGCCTGCTGTACAGTGTTAGTGTACAGTAGCAATAGTTGTAGTTCAGGGGAGGAGGGGGAGGGCAAATCACACAAGCGAAATTCTGTTTGGGTGCTCGCTCGTGTTCTGCACAATACATACATCACCGAGGAGAGCTGTCAGGGAGTCAATTTTGGACACCAAAGTGGCCAGACGGAGCAGCAGCAGCACCGGCTACCGATATTTCACCCCGCTGAATGAATGTGAAAGAGCGCAATTTAGTGCAGCAGCAGCAGCAGCAGAAGTAGCAACAGAGAAGCAATTATTAGTGCTGGAAAAAACAGGACAGACACATCACACAGACGTGACAATTAGCCGAAACTGCTGCTGTTTTGTTGCTGCTCTCGTTGATCGAAATTGAAAAAGGAAAGCAAAAAGCAAAGGAAAATGCCGCCCGTCATCGAACAGGGAACAACTGCAACGCCAGCAGCAGCAACTTTTGGGTGAGCACTCCTGAGAGCGCTAATTGCAATTGACGGCAATTTGATTCAGCGAACACACACACACAGCATTTGACAACAACATCGCCAAACATAGTGTCTCTCTCTTTTTCTCCCTGCACCTGAGTAGATTGCTTCCCCTCCCCATTATTTTCACAACTTTTTTTAACAAATCTGCCGTTGCTGCTCTGTTTTCCAGCATCGACGATTCATTCCTTGAGGGAAAGGGAGCTGTTCACACTGATCAGCTGAAAACTGATTTTCCTTTTTTCAGTTTTTTGTTCTCTTTTTGTTCTGCGCCTTTCCGTGTCAAGCGGTGCTCGGCGGTGGCTTGGCATCCGCTGGCTGGCTGGCTAGCTACTTTGTGGCTGTGACAGTGGCCGTGCTCGCAGTGCCAACATGGCCGCCACCACCGACGCCGCCGCCGTTGATGTCGCCGCCAGTAGTGACACTTTTTCTTTCGATTTGACACTACTATTTGCGGGAAGGAGAGAGAGAATATAATATACCACAGACGGACAAAAAGACAGTGTGGTTGACAGGGCAAGTGACAGCTGCTGCTGCTGGTGCCGTTGTTCGTGGCCAGAGAGATTCGTAGCTTCTCCGTGTGTTTTTCATTCATTCATTCATTCAGAGAAACGTGAAATGAACAGTGCCATCTTCATTTTCATCATCATCATTTCACTATCTAATCCACTAATGCACACAGTGGTGCTGGTTCTGGTGCTGGTGCACAGCAAGCAAATTGCAAAGAAATGAAAACGCTGTACTACTTTTTTTCGGTCTAGCTGGGTTCATATGCAAAGTATCCTTACTACTGACGTGCTTTTGTTGAATATACAGACTGTCTCCTTCACTTGCTCACTTTCTCCAGCTAAGCCAGCCTTGTCAGATGGCTTTTCTGTTGTAGTAATAAAATCTAGATGCCATATGATACGATGCTGGTGAGCAGACAGACAAAAAAGTGAAATGTAATAAAAATAGATGCCAACTGCTGGCTTTTTTCATTTTGAAGGTAATCAAGTGCTCAGTTTGCAGTTGAAACATTGGTTGGTTGACAAACACGGCAAAAAAGATAAAGTTGATCACACCGACGGCATCAAACAGGTTGTTGACAGTGCTGTTGATGGTGAGATATTTGTTTGTTTTTTGTTTTCAGTTTTCAGTGACAACAATGTAGCATTGATCCGGAAACATTGGCACTCAAATTTACCGTAAATATAGAAAAAGCAAAGTTGCACAGATATAATAAGCAGTGATGTGATGAAACTTACCTCACTTCAAAATTGGCAAATCTTTTTAGCTAATAAAACTTTTAGTTGTGGCTGGTTACACCGCCGGTTAATGAGGCTTGCAAAATGAAAATGAAAAAGAAGAAAGAGTTGTACCCTGCAAATGAGTCAGTCAAACAGTTTCAGCAAATTAATACTACCAATCATTGGTGCCGATCTCTCTTGTCTATCATTCAGCAGTGATGCTAACGAAAACTAAATAAAAACTGATTGGTGCTTTTGTTTTATCGCACTACCATGACCAATTGCTGCCTGGCAATTGGTATGCCTGTCTGCCTGCCTGGTAATGCTGCCTGCCTGCTGTTGTTGTCATTGGAAAGGTGCATCACACAGGCACTTTTCAGCGTCCTATTGATCACCTGTGTCAGCGGACGTAGCGCCAGCAAAACGCAACAGTACAACCAGAGAGGCACACACCTACACACACACACACTTGGATTCCTATTTGCATAGCTGCTGCCTGCCACTGTTTGTACACTGTCACTCTTTCGGCATCTGGTGCTGTACTGTTGTACGGGTGGTAGTGGTAATTGACAGTATCTGTTTGGCTCTTTTCTTCCCCTCCAGTCGGCAACAGAATAATTAGTCAACCAGGCAGGCATTTCAGACAGCCAATCAGTTTTTTCAGTCAAACGATTGATACTAATTGGTGACAGCAAAGGCAACAGCAGCAGTTAGCCATCAGATCACGAGAGCAGTGCTTGTGCACTTCTATTGAAACGAGTACTGATCCCTTGCACAACTCACCACCACCACCACCACCATTCAGTACTTCGGCAACTAAAAGGCAAGGTCATCGTTATCAACTGCTGATTTCCAACACTGCTCAATTGGCTGACCTTTACCGGTCAATTTCACCTCGTTCATCACCGGCGGTGGCAGGCAGTGTTCAGGCAACGCACACTCGTACACACTCACGTTGTTTAAGTCAGTTTTGTAGTCAGTTTATGCGATAGCGGGGAGAGAAAGAGGAGGAGGAGGAAAATCAAGAACAAGATTGGGGGAAGAAAGAGAAAGAAAAAGAGCAGATTGTCAAATTACTCATGGGCAATGCCAACAACAGTAGCAGCAACAGCAGCAGCGAAAGCACTACTCCATTAGAAATTACCACTTGATTGCCTCTGCTGCTGCTGCTGAATGTGTGCTTTGCCGGGCATATGCAGGTGACAAGTCAGACAAGTGCGTTCTGTTTACATATCCGCTGTACAACGGCGACAACAGCAGCAGCAACAGCAGATCGACGATGATGGATTCGGCAAACAGAAGGCAGCAAGAAGAAAAGAGTACGCAAATTCTCCCCTGGCCTGTTTTATGTCCCATTATTCTAACGACAGCAACAACAGCAACAGCAACAGCAGCAGATTCATTAACTCAATGGTAAGTGTAGCCATTTCTTGGGGATGATGTTTCCCTCTTCACTTCTTTGTCGTCTTTTACCAGATTCATCCCTCCACTTTTCTGTACAATGTTACTATTTTTTCCTCCCCTTCCTCCTTGTTTGTTTAAGTAAACACGACAGCGCAAACGAGATAGCAAAAGCAGAGAAATCTCACTTCTTGTTCCTCCATTCTTGCATTCTTTTTTACCACCCCTCTCCTAAGTGCACTTTACATTGAGCTAATTGGCGCAAAGTAGACGACGACGAAAAAGAAGAAGAAGAAAGTTTCGTCTACTCGTTTTCTCCTCGATGAAACTTGAGATGAAACTTGAGAGGAACGTTGACACTTTAATTGTCGGAATAATATCTATAACTCTGCGTGCCTGCCTGCACAGAGTTGGTGTGTGCTGTTGGGTGAAGATGAGCTCGGTTGCTACTGCTGCTCGGTTGCTGTTATACTTTCTGATTAATTACCACCAAAGTGTACAGGGAGCTGAAGGAGGAAGGAAGAGGAGAGATGAGTCAGAGATGATATTGGCGGCAAAGTTATGAGTAGAAAGAGGAGGCAGGAGAAAAGCCAGGCAGCGGCAGAAGAAGATGAGGAGCGCCTTTCCGTGCGTGCCTTATCTGCTGAACCTCACCAATTCGCGCGCAGTTCGCTACTTAGTGCAGAAAAGAGGGAAAAAGTGCGATTTGAGCTGCAGAATAGCAGGGAAAGACGACAGAGCTGCCATCAGAAGAAGAAGAAGAAGAAGCAGGGGAGGGAAAGCAGGGGGAAGTCAGTCAACAAGGCAATTGCAATTAAGGCAAATTGACTCCGATGCAATGGTGTCGGCAAACACACACACACACAGCTTGTTAGATGGCTGGGGATGATGATGTCCCAGCAGCAGCAGTAGATGTTCCAGCTGCACTGCTTCTTCTTCTTCTTCTTCTTACTGAAGGCACTAATGAGTCTTGCTGCTGCTGCTGCAACGCCAGCAATCGAAGCTGTCATCTTGGAAGCGCTTCACAGCAACATCACCATCAGCGGCAGCAGCACTTTCTGCAAATTCTGCTCTCTTTAGCTTTTTCTCGACGCCTGACTGACTAAATGGCGGCAAATAAAGTTTTAATCCCTTTCCTCTACACACTCACTCACCCCTTCATAATCGACCCACAGTACACTTTTTGCCGTCTTATTGCGCTTAAATGACCAGCACCACCACTACTACTGTTGCTGCTGCTGAGAGTACACTTAGTATTAGGAATTACAAACTGAAAGTACAAGCAAGCAAACAGTTCCTGTCGACACACACACACACACACAACCAGCAAGCAGAGACAGTTGAATTCACCCCGAGGTAGTAGTGGATAGACTGCACAGCTTACAAAGAAAGAAAGCAAGAAAGTCAGAATCAATAGTCATCAATAGCTTTTTAATAAATGTGTGCTTAGAAGAGGAGAACAGAAGAAAGAAAATTCCTGCCGACACAATAGAGCGCAAAGTCAGTGTGTGAGTGTGCAGCTCGAGTGATTGTTGTGCGTCGTTTGAGACTGTCGTCGGACTGAAGAGAGAATAAGTACACTTGAGGATAGAAAAGAGAAGCAAAAAAAAGAATATAAAGAAAGGGGAGAAAAATGGCCAACACTTTGCCGCCGTCGATTACTTTTTCTCTTCTTCATCACCGGCGGCCGAAACTGCAGCACCACCTCCACCGCCATCACCACCAGCACCAGCAGCACTCTTGGCCACCGGCCGCCGGAGAGTGTCGTCAATCTTGAGCGGATACTCGAGCATGTTCCCGTTGTCCCAGGTGTAGAGGTACCGGTACAGTGGATTGTAGCCAATGTAGACGGTGCCGAGGAAGGGATTAGTGAAGGCGACCTTCTCTCCGCCGCCAATCTCCTTGCTAAGCTCCCGATTGGTGTAGAGGTCGTAGGCGAAGGCGATGTGCGTCCGCTCCGTCCGCCCTGACTCGACGCCGTAGAGGACGCCGCAGAGGAGGAAGGCCTCCCCCAGCTGGTGGTAGTCGATGGTCAGGTTCCAGACGTACTCCGGCTGGCTCCCATTCAGCTTCATCACAATGGTGCTGTTCAGGTCGCTGTACAGGTTCGGGTAGAGCAGCCAGACGCCGTTCTCGTCCACCGAGATGTCGATGCTGTTCAGCTGATTTCTATATAGCCGACGACTGGTGGCCGGTTGGGAAGAGGAGGAGGTGGATGATGAGTGGTCTTTCTCACCACCACCACCACCACCACCGGCCATTCGACGCCGGTGATGGTGACCGTGGTGATGGCTGCGAACGTGCCGAGCGCCGGTGGTGGTGGTGGTGGTCATTGGCCGCCGAGACAGGTTGTGGTGATGTGATGCCAAAGAAGAGGTAGAGATGGAAACAGACGTCGAACTGGCGGGCATCAGCGTCACAAAGGCCGTGTCCAGCGTGTCCAGGCTGAGGATCACCACCTTGTTGGTGCCCTCGCCGGCGTAGTAGAACTTTCCGCTGTAGATGGTCTGCGCGTTTCCGGTGAACCGGTGCAGCAGTGTGTAGTTGACCGTGGGCGCCTTGTTGCGGAAGGCCTCCTTTGAGGCGAACTCCTGCAGGAGGTTGGTGCTCTCCATCAGCGTCAGCCAGTACTTCTCGCGATCTTCCGGTTTCACCGGCTTTGGATCGCGCATCCAACAGCCCGGCGGCTGGCTGGTGTTGCTGTCATTGCCGTACTTGCCGTTGAAGACGGGCTTGCCAATCTGGCTGAGGTAGCATTCTAAACGGCGAAACACACATGCAAAAAGGGAAAGCAGATAAAAGTTTGACAAATGTCTGAAAGGGAAACTTTGGAAACAGCAGCGTCAAACTAGCTGTCTGCTAGAATATTACCGGTCGTCCGTTTGTTCAGTTGTGTGTAGTTAAAGTACACTGGCACGCCCATGCTGACAATGGCCTTCCTGCCGACTTTGCACTGCTGTTCGTCGCTTCCGGCAAAGGTGGGACTACTGCTGGCGACGCAGTCAGGACACGGCTCACACTGCGTCTTCTTCTCAATGTGCTTTGGCATCTGATAACAAATAATAATGGTAGTGGTGGTGATGGGCAAAAGAGGAAAGGGAATAAATGTTAGTTGTACAGATGTCAACAAAGAATAAAAAGACACTAAATGATTGTTCTCGGAAGCAACTAGGCAGTAGCAGCAGCAACGGAGACAAACAGGAAAATTCCAGCAGTGAACAACAGCAGAAAAGCAACCTTACCTCGCCGTAGTACACAAAGGAGTTCTTTTTGAGCGTGTCATTCTCCAGCGCCTTCTTTGCGTCTGTTTCTGAAGGGGGGAGGGAATAGTAGAATAGTAATAGTAGTGAAAAAGCAATACCAAATAAATAAATAAATAAATAAATAACAAGCTGCATCTCTCTCCCTTGGCGCCTGGAGGCACCCCCGCGCATCGACTAACAACAGGAAAACGATAAGAGAAAAAGCAGCAAATTCTCATTGTCCAAAACACTAAAATTGGCCTGCACTAAAAAAACTGCAAATGTATGCATACCAATGAGGGAGACGATGCCGTACGTTCGGCCGCGGTTGTTCCTTGCCTGGCAGCGGTAGGTGCCGTAGTCCTCGGCGGCCAGCCCGCTGACCGTCAACAGGGCCCGCCGGCTGACCGGCTCGCCCAGGCGCCAGTCGAGCACCTCCTCGCTGATGTTCAGCCGACCGCCCTCCACGAGGACCCTTGCCTCGCCAAAGATCCACTCGACAAACGGTTCCGGGTAGGCCTCGATGTAGCACTGCAGCAGTGCACTGCCGCCCTTCGAGGCGCCAATTATTTGCTGCGAGTGGGCAATCTTCACTAATGGTGGAACTGGAGAAGAGGAAGGAAGGGAGAAAATGAAGGGAAAGAAGAAAACAATGTTCAGGCATTCTTGGGTGAGCACAACACAACATCACCGCCACCACTCAATCAACTGCTACCACCACCACCAAATTGCAGCAGCAGCAGCAGCCGTGGCAACCGTAATTTTACTTACATGTTACAAAGAGGTTCACTCTCTTGACCGCTGCCGGAGGAATGCCGTTGTTGGCCACGCAGACGTACTGTCCTGTAGTGGTGGTTGTGTAGTAGTGAATGTAGTAGTGTGTTCAGCACAGCACAGAGAGACCACCACCACCACCGCCACCAGAAATTGCCGTACAAAGGAGCAATTCAGTTGAGTGGAAGGGAGGAAGAGAGAAGGACAATCAGAAACGAAATACAGAAGACACAATTGCAAACACACACACACACTGAGACAGACAAACGTACCGAGATTCTCGCGACTGACTCGACTAATGTTCAGCTCGTTTGCCTCCACCATGTTATCTAGTGATTGTGGTTGGGAAGGAAAAAGAAAGAGCAAAGAAGAAGAGCAGCAAACATAAGTGGCCATTATGGAGAGCTAATGAGGGAGAGAAGGCAGACAATTGCTTCTGCTTCTGCTGCTTCTACTGCAGCAATTGCCAATGCACTCACAGGATGTTCCGTCGATGGCGATCGGTCGACGGTCCTCTCGTCGCCAAGTAATTAGCGGTTTCGGCTGACCACTGGCGGCGCACTTCAGACTGACGCTCTCGCCCTCCTTCACGGTGATGGTCAGCTCCTTATCAGTCATGTCATCAATTGCTGGTGCAACTGCACAATCCAGTCCAAAAGAAGAAAAAGGAAGAAGAAAAGGAAAAAGCGATCAGTGAGCACAATGGAAGCAGACCAGCGTGGAATTAGTAGCAGCAATAGTGAGTAGTAGTGTCTTACTCAGCAGTGTTTTGTTTCCGTGAATCCACGCCTGCGTCTGGACGCCTGGACTGCCTAATTGGCAAAGTGTGTGTGTGCAAGTTGAAGTTGCAAAAGTTGAAAAGCAGAAAAAACAGGGCATTTTTGTGTCATTACATTACATTTCATTTCATTTTACTGTATATCTCATTGCTTTGCATTTATGCTAAGCGGATTAGTAAAAGGGAAAAAGAAAGCTTACCATCAGCGCCAGGCGGACCGGTCTTTCCTCGACGACCTAGACGGTAGTTTAATTGGCACTTAGAATAATGACAAACAGACAGAGAGGCAGGCAGGCAACCAAACATTCAAATGAAGCAGCACTGCTGAACAAGCTGCTACTGTACCTGGTGGTCCTGGTAGTAATGGGAATGAAAGTAGTGGAGGTGGTGGTGGTGGCAATTTAGATGATTCACAGATGAACACAGTTAGTTGGTGTCGCAGGTAGTTGTTAATAATATTCATTGCACAAGAGAAAGTTGGTAAAAGAGAGGAAGATTTGAAAAGGTTTGCTTCTCTGCCTGCCATTTCACACTCTGTTCTCTTTTCACTTACCCTGCTCACCAGGCTTTCCCTGTTCAAAAGCAAAATATAGAGTGAAAAGTGCAGTGATTAGTTAGGCATTTGGAAAACACACAAAATAAAAGAATGTCTGGTTACTACTACTTCTACGTCTAAAAAAAGTGCTGCCAAACGGTAAAAGACAACAACGCCAACAGCAACACTTACAGCGACTCCTGGTTCTCCCTTCGGTCCTGGTTTGCCTGCATGTGCATGTGTGCATGTGCGTGTGAATGAGTAAAAGTTACAACGACGGCGAATTAATAATTAAGGCTACAACAAACATTAAACGAAACAAAAATGCAGGCGCACAGGCATCAAAGTCGAATGCCTTATGCACTGCACACACACACACACTTACCATCGGTGCCATTTCTCCCTATCAATTTCGGTCAATACGGCGGTAATGGCAGCAGAAGCAGCAGCAGCAGCAAAAGGGCAAGAGAAAAGAAAATAAGCACAGATATACACGATCGGTTAGCAGTTGTGAATAATAGATTCAGTTGGTGTTTGTGTGTGTGTGTGTTTGTGCAATGGTGGTAGTCATTAATACCCTGCCGAAGATGGGAAGTGCACTGTCGTGCTCTAGCAGCAGCAGCAGCTATCAGCTCACCTGGAATGCCATTAGTCGCTTGACCGGGGCTGCCGTGTCGCCCGGGAAGGCCGTCCCTTCCGGGGATGCCATCAAGGCCGGGCTCACCGTTCAGGCCGTCCCTTCCATCCAGCCCTGAATCGCCTGTTTGAGATTGGTTGGTTGTGTTTGTTTGTTTATTTCGTATTGTTTGTGTAATCATTTAGTTATGTGTGTGTTTTGTTTGTTTGTTGACGAAAGGGAGAGAGAGAGAGAGAGAAGAAAATGGAAAAGAAAGACAAAAAATAATGAGACAAGGCAAGTCAAAACTGCTGCTGTTAAAAATTCTGCTGAAAGAGATGCTCTTGCGTGCAAAAAATCTGCAAAAAGCAGCAATTACCTTTAGGTCCAGGCGGGCCCTGAATGCCTAAAACAAAAAAAACAAAAATGACAATAACAACCAGTAAAAGAAGAGGGAAAAAAGAAAAAATAGCAAAAACGGAAAATAAAGTACCTTTCGGTCCATTTCGTCCGACGCCGGGTTCGCCTTGGGCACCTTTTTCTCCCTTTTCACCTGATTGGAAAGAGAGAAAAGAAGAAACAGCAAAAAATGGTAGTGCATCTCTCCAGTTAGTATCTCATCGGAAACAGACACACCAAACAGCAGCAGCAGCAGTGTACTGTACCTGGGAGTCCTGGCGGCCCTGGCTCGCGACATCTCCGCTCAACCGCGTCGCAGAACTTCTCGATGGCTTCCTTCTGCAGAGGGGGGAAAAAGTGAAAAGTAAAGTATTGGGACGCTGTGGTAATGTCGGTAATGGATGACTGCAGTCAAATAGCTGCAAAGCTGTAGGAGTGAGGAGTGCAAGAATCTGGAGGAATCTAATGCACAGCACAAACACAGCACACTCAGCACAAACAAACAGCTGCCTGACCCGAGAATCGATCTGCCCGACTGGCTGCGACTGTGGTTTGCGTGTGTATTTGCTGGCTGGTTGAGCGGGTGCAAAGAGAGAATTTAAATTTGTAATTTGCCAAGTTGAAAAAACAGCAGAGGCAACGTCGCCGCCGCCATCGTAGTCCGAATGCTTTCCTTGGCCGCCCCCTGAATATTGGAGAGCGGAGTTTGGTTGCGGCCAACAATACTGGAAACACACTGGCAACATTGGCAGTGCCCAAGTGCCCAAGTGCACTAAATTAGAAGCCACCACGGGCACACATAAAAAGAGAAAGAGAAAAGAGGAAAGAGAGACACGCAAGCAAGCAAGCGATGCTTTTGTCGTAGTAGCAGTAGTAGTTCTTGCTTGTAGTCGTCGTCGTCTCCGAAGCCATAGCGAATAATGGAAATAATAATAATTTTTTGCAAATAGAGAAATAATCGAATAGTCAATAAATCATGAGACATTACAATGGGGTTAGAATAGGGAGCGAGGGAGGGGAGAGAGGGCCTGTGCAGAGGAAAAGGAGATTTAGGCGAGCCAGGGCAGCCATTAAGCAGGACCCGGTGTGCGCTAGTGATAGAAAGCAAAGAGCGTGGACTTGGCCGACTTCCTCTTCCAACTCTCGTATTAATCTCAATTGCCAGGCTCCTGCTCTTGCCGTTCTTTTTCCCCTTCCTCCCTCTCTCAGTCGGTGTTCAATTGAGTCTACCACTTTGCTAGTGCACTACTACTGCACTAATGCTGCTGCTGATGCTGCCTTGTCTTTCCATCGCAAATCACGCCGCCAGAATTGCGAGCGCCACTTTGGCCAACTGGCCACGAGGCATTTTTCTTTTTCTCTTTCTTTCAACAAGAGACAGTTTTGGTGACATCAACAGACTGCTAGGCACGGGCGCTGTTGGTGGTGCTTTTGGGGAGACAAACACAAACACAAATTCACAAAATCACAATCACAAACACACACACACACACACACACACACCGTCTCAGTTGCCGGTGGGGAAGTCTGCTGGAAAGTGGAGCCAGCAGGAGAGAGATAGCAATTTTTTTTGCATGCCAGAGGATTGCCTGCTGCTATTGCTGATGCTATTGAATGGCAAATTGGCTGCTTAACTGCCGCTGCCACTGCGCTCCTGTGCTCCACGACCCTCTGCAGAAAAAAAGAGAGAGAAGCAGAGAAGAAAAATCTGCAGCGTCTGAAGAAGCAGCGATAAGCAGAAAAGTAGGGGAGAAAAGTAAGAGTGAACGACAGTGATAATCGGTGGAGGGAAAAGTAATAGCAAGAGAGAAGAAAAAGAAGAAAAATTTGGATTGTGAGCTAGAAGCGACAGAGAGAGAACGGTGCAAAAACGGGGAAAAGGAAAAAGAGCTCTGAACAGAAGCTCTAACATCGACAATCGGCATGCAACATCAGTCTTGACATTAGCATCGGTGCCTGGTATCTGCCACCAAAGTAAGTGTGTGTGTGTCACCAGGCACGAACATCGAAAGTGTTTTAGTGCATCTGGTGACTGAGCTGCTTCAAATCTCTCCTCTTTATTTTGCCTTCATACTCTCACTTTCATTCTTTCCCCCTCTCTCTCTTCTTTTGGCGGATTTTGGTGCTCTTTGCTCTCCCTGCTCTGTTGGTTATGCCTTCTTTCTCTCTCTCTCCTTGGCTCGCCAATAGAGCGATTGATTGCGAATCCGACATTCATCAATGCAGAAAAGCTGAAGCGACTTATCGATTTACACAGCCTCTGCGACCCGACAGAAGCCTCAATGCTCGGCTGAATTGCTGATTCCTGCTCAGACGGGCACCAGCACCAGCAGCACCACCACAGCCACCAATCGATTGCTCCATTGCCGCCGCCGTCGCCGCATCCTTTCGAGTCTAACACTACCACTACTACTGCTTTGCTTTTTCTTTCTTTCTTTCTTTTCTTTTTCCACTTCTCATCTTCTTCCACCTTACTTCATCGATGCGCATCAATTCGACGGCGCCCAGCAACGGCGAATTAGATTAGGAGAGAGAGAGAGAGAGAGAGAGAGAGAGAGAGAGAGAGAGAGAGAGAGA
>JAALOO010000339.1_pt1 | contig 42741 bp, 23 predicted proteins | sample 7257641 | NCBI WGS metagenome assembly JAALOO01 (sample SAMN14085613, study PRJNA598686) | mite metagenome | biome: ENVO:01001000; feature: ENVO:01001002; material: ENVO:01001226; isolation source: single female mite from University of Michigan culture on fish food culture... ...
CTGTGACGAACACACGCACACGCGAAGCGAATTTTTTAATAACAGTAGGAGATATCCTCTCAGCTCTAGCTAAGGCGAATCATCATCAATGGCACAGGTTTCATTCACATTGCCACAGGCATCTGTGGCTGTAAAAGTGACTGCTTACCGTCACTTGCATGCAGTACCTTAATGCAGATTATGATCGACAAGAATGAATGCTCAGGTACTTCTTCCTCTCCTTTAGGTTTTACTAGAAAAAAGAGGGGAGAAGAAAAGATGCAATGCCTTGCCTAGGAGAGTAGACCACTGGAGAGCAGTGCAGTGCTGGCAGCAAAATGAAGACCTGTCGGTGAAGACTCGCTCCACTGACGCTTGACCACCCGTCGGCACGCTGTTCCGGATGAGTTTAGGTGGGATGTGTTCTCACTCCAATTGGCGATCGCTTATTAATGAGCGGCTTTTTATTAATTCGTAGTGCTCGAAATGAGTGCCTCGCTTTGTTGTGTGTGTGTGCTCAGGGCAGACAGACACTGACTGCTGATGATCGCTCACTGCTGGAGCAGCAAACACACACACAGGACAACCGCTGCACATTGCTCCACACGGCAACACACGGCCACTCTCAGCCTGTCAGCCATTGTTCTTTAGCCAATCGAATTTGGGCTTGTTTCTCTGAATTTTGTTTTTCAGCTCGTTTGTGGTGGAACTTCATTTTAATTATGCTTACATCAATTTACGAGCTAATTGTAAAGACGCATCGTGCTTCTTTCACTATGCCAGGCAAACGCTGTCTCGACACTATAATTGCTTGCTAACTTATCTACTTTTACAAAAGGCTAAAACTGAGCTGATGAGTGAAAAAGAAGGACCCTTTTCCCTCTTTCTCATGTAGACGATATGGTCCAGCGGTACGTGGTCATTTTTGACAGTGGTACTCAACAAGATGTGCATGCTTTGCCGTTTCCTTGCATGTCTTCACACATGCACAAAAGCTGAACTTGTTTGAAACGCTGTTTTTGTGTTTAGAGAGTTTTCAAGTGAAAGTAATTAGCCTTGAGTTCGAATTGAGCAGAAACAAAAGATGTGTTGTTTAACAAAAAACAAAGAGAGAGCCAGTGGCGAGTGCTTGAGTGAGTACTAGCACCAAACTTGCAATCTGATTGCTGCTAATTCTGCTAATGTTAATTAATGTAATTTGCTTGATTGCGCCACATGCGCTAATTGGCACTCAGTGAACGTCCAGCGTCATTCTTCGCTGTAAATGAAAAACCACCAAACTGCTGTGGTAGCAAAAACTCATCGGCAAGCGCTGTAATCAAAGTTTCTTTCTGTTTTTCTCAGCTGCTGCTGCTGATCACTGCACTGTAGGATCAGTCGTTGTCATTACCGCCGCCATTAGTAGCTTTATCAAAGGTAGAGTAAAAAACAGAAGCACAGCAGTTCAGTGAAATTGAAATTCAATTAAATTATGCTAAAGCAAAGCTCTCTCAGAATTGAACAAAGCTAAATTTGGCGGGCGCAAGTAAGGTGTTTCTCTCTTACCTCTCCTGCAATTTACCTCCGATTAATTGCCCTTTTCTAGTTCAACATTAAGAAAACTGTCTCGTAAGTATTGGCAATGCTACGGGCTTACCAGATTAGAGCATAGATTCAAAAAGAGTAGCATGCAAAGTAATGGTGGCCAAAGATTTGAATCGATTTCATTACATTGATGAGCAGTGCAGACCAGCAGCCAGCGGCAGGGATAGCTGCCACCATCATCATCGCTGTTTCTTCTGCCTCCACCACCTCCTTGTGCCTCCGGTTGTGTGTCTCTGACTGTTTATTGTCGTGGCTCAGTCTGTCCCCTTCGCCCCACCATCCACTTCGTGCTCATCCTCTCGTTGTCGCCTAATTGACTGATTCATTCGTTGTTAATTAAAATACAATTACGAATGTAATTAAATTCAAATTATAAAATGCATCGCATTAGTAGGCGCAATCGACAATCAGTCTTGGTCGTGTCGTCGTTCAGTCTCTCTATCTCTGTACCTTCTTTACACGTCACATTGTTGCTCTTTGTTGTTTTGGTTTCTCTCTTAGACTACCGCTTCCAATGGCTAAGACGCAATGCGACTGCTCTGCTGTGCGTGCATCCCCCTCCTCCTCTGAGTACCATCCATCCACCAGCAGAAAACAGCAGCAACGGCAGCAGTCTCAACATCTCATCTGGTGGAATCGGTTACGGAAAGCAGTAGAGAATTGCACACATCACTGCTAATCTCAGTTCAAGCTGCTGCTGCTGCCGCCGTACTTCGTCGCATTGTTGGCTTTTTAATTATTTTCTTATTCTACCTGAGCCCGGACTTCATTCTAATGAAGCTCTGCCGATCAATCATTGTGTTCTCTTGCGTGGAGACAAGCCAATGAGAATGTACCCAGTTGCAAATAATGAGTCAGATTAGTTAGTTAGTTAGTTAGTTCGTTAGCCATCTTTCATAATTGGCCAATCTGCCATTTACGCATCATCTAGCTGCTATTTTTTAATTTTTTAAAACTTTATTATTTTTAAGTGTTATCAAGTTTGTTTTTTTGCATATGCATTTTCAACTTTCATTCTGATCAAGTAATATCATTTTTGAAGGACCAGCATTACAGCAGCTTTCAAAGACTTTCAAAAACGACAACGCCTAGCAGTTGTCATTTGGCCGTGTGCTTTTAAGATGCGTTATTATTAATTAATACTGCATAAACGGAGCAATTTGAATATTGACACAGCCTGTACACTGTAGTCTGTACACTGCGCAAAAACGGTCACAGTGCTGTGGCTAATGTCATTACATTAACTTCCACACCCGGACAAAAGCACTGTCTGTCTGTTTGTGTGTGTGTGGATGCTTCAAGTCTCCTGGTGAAGCATCCCACATGTGTGTCTCTTTCTCTACATCCTTCACTTCATTTTAGTACACTCAAATTAATCATTCTTCAAACTGTTGCCGCTTTGTTCTTTGGCCAATTGCACTTGCTCTAATTTGATTTTTTCAAACGCTTTATCACTAGTGAAATATTAATCTGCACCGGATAATTGAATCCGTTTTTTAAAAGTCGCCTATTTTTTAAAAGTTTTTTAGCTTTGCCTTAAGATTACCTGTCAGGAACATTGTTGCAAAGTACTTTTACTTTTTTTTATTGATTGTTTTATGTGATGAACATTGTTTCAGTTCACATTAGGTGATTTATTAGTAGCTGATGAATGTTCAGTGTTGATGTGCCACGCAATACTACAGGTTTACGTCTGCTTTTGCTTTAATTAAGGTTTGATGCAGTTAAGCCGATTTGTCGTCGATGATGATGTTGTTGTTTTATCTATACAAATGCATCACAGTCTGTACTGATGTAACGTATGACATTCTCATTGAGAAAATACATTCAACGGCAATTAACCTTTTAATGGAAAACACTTTCACGGGGAAATAACCCGTTATTTTAGTTGTCTACTGATTTGATTAGTTTATTGTAGTGATTAGAAATGAGCTCACAAATCAATTTGTTTATGTATTGCCGGTTTCAAGAAAAAAGTAAACGATAGTTCTACAAAGTATGACATTTTCACTTAATAAATGTAGGCATTTGAGCGTCCATTTAGATAAACAAAGTAAAAGTACCTCTACTGACAGTTTCGTGTCTGGGTGTCTGCTTTGATTCCATCACTCGGCAAGTCACGTTATCGCCGACTCTACTCCTTGCACTAGACTTCTGCTTCTACCCAGTCGAGTGTGAGAATGATGAATTTGGCAACTGGGGCTTGAGCTAGAGAACTAAAGTCCTCACCACTAGTGCCGCAGAACTACTGAAGCTGACCGCACCGATAAAATGGACTCGAATTTCTTGTTTAAAGCGCAAAGTAAAGCGCAAGCAAAAGCACACACACACACACACACTTTTACCTGTTTTGATTGCCTCCTTATCTTTACGTCTTTTTTTACTTGGTGTCGCGCACTTTCTGCCGACTGCTGAAGCACTGGCATGCTTCAGAACATAGGAGGCAACTAGCCTTAGCTCTCATGAATGTGTCTCCTGTGTCTTTGCCGCCGCATCATTTGCCTTCAAATTTGCAAACCTTTGAGCTGAATTGAATCAGCGCCGATTGCCATCAAGTTGATGCGTTCGTTGTCGTGCTAATTAGCCAGCGGTGCATTTTTTAGTTAGAATGACGGAAAGATGACTGACGCCGGCCATCTCTTTTTATAATTTGATTTTTAATTTTGCTAATTAGCCTTACAATGCACAATGTTTTCTTTCAAACAAAACAGTGCGTTTTTCTGTTTTTCAAAACTCATTATTTTTAGTAAATGAAGCAAATTGCAATCATGATGACAAACTTCATGACAGCTTAAATTTTAAATTTATTTTTAATGAACAGATTTTATTATTAAATGTGAAAACAAATCATTTTTTTGCTTGACATTTGCCACGTGTTTAGTTAAAGAAATGATTGTACGTTACAAAAATATCATCAGCATTATAAAAATTATTATTTTTAGATTGTGAGTAGCGGCTATTTGGCCAATTAGGTTCTCATGAGACGCGACAAAGTGGCGAGAAACTGCGATTCGAGCCATTAAGCACGAGAGGATTGATGAGATTTGTTTGCCACTGTGCAGAAGTGTATCTTTGGTCAACTATTTTGCAATGCTTCTTTTCGTGAGCTGTTGTATGTATTCTATTCACTAACTTTAAACTGTTGACCAGTCAGTAGCAATTGTTTGAAGCGCACACCACTGTGAGAGTAATATTTTTTATTATTTTACATTATTGCAACGCAAGGTAATTAATAAAATAGCTCAATCAGTCAAGACGATTGTTGCTGGCGTGTTCAACCATGCTGTTGCGGATACTTCTGCTTGTCTGTAGCTGCACTGTAGCCTGTGACGTACTACGGCAATGCACTGTCTGCCTTTCCACGCAAAATGGATGCCGAACAAATTGAAAGCTTTAACAATAATTAATTTGACTGTGCATTTTCTTGCCAAGGCATTGTTTTCTCTGACACACAGACAATGCCTGTGACAATCGATTTTCAATTGATTAATTGCTCCAATTGGGGCCAGGCAAACGTACACGTAAGCTTTGTGCTGTGCTGCGACACACACACACACACAAACGGCACAGCACAGCGAAGCGTGTTTCGCCGACCTGGCTAATATTAATGACTGACAAAGACAATGAAGACGATGCATGCGAAAATGAACTGAACTCCAGCAGTTTCTCGGTGTGCTTGTTCAGCTTGTCTGCCTCTGCAATCTTACCACTGACGAAGCAATCGACGAGGCCACCACAACCGCCGTCGCCACCACCGCAACCGCAAGCTACCGACCACTGGTCACTGGCCCGATGAGTATGAGTTTTCCTTCAAAGCAGATCCCCTTCTGCTCAGCCCCTTTTGTTCATTTCATCCGTGCCGTACCCGTCTATCGTTTGCATTTTGCATCGTTCACCAGCGACACCACCGATTGGCACCAGAGCATCAAATGTTGAGGCGGCAGCAACAGCAGCACAGATAATTATGGCTTGCCAAAAGAGCACTGGCACCTTCCCACTGGCTTAAATCAGTGCTGCAACCGTGAAGTGAGGAGCACTCATACTCCTCTTCGTCTTCCTCCTGCAGCCTTCATTGCCCGTCAAATGGATTGGCAGCCATAGCTCGTCGTCGTTGTCGTTGTGGTGTTAACATTTCACAGAGATTAATCAGACCGATTTTGTGAATTGCCCATTAGTAGTGGCTCAGTGGCGTTGGTGGTGGCACCACCATCACCACCATCACCTTCTGGTTGAAGCTCACCGCGCGCCAACAGCCGCTTATTTGTTGCAACCGCTATTGGCAGCTCTTGTGCTCTGACTGCCTCTCTCTCTCCCCTATTAGTGACACTCAACAGAGGCAATTTGCATTCTCTTGGCACTCACAACGTGCAATTTTAGGCGCCACGCTTGACATGAATCCGAATGTTGCTGCTGATGGAGGTGGTGGTGGTTGCTCTTCATTTCCTTTCTCATTGTCTTCGCCACTATCTCCTTGTCTGTCTAGCAATTGCGCCTTGCTAATTGTTCTAATCGATGTTTTCTAAATTACACAGCTTGCAAGCCAATTAAAGAGTGTTTTGGAGACAAAAGACAGCAAAATGGAGGCGCTTGTAATGATTGCAGTTGCGGTGGTGCGGTAGTGCGGTGGTGGAGATGTTTTACCCCAGACAACAACAGTGTGTCCATCATCGAGCCTATCAGTGATCGATGTTCAGCTGAGCACAGCACTAGTACCTGCACAGGCTGCATTATTTTCCTGTTCTGCCGATGAGCAGGCAGCCATTTTTTACCTGCACCAATGTCGACCGACAGTGTCTGCGACAAAGTGTCTCAACGTTGCTGCCATCAACCGTCTTAATCTGCAGACACGCTTTCATTGAGACATTTTCCAAGTCAGTGGCAGTCTGAAGAGGGCGAGCTGTACTGGTTGCATAACCGTGCCATCACATGTCGTCTCCCGCTGCCACCCTCAGTGATTAATGATCACTGGCTAGTGCTGCTGGTGCTCTTGCTCTTACTGGTAGCCGTAGTGTCTTCCCTGTGGTCACTCTTCACCGGAGGCAGCAACAGCAGCACAGCAGCAGCAATGCCCAATGCACTACTGCTGGAGTAGTTGGCCACACAGATTTGCGCTGCACAGTGCCCACACTTCACTGAACTCCTGTCTCTCCCTTTGACTGCTCCATTCTGCATGTAAGCTCTTGGGCTCTTTACCAGCTCGTCTACTAGGACATTGAGGCGGTGAGACAATGAAAAATGGTCTGCATAGTAGTGGTTTTAGTGGTGTTGGCTGGACCTAACAAGCAATTACTGCAACTTTTTGCTGTACTTTTTCTCTTTGTTCTTTACTATTCATCGGCTTGTTCTCCGCAGTATTAATTAGTGTGTGCCCTACGTCCCGTTATAAAATTAATGGTCCGTTCCGCTTGCTACTGTGTAGCACACATACTCCCCATTTGTGGCTCATTTGCTTCTTAATGGCTTTAAACTAGAGCTTTTGTTTTGTTAAGAAAAAGAGGATATTTTGCAATTAAGTATGTATAAATGAGTGGTCAACTAGTCAACACTTGTCTGGACAGCATCATACACACAGTGCCACTTGACTGTTTTTTAACACTACGCTTTATGCTTGCCTTTAAACAATGGCTGTTTATTCACTTGATGCAACCAGTAATGAGGTAGCAGATCTTCGTTTAACGAGAATTGGTCCATCTCAGGCGAATGGTACTAAGACGTTCTCTGTTCATCGAACCTGGTCTTTCATTTTTGTGCCAGGTGTGGCGGGTGCAGCTATCTTTACATTCCGAGTTGTTTACCGAGACCAGTTGTGATTTGCTTACCTGAACACTCGACGCTCGTCGTCGTGGTCTGTTTGCATTACGTCCCAGCAGCACATTGCGCTGCTCATTCCTCAATTCACTGTCTTTCCTCTCTTTTCTTTTCTTTTTCTTTCTCTGTTTTTGGCCTCTCCTAATGATAACCTTGCTTTTTGTTCAATTAATTTCAATGCTCAGTCTGTGAGTAGCTGCAACAGTAATTATAAATGCATAAATTAAGCGGTGCCTGCAGTGCTAGCAAGCACCTATCAAGATTGATTGCGCCATTGCTTAATTGAAAAGTTTATTAGTCAGCTTTCTTGAGAGTGCCTTAGATGGGCTTTGGCCAAACCAGGCAAGCCACCCTGCAATTGTCATTGGCTGCAGTGTACATGTGCCTGATGTTTTTACTTTCCTTGTTACTACCTGCAGAAAATCACAATCGATTACCTCATTGAAACTGCATTTTTAGCTTGCGTCCATTAAAGCGAGTTCGCGTGATTCTACGTACAATTAATTCACTTCAATTTGTCTAGGTGCATTTTAATAGGCAAGGTGATACTTGCTATCACTAACTATATTTTTTACTTTTTTGTGTTAAAATTGATTGCCACTGTTTGAGTTCTAAAAACGTGCTCAAAAAGTTAAGAATGTCTTTTCGTCTTCAACGTTCAGTAATGAAGCCAACGTTACGCGCCCTCTAGCGTTGGCTGTGTAGCCACAGCGGAAAAGTGGACACGATTCCCAGTCCTGGTTTAATATCATTTAATTGTGTTTGTGTGCTTTCATGACAAAGTCACACAACGGCAAGTTCTATCTTGCCTTTAAAACCGTTTTTGTAGTTTTAGATGACCACACAACGCGGTTGTTAATGCTATTTTGACCAGTAATCAGCAGCAAAAGTTTGGTTACTAATAAATCTTGCATTTGGCCAAACTGCAATCAATTTGATCAGCCCATTAATGGCGTTATTACCATGATCTTGTTGCCTGTTTTTGTGTTAATCCAATTCTGAGATTTGTTTAGATTTATAGCAGTCAAAACCAGCTTTACAGTGACTGAATTTTTGAATTAGCAGTCGATTTGCAAAAATAAGCTTACTTTTACAGTGCAATCTTCAAATAAAATTTGAAGATTTTTTGGTTGAATGGTTTCCCTTTTTCCTTATAATCATTTATTATACTGCTCCAAAAAAGGATCGTTTTGTTTGTAGTCCATATTGTCACGCAATTCATATTTGCCTTCCGACTGGCTTTCATAAATTTACCAGTCTAAAAATTTTTAACTTAACACTGACATGCTTTACCGAAAAATCCTGACATGGGCCACTATGAGGCACAGACGTCTGCTAATCCTGCTCTAGCTTTTTTGGAGCAAAGCTTGGTTTTGCTAGATAATCATACTATTTAGCAGAAATCTTAAAGCACATCATGTTTTGGCTTCTTTTGGCTCAATGAATGACTGACTAACTTTTGCAATCGTTGGTAGTAAGTTTTTTGGTCTTAAAGCAGTTGGCAGATTCCTCTCGTTTGTGGTTTGCACACATCCCAGTGACAGTGCATTTTAGTGTACCGGGTTTACTTTAATTTATTTTGCGTTTATTATTTATTGCCGAAGGTGCGGCACTGTTTGCGGTTTGTGTGAATTTAAGATTAGATTCGATTTGTGATCAGCGCCAGACTGGCGGAGCTGCTTTTCCGTCCACTGTACAGTGTCATTCATTGCCACAGCTTCAGCCAGCCATCCGGCGGAGCAGTGACGCCAACGCGCACTAATGACACAGCCCGGTCAATACCGACATTATCCTAATTAGAAATACAAATTATTATCTTTCATTAATTTTGACTCGCCAGTCACCGCACTGACTGCGTCCCGTAGCATCGCACACAGTGCGGCCATTCCCAATTTAGCCAATAATTTATTATTGCATCTCACAGTCGGCGAAAGTGTTGGCGGCAACTATTCCTTCTTTTTCTTCTTGCCGAATCACAACCTGCTAGTTTGAAGGACACTCACCGAACGAGAGGGGCGACCGCAGCGGTGGTAGTTCTAGTGGTCGTTGTAGTGGCCATCAGCTGCTTTTTTGATAATTGATTAATTAAATTATTTACTTTTCATTTATTGCTCAACTGCCGTACTACATTCACATTCACATTCATTAGGTGGTAAAGCACAGTCGATGTACTTTCCAGTGGTTTGCAACGCCATTATTCCAACTTGTGAAGCCATTGCTGTTGTAAATTACCTTAAGTCAGTCAAACTGCAATGCCAGACACTGAATGTGTTTTCATGAAATCATTTATTGCCGGTGACGACAACGAGGCCGACTTCTGCGACAGTCAAAACCAGCAAATCACCGACAAACAGCTGTTTTCAGTGCAAGTCAGTGTTTTTTCTGCTGCAGCTTGCACACAAGCATCATCACCAGTGACATCCAATCAGAGCCAACTGGTAAGCACGGCTCATCGCCATGCTGAACGTGTGCAGGCATTTCCAGTGCTCATCACTGACTGATCACTTATTTTCACCTAGACACTTCTGCTTGCATCCTCAAATGAATGACTCGCCGCATGGCACTTCTACACCAGAGATAGAATAGTTTCTCTTTGCTTTTTCATCGCCACATACAGCGCATTGGTTTGTCGAGCCATTGCTCCTTCACTGAGAAGCTATTGAACTGGTTCTCTCTTTCCCTCTCTCCCTCATTTTCCGCTCAGCCGAAAAGTTGTGATTGCTTTGCTTTACATCGATCGATTGTATGCTTTTCTCTCAAGCTCTCAAGCAGCTACTTGAGTTGCTGCCCGAGTCGAATCGTTATTATTAATTGCTGCTGATGATTAATAGTCGATTTATCGAAGCACGCTATCGAATTACATTGTTTATCTTGCCAGTTGTATTTCTATTTTTAATTGTCTTCTAAATGTTGCCCCCTTCTCTCTTTTAGCCATCTACTTTTTCTTTCCTCTCTCCTCAGCAGTGCCAATTGTTGCACGTCTTTCAGTGTCTTGAGGATGCGTGCATATTTCATAAATGTCTTCCCACCATTCTTGCACTTGCTACCTCGGCCACTGCCACTGCTACCATTCACTCACCGCCGATCGCCGCAGTGGTCGTTTTTCCCCTCTCTTTCTCTTTCTTCTTCTTTTTCTTCAGCGACTGACTGACTCACTGACTGCATCCCATCTGATCGATGTATATCTGGTTTATGTAACCACTCTGTGGCGTTTGGCTTGACACCAAATTAGTCTAAATATTTAGAAGACAGAGTTTCTTTGTTTGGTGATTAGTGCGTTGTGTGCTCAGTGCTGGCAGTATCCTTTCTGTCTGTTTTTTTGCTTTATTTTCACCCCTAACCCCACCCCCACACCAAAGAATAACTGTGTTTCAGACAGAATGAATGGCGCACTGGCTGTATACGCTTTTGTTTGCTGTACTTCTACTTTAAAAACTGTTTAAGCAGTTTCTGCACACATCCTCTTGACTGTCACCGTCGGCGCATCTTCTGGAGTCACACTTTCATGGTCGCTATCGAAATGAAGTTTACAAGGCTGCTTTCTAATGGAGTCTAATGCACTGTGGCCAGTCATCATCATTAAGCAGATGAGACATTTGCATCAACTATTGTCACTGCGACCACCGTCAAAACTGATGCTCTCATCTTTGTGTCAAATTGTAGAATGACAATAGGTGCACATTTTAACTAGCCACTACTTGCCCTCTTTTTGACGCTTACTTTTTGTGTTTTTCCTCTTACTTCCCTTATAAACTTGTATATTCTGTCTACCATTTTTAGATATTCCTTTTGCATCTGTAAATGAAAGCAGACAAAGCAACTTCTGCGGCCGAATCAACGCTCGGTGCTGTCACTCAAATGAGCGATGATAGTGCCTTTGCTGCAATTCAGTCTCCTCAGTTTCTTTGGCCGCCTCTTTTGTTTTTGCATTTGACCGCACTCATTTGTACTTGCAGTCCTTCTCTTCATTTGCTAGCAAACTGTCCGTTGCAGGTTACGTCTTCCACCGCACTTTGACTTTGTCTCCACTGCATTCAGTGCTCTCTCTATCTTTCTCTCTGTGTCTTGTAATAGACAAATAATTATCGCCAACTTTCTAATTACGCGTTAGTAATTTGAAACCAGACAGCAACGAATTGAGTGTGGAAAGTAGCAGAAAAAGCAGGAGGCCTCGACGGTATCATTTCGCGGCTGCTCAGAGCACGATTTGACTGCTTTTAATTACACGTTATGTGTCTGCGTGTGTCTGTTTGCAGAGTCATGCCGTTTGCGAGATGAGATGAGAACCGAGTCGAACCAAGTTCTGAACTCTACATACACACAAAACTCTTGTCGATGTCTGTCTTTTGCTCTCCATACCAGTCGCTGATGCTGCTACTTCTGCTTCTCCACCTATCCCAGTACAATAATTATCGCCAGTGTGAGTAACAAGTCGATTGCATGTGTTTGTTGCCGAGTCTTCTCTCGTCTTGGAAGAGTGTTTTCAATTTCGTTTCAACACCTTGCCGCAAGTTGTTCGAGAAAGTCGGCGCCTGCATCAGCAAGTCAATTCTCTCTGTCATTGTCGTTTTAGCCATTTGGTCAAACTTTTTGCTTTATCCTCTTTGTATCCGTCCAAACTGGTCAACAGCAGCAACCACAAAAAGTCCTGGACGCAAAGACGCAATAATCACATAGTATTGATGCTTATGTGCCGACTTGTGCACTGACAAGCGAAGGAGAGCTCAAAATGTGTTCGGCGCCAGTGTTCTTCGTGTGTGTTGCTTCCATTACGCGATGGTTAGATGCTCCTTTGGTCTAAAAGTCGTCTTTAATTACTATGCGTGCCATTTACCTACCAGTCACCCAGTAATTATGAAATTAAGAGCGAATCACGCGTTCTGTCCAGTCCTGGTCTACATCACCTCACTGCTTTCCTGATGACGGCGATGTTTGCGCGTGCTGAGTGCACTTTGCCTTCCTCTTCCCCACCGCTGACCACCATCCACTGCCCCGGATAGCCCACATGGCCAGCACTGACCAGACGCAGAGTGCTGTTGACTGCCGACTGAAGTTTTTACTGGCAGTGATCGTGAAAACGTGTCTGAACACGGTCAGGTGCCTTGCCGATGCTGAATTCGGACATTTAAGCAGACACTGCACTTGACACTGGCACTGAACAGCAACCACAGTCTAAAGTGTGCCTTATTTCTGTTTATTTTCAGAGAATCACTGACTCACCGATATGATTCCATTTCTGCCCCAGTGCAGTGACTTTACCAGAAACAGTGCTACTTTTGCTAATGCTCCTACGTGCTTTGCTTGCCAATAGTCTGGTGGTGTTGGGTGCAATTTTGCCAATTAGCTAACAGGACCTTTAGCTATTGCCAACATTTTTTGGATGGTTATTGCAAAACTCGCTTCTCTATCAGGATTTCATATTTGTACACATTTAGTCTAAAAATCTGGTTGTAGCAAGTGTAAGCTTTAAGATATTTTTTTAAAGTTTATATACAGTAATGTTGAAATTTATCTTGCAAGTGAATGCAAAGTTCGTGTGTGTCCCGCGATGTCATGTTTCTGACAGCCCTGGAACGCTTCGAATTCAATGATCTGCTGCTTCGTTGCTCAAAATCTGATCATGCCATTTTATCGTCAAGTTGTTTATCACTCACAAATGAGTTTTTTTCTAATTTATAATTAAAATTAAATTTATGTTTTTTGGCTGAGAATTTTTGATGTATTGGGCAGATAGAGCCTATCTCCCCATGCCTCTTATTGATGGCGGTTCTAGTGTTCGATCATTTTGCTGTTGCCTCTACTGTCACAATTGATTTTAATTGCACTTATTTCATTAGAAGCCTGTTCACTGCTGCCTCATCAGAGTTGCATTTTAATTCGCTAATTGCTTGACTGCCTTGTTTGAATTGTGTGCACTCTCTTTCTGTGGACTGACTGAATGTGCAGATAAGCGAGATGCTCAAGTGCCTCAAGTGTGTGTGCTTTGCCATCTTGCGAATGGCTCACTTGGCGTGCATCAGCAAAACGCGTTAATTAGTCGAATACTAGTTAGAGTCATTGCTCCCCCTCCCTTCCTCCTTCCTTTACCTCCCCAAATTCCAATTGGTAGCCATGCGCACATTGGGCTCATTGCTCGGTGATTGATCGAGTGATCTGCCGCTGTGGTGGTGGCACACTGGTCATCTAGTTCTCTTTCTGCGGCCCACCTTACCAGTTCATGGCCCAAATAGCCCCTCCATTTGCCGGCTGTCCGTCTTGTCACTGGTCTTCCGAGGTCACCTGCTCACACAGACACTTGTTCATCATAATCTGAGGTCAAGGCTGACGGTGCGATGTCTGCCTCATTCTCATTGATGCAGCTCACACACAGTGCCACATTTATGCAAGAATTAGCCAACGGGAGGGCAGTATCGGCAATTGAGCAACGAGCAGACGAATGTCTGACGTGTCCTCTTCTGTCTCATGACGGACGATGATGAGTTTCTGTTAATTACTTTCTCCACACTTGACACATCCACTACTGCTTAAGGCACCTAATTTCTCGGCCCATTGTCTCTCGGCATATGAAACAACAACAGAAACTTTCCATCAAGCGCACCATCACGAAGCTCATCATCAAGTTTACGTTTGTGGCAGTGCTGTTGCTGTTGCCGCTCTGGTGGCAGTCTCTGTTGTTCATCCTTCTTTCAGGCATCTCTGTGCTCACTCACCTACCTGGCCAGTCAGTCAACTTGACCGCCCGACTGACTGACATCTTGTCGATGGCCAGGCACTACTGATACGTCACTTGACGGCCTCTCTCGGCTCAGCTTTGCGATTCGCTGATCCGCCGAGCGACTCATCGCCAAAATTTACCCCAGCTGCCATTTGCATTGCTCTTGGCACTGATCAGCACCGCCGTTGGGTGATGTCTGTGCTTGATTGGCACTGACCACTGCTCCGCCATATCTCATTGCTCACGGTGCAGTGCATCAAGATTCCTTCTACTACAGCCACGCGCAATCTTGATAATGCCACGCTTTCTCTCTCTCTTTCCCTCCTCTCAAACAGCAAACCATTGCTGATGGTGTTGTATCGCATGCTGAAAATGATGTGTCACCAGTGGGCAGCATCTGTCCACTCGAATTACACTGTTCTGGCCAGTGGCGAATAACTTTTCTTTTCACTGGCCACACTTAATGAATGGATCTCAACTTGGTCCTAATTACCGGCGCTCGAGTGCATTGTTTAGTCTGAGATAGAAAGACGTGTATGGCAGGGACATTTCCAATCAATTCTCATTTTTTTGCTGATTCAATTTACTGCAAAGTTAGTTTGCCTTGCTTTTTCAATTAAAAATTAACTTTCTAAATGGAGCAGTCAGTGAGTGTTGTGGGCCAGTGTTTGCTTGTGATCAGTGCCATCAACAGCGTACTGATCGGCGCTAGTGGTGCTACCCTTCGATGATGATGGAGCTGCCTGCACTGGCAGTGAGGCCACTACGACGTCAGCAGTGTGCGATTTAATATGATTGTCATTACTATTAACATTAGTCTTATTATTGGCAATTATAATTATTGCCAGTTTAGGCAGGCTTTTGCTTTCGATATCAAACTACGGCAATTAGACGACGGCGTTTGTACGACAGTAGACCGACGCGACGAGCTAGGGTGCAGAGCAATGCATCCCCTTGCGCAGTTCTCTTCATTTCTCGGTCTTTTGTTTATTTTAATTTCTATTATGGCTCGTCTTTCTGCCGTCCAATGCCTGGTAATGATAGCTATTGCTCTTGGCCAATGGCATTCTGACTGCTTTAATTGCTACGCAGCTTCTAATGATTCAGACAGACAGAATTGAGAATTGAGAGTGGAGAAAAGTTCAATTGTGCAGCAGCCCGAACCATTCGCTTGTCTTGGCATTTTTGCCCCTCTTACTGCCACAACCTCACCCACTGCCTAGAACACTAAGGCGCCAAGAAACGGGCAAAATTATTGCAATTTCAAATTAAATGGCTCTAATTTCTTCATTTCCTTCAAAACCCCTCCACTTGTCATTAGCATGCTTTGCTTTTATCGGCCAACAAAATTCTTTTTACTCATCGATCTTTTGTCCTTTTAATTTCTTTTTTTAATTACCGGATATTTTATTTTTGAAAAATATATTTACTTTTCATGGTATTTGTATTTTATCTTTGATCATTTGTATTTTTGTTTTGTAACTTTAAACTTTTGCAAGCAATATCGACTAGTCAAATTTGACTAGATGGTGTTGTTTATCTGTGGTCCTTGCGTTTGAGAGTACCATCTCCTGCTCACAGAGGGCTCAATGTGTCCCAGGATGGTGGTTCAAAAAAGTTAACTAAAAATAAATATTTTTTGTTTAGCGACATGATCAATACTAATTGTGATTTATTGTTAATTGTTCAAATCAAAATTAAACTTTAAATTGTTATTTAATTAAAAACTGATTTTAAATTTTTTATATCGATTTTTAATATAAGACTCCCATTTTTGTTTTTGCAGGAAAATACAACAGAAAATTTAAAATACAAATGGCAACAACAAATAGATGTATCTGACATACATCAGGTAAGATTTTTTTTCAAAGTTGGAAATACTGGTTACAACAATGAGTTTTTTCGGCAATCGATTCTGGTGAAAATAAATGCAACTCTTTGAATCAAGCGTAGTTGTAAAAATCACATTGTTTTTCTCAAGTTTAGTTCTGTTGACCGTTTTTTCTAAGAAGACCACTGATGTTCGTTGTTGATGAACCTGTAATTACTGGCAATTAATAGCGACCCAAGCCGATCGACCCGCTCATTCTATTCTCTAAGGCTTGTATGCACTTTTAGCAGTATCTGTCGATGTTACGTAACTCTACTCATTGGCGTTCTTTGTTGTTTGGTGCTTTGCCACTGAAATTGACGCTAACGAATATAAATTAATAATATTTTTAATTATAGCCTGGCAGAAGTTGCTAGATTGTACTTACTCTGCCTGTCGATCGGTTTTCCCACTCTATCTCTCTTTCCTTCTCCTTTCGTTCGATCTTTGAAAATTGAATTTGTTCATTTTATAATCGAATCACTTTCAATGTTCAGTGCCGTGCAGTGCAGCAGAGGGAGGCCAATTAAGTCAGCAGTCCTAAATGAAGTTTTAATTTAGCCCAAGCAGCACAGCACAGCAACAAGGGCAGAAGCTAGAAGAAAGGCACCGACCAGTGTAAGGCGCCAGCACCGTCTTTGGTGCAATAATTTGCACTGACTGACTCGGATCGATGTCTAATTACAATGCAGAATGAGTTGCTACTGGAACCTTGCAATTGCACTCTATTAAGATGCTGCTGTTTTTGCTTCTGTTGTTGCTGTGTGTGCTTTCTTGCTCTTCCACATCGATATGGCACTCACTGAGTGAGCCCCATGGTTGAACCAGCACAGCACAACAGTGCAGTCCATGCAGTGCCGATCATTAATTTTAATCAACAAATTTATTTTTTCAACTTAATTTAATTTCTAATCTTTACTGGTGCACACAGCTTTCTGCGCTAAATCTTTTAGTTTTTCAATCCAGAAAGAAAGTTGAAGATTTTAAAATTGATTTTGCTCCAAATCAAATTATAACGATCGCTTTGAAGGTTCACTTTCTCTTTTGGTGCCCTTTCTTTCTTTTCTTGCTTTTAACTGTAGAAGTTTTGACACTGAAAAACAGTGAAAACTTTGCACTGTGGTAGGCGCTTGTTTATCAGATGTTTATCACTCAGCTACAGTAAAACTGACGTTTTATTTGACCATTTCACTGTACACCGGCTACTGTTGTGATTTCAATCTATTTGAGTCGATGATGTTTGCACTTGATTGGGATAAACATTTTTAGTAGAACTAATAACGATTACGTGTGCTGACCTGTTTTAAACGGAGCTACAATGCTTTGCTGCAGATGCCCGCAATTCTGACAAGCACCTAGATAAATACACTTACAGAGCAAATGCCACTTTGACTTTATCCAATTTACACTTGCCTTTTGATTGATCATTTTGATTTGTGTCGTTGCTTTTTTCTTTTTCTTCCTTTTACTTGCTCAGCAGTTCACTTTTGCAATTTTCCGTTAATCTTGAACAGTGTGCCCTGACAACAGCGGCAACAAGAACAACTAATCCTTTCCTCTTCTTGATGTGCCTTCACATGATCAATTTGTAACAATTTGCCAGTCAATCATCAGCTGCTGTTGCTGACAACATCCTCATCGGCATCAGTTATGATTTCAATTTTAATTTAGTTTTACTCGCTGTCTCATTGTTAGCTTTTTTACACAGACATTTGGTGACCTCTATGCTTGAAAGGCTGATGATTGTGGTTGACTTTTTTATTGTCTGAACACTGTTCATTGACCATTGAGATGGTTTGCTTTTGGCGGTCGTCGCCAAAATCGATCATTTGTCATCAAGCCATCGTTTTTTAGAATTGTCGTTTCTTTCCAATGTTTCCTTTTATCTTTCGATTTGATCCACCTTGTGTATGTGTTTGCATTGATCAGCCTCATCTTGCTGATCGTTTTGTTTCAATAGTTTTGCACCATTTATATTTTTCCCCTCAACTTTGGGCTACAAACTGGCCTGATGACACCGGCACTGTCCTTTTTCTTCCCTACCTTATGCGACAGTTGGTTTCAGAGTTATGATTAATTATTTACCTATGCAAAACAAACCGATTGGCGTCGATTGTCTCCATTCACACATGACAACGGTGTTCAACTTGGTTTGCCTCGTTCCCCTCTCTTTTTCCCTCTTTTTCTCTCTTGCTATCCATTCACAGTTCATTTTCTTGCAGTGCTCTGGTGCAGCCGGTCACCACTGTTCCGTCCGGTGGCCTTGCACTGGTCGGTTCGATGGGAAATTGCTCAACGGGCTCAGCTTTTGGCCGATTGGTTTGCCATGTGCGCACCGCCAAATGTTTTGCAATTAGTGCAAACTGCAGCTCGGTTTGCTCTCAGCTCCCCAGCTTGATTCACTGAATGAGCACTAATTGAGTCCGTAATGAAATGCGATTTTAATTGAATTTGCTCTCAATAGGACCTTTTCTGGTAGCAAATTAGCAAACCCACTCACTTGCTTGCCAACGCACTAACACACTCACACACTCACACACACCAACACAGACAAACACTGTACCGAATTCGTTGGCGTGTCTGCCCAGACTGCTGTTCCGAATAGTATTTGCCATTGCTGTGCAGTCGTTGTTTCTCACTCTATGTCCCCCACTTTCTATGCATTCGAATATTATTGCACACGCCCGATTTGTGCACTACTTATTAGCCTATCTGGTTGTCTTAATTGTAATTTACTTTTAGCGTGCCATTCCCTTTGTTCTTAGGGTCGCTGCTGTTTTTAATTAATTAACCTTTGCCTTGATTGAAAAAGTTTTAAACAACAGTTTTAATAGAAAGTTTATTCTGCTTGTTTATCTAGAGTTGATTAAACGACAAGGTCTGCTACTTAAAAACTGTCAATTTTTTCTATTACTTTTTACTTCAAACAAAATTTGCAACGTAAATTTGGCATTTTTGTAGTTTTTTCAATATCTTAGCAACGGAAAAACAGGATTTTAAATTAATTGTTGAAACGGTTTTAATTTGGTCCACCTTGACCAGTGGCAAGAACAAAGAAGGAGAGCAAGTATGCGTGAAGGAGATTGCTTTCAGTTGAAATCACTTCTTGCTGTCACACTACTCATTTGGACCGTTCCCAGCTTATCTCACAGTGAAAGGCTACTCAAGTCAACTTGTCACCTCGCACAGCGGCATTAGAACTGTCAAGTGTGCGGCCAGGCAGTGTGACTAGGGCCAGCGTGGACAGTGCCGACGATTGTCACTGCGTCTGTGCATATTTTCTGATCAGCTCTCTTCAGTGGTGTGTTCATTGACAATGCGAGCACTGCTTTGTGAGCTCTTCTCTCCACTTTTCCCCGCGTAAGGCCTGTATAATTGCGAATTTATTTGCCTTCCCTTCATTTGTCTTCATTGGCACCTTTGCTCGTAAATTAGTTAATTCAAGCTTGAGTCCATATTTCCCCCGACCAACCACACAGTGTACTCTCTTTGGATCAATTCACTTTAGTTTGCTCTCCTTCTTAGCATTCGATCTGTCAAGGTGTTCTCTTTTTCTTTTTTCTTTTTGATTTCTCGAGCTTTTTTCTGTTTTCCCCGTTTTGCCGGTCACTGCTTCTTCTTCTTTTTATTTTTGTTGCTGTGACAAGCATAGAACATTTGCAAGCAGATTAATCACGCGTCTATTAAAAAGTTTTGCCACTGGGCTCTAACCACTGTGACCAAATCTAATTGTTTCATTGCGCAGTTGGCCTGAGCTGGCAGCAATCTCTGGCAAGGCCCTAGATAGCACACCGTGGGTAAACAAACTATCTAGCAAAGGCAATTGCTGAACATGGTCAACAGAGGCATATTCAGCGGTTTCAAAGTCCAATTAATGACTTGAAGTTTGTGTAAACAGTTCAGCCTTTTACGTGAACTTTTTTGCTGTTTGTAAATAGCCAATTTTAGTTTACACCAGTAATCTAAAAGTGGTGATGTTAGTGGACAGTTGCTACTCCACTACTAACTGGCTGAGTTTCCAGCCAAATTCCTTTTTATCCTATCACTTCAGTTCAAACACAGGTGCGAAATGTACCCCGCTGTTTCACTCGATCGAGTTGCTCTTTTGTTAGAGGTGCACACTGGTCGAGTTCACTGTTCGCTCACCTCTTTTAGCCAACTCTGCGATCAATTTGGCTTGATTAAACTGAACTCGTTTTTAAATCACCGCCGTTGCTCATTTATGCATACCTTTTTGTTCAAAGGTCGCATTATCTCACTGGCTCTTTTCAGGCATAAAGTGCACTGCAACTTTCATTTAACTTTTTGAGATATTTTATTTAAATTTTATTTACTCGATCGTAGTTTAATTAATACAGTTTTTGATGTGTTTTGTGCTACTTTTTCATAACCATCATTGTTCTACTAAAACGAAGCCCCTCACTATCTTTGGCTGACACACTAACTGATGAATGAGATGATTCACTTGAGCATCAACTAAATCTAATCACCTACAACACAGAGCAGGTAATTTGCAAATCAACTAATTGGATTTTGGATTGGCCTGGTTGATCTTCTACCCACCCAGTTGGTCTTTGTTGATGATGCCCTAGTAGACCATCGACTGTTTTTATCAGCGTCACTCAACTGCGACACAACAAAACAAAAAGGGTCCTTTGCTATGAGCTTGATGGTGTCAAGTGATGGCGGTGACCGTGGAGGAAGGTAGCCATTATTTTAATGGTGATGGTGGTAGTCGTGGTGGTAGGCACTTTGGCGCCGCTCTACTCTTGATGAGAGATTGATGCAGCGGATTAGGAAAATGAGAATGCACTGCTGCTGCAGAAATAATTGTCAAACACAGTAATGAGTCAGAACTTCTGTTGGCACTGCTTCAACTTACTGTCCACCTTTACTGTCTCCCTCTTTTTTCTGCGACTCACTCCTGCGACACTGGCACCAGGCGGCACAGGTGCTCTTTTGTCGTTGCAGTTGCAACTACTGCAGTCTGCTGGACTCAGCTTGTGCCGGGCACAACTGTAACTGGTAATTAAAAGTTATTAATTTCTTGCTTTCGCCTTCCGTTTGTCATTGTTTCAGTGTTTGTATGTGTCTGTGTGCCTGTCTGTTTGGTCTGCCTGTTTGGCTGCTCCGCTTGCACAGTTGTTGGCAACTTGAGAAGTGACCAAGTGGTTGGCGACAAAGTCGTTAATACAAATACACGACATTTGCCGTGAATGCACGTTGTAATTGCCATTTTCATTAAGTCGCCCCGTCTGCCCGTGTAATTTGGCTTCAGTTCCACTGAAAGAACGCTGAATAATTATTTTAAATGTGGTTATTAACACTACGTTCGACATGAAAGCGAATGGACAACTGCGCACAGCCACACACACACACATACACACACTAGACACGTCGAAAATCACATTGGAGAAACGCAGAAAAGAATATATGCCTTTTTAATTGCCCTCACCTCTCTCTTGTTTTCCTTACTTTTGGTGATTCTTACTTAGGTAGGGCCAATTTGGCAAACTGCACAGCCTTGTTACTAATTGCTCCTTCGTTTTCTGTTGTTGTTTGCTGTTTGCTTTGCTGCGCCATTAACAGCACTGACCACCATCACAATCAGTTTCTTATTACTACCAGCAGCAGCAGGCGATTGCATCGATTGCTTGGCGCCACTGACCGCCACATAATTGCTTTCATTAGTGACCCTTCGATCTGATCGATCAGGACACACTGGACCCACCTTCTCTCTTATTTTGGACCGTCATCTTGGCAACTCAGCTGTGGCCAGTGCCAGTCTTCAGCAGCAGCTTCAACAGTACGGCACTACCAGTTCTGCTGATTTAGTTTCGCATATTTAGCAAACGACCACTCGTGTATGGTGGCAACGTACGCTGCCACAATGGCCGCCATCATCAACCCCATTACCAGCAGCAACAGCAAAACATAATACTATTTTGTTATTTTCCAACACAATTTGTCCGGCCGTTTAGCAGAGCACATGTTCTGTACCGGTATGGGCATCCACCCGGCGTCGGGCGGTTCTCCAGTATGTGCAGCTCTTCTTTGCATCCCTTCTTGCATCGCCCTCGCAGTCCTCGCAGCTATTCCTCAAGTTAGAAAGAGAGAAAAAGAAATGCTGAGTGCCTTTCTCAGTGCTCTCTCTCCGTCCACTCATTCATTCATATTTCATAATCACGTTGATGTTTGCACTCTGCTCAGATTTGATGATTTATTGGCCTAGTCAAATTGATTCTTCCATCTGCATGCATGCCACTAGAGGTGTTAATGGCGTACTCGCCGTGCTGATAATTAATAGAGCTCTTGCTCGTCCGTCCTTCTGCTTGCTCTCAATTTGCAACTGGGCTCCATAACTAACTTCCAGTTGAAGATTGAAATTGACCTGTTCACTGAGAGGGAGAAAAGCAGAGACAGAGACAAACAGAGGAAGGAAGAGAGAGAGAGGAACTGCTTGTCATGGCGCCGCATTGCCACCCACCCACACAGCGCAAACACACACACATACGTCTGTCTGTCTGTGAATGGTGTGGCAGTGTGGTCACAGCCCAAAGCTACCTTTTCTCCTTAGCACCATCTTTGCTTATCGTACAATCACCGGTGAGCATCCGACTTAAATTTGTCTAATTGAGCGCAGCGTCTTCTCTATCCTTCTCCATCCGTTTTGCAGTGATTGCTTTCAAATTCCTGCATTTCACATCACTGCTCACTAATTAGACGAATCACTTTACCTGGGCAGTCTGCCAGTAAGCTAGCGAGTTTGTTTTGCCGCAACTGCAACGATGGCAGGGCGATTTATCTTTCATCTGCTCGAATCGGTGCTCGACGCGTTCATTCTTGACTTTGATTGCTTTCATTTTTTATGCGGGCTCAGCAAGCAGCCCTCCTTGCAAGGGAAGATCTTTTGCCAGGCAGCCCGTCACTCACCGGTCATCCGTTTGAATCGGCAAGTGCCATTTCTAAACTGTGCTCTTTACTGGTAGTGGTAGTGGTCTTCAGCTGTTTTCAGTCGTTTCTTCAATGGCCACTATGACTACCACTACACACACACCTTGACTCGCTAATTGGACGCACTGACTGGAGCTGTAATTTGCACCTCCATGCTGCCCCTTGCGCGATTGGACATTTTATTGCAATTAATTGGCACATTGCATCTTTCTTTAGCTACTCGCTGACACCCTCTCCCCTTTTAGGTGTGTTACTTTCTCCCTCAGATATTCTGATTAGAGTACAGGCAATTTTTTACAATTGCATTTTAAGCAATCGATTTTAAGAATTGTTTCAGCTAGAATTAAACTTTAGCAAACTGTTTTTTCAAAACTAAAAAACGTTTAGAAAACAGAATGGTTTGTTTTTTTCATTAGCAGCACTACTACTACTACCGTCTATATATGGCTATCCTTTTTGGGACACAGTCTAACTCTGTCGACAGTGACGCAATACGACTGTTCTCCAATTTTAGCGTGATCAATTAGCGCTCTGGCTGATGGCGACTTGTTCTACCGATGCCAATTTGCTTAACTCTCAGTGCCACAACTCATTTGTACAACAAAGTGAAGAGTAGTAGGCGCACAGTCTACACTGCTGCTGCCGGAGAATGCAGCCACCCTCTCGACAATGTCCTGTGTCGGTGGAAGTAATCTGACAATTAAAGTTAAATTTGCGCTTAAATCATGATTGGTGCCAAAGCAATTGAGCACAGTCAAGTCAACTGAGGCTGGCAGACAAAGACAAAGACAGACCGAAACAGAGACAGTGTCAGCCAGCGGTAACCAGTGAGTGAATTTCCCTGTTCGGTGTCTGTTTGCTGCTAATGCCATTTTCGAGTTTCACTCTGCGTGTTTCATTCGACCCGCAGTATTTCTGCTCGTTCCATCACAGGAGTTGCAGCAGTCTTCGCTGTCGCCAAAACAGCAGCAGCAGCTATCTTTCTCTGGGTAGCTATTGTTTCACTATATAGAGCTAATTGGCAAATTTCGATTTAAATGAAGGACTCCCTGACACGCACACTGTAGCCTTTGCAGAACTTAATTATCCTTCTTTAATTAAAAGGCTATATTGTCGAAGGGAGACGAGCAATGCCGAGTTTGCTGGAAGCTTGCTATTCTGCAACGAGAACGAAGACTTGAACTAGCTATATACCAGTGCAAAGAGTGCAAGCATCCAATTACGCGTATTTTCATTAATTATTCAATCTGCCACTTTGGTGCTTTGTCTCGCACCAAGAAACCCCTTTCAGCTAGAGAACCAGCGCCATCACCGAGCTGGTGGAATTCTACCAGTGCCCTTCAAGTACCAGTGCCAGTGCACGCTATCCACTGTGCACCGTCTTGCTGCTGCCACTGCTGCTCCCCATTCCCTATGGGTTCGCCCAGCGTCGACTGGTCGTGTTCTGCCCATCTGCACGACCGTATTAGAATATTTTAATTAGTAGCCAACTCAGCATTTTGGTGCTTCATTAAGGACAGCCTTTTCTACATTGCATTCAAGCCACTGCTAGACCGCCTTCCAGAACACACTGAGCCTTTATCTAGTGAGACTTTGCTAATTTTTATTGTTTTAAGACTATACTAAAGGTCATGGGTTACTTTGTTACATAAAAAATATAAGGAAAAGCATAAAAAATTGTTTTAAAAAGCAAACAGTTTTATTTTTTGTTAAACTAAACACATGTTTATTTTAAAACAATACTTGTTTTTACTTTAATAAAAAACTGTTTTTCAAGTTTAGTTAAAAATAATTACAACAAACATGTCCTCTTCCTTCCGACCACTACACAACTAGTGTGGTCTGAGGATGATAGAGCATGCATTTTGGTGTTTGATTATGTAAATTAGCTGTGTTTGATGTGTGCCTTAGTTAGCCAAAGTGACGGCGATTCTCGAATAAATAATCTGATTTGCGCACTTGGCGCCCATGCTGTGCACTTTGAAGTTGGTGTGCATTTGCAATCGTTCTGCGCGTCTGTGCTCCTTTCTTGAATTGTTTGTGAATGCAAATTACCCCCATTTAATTGCACTTTTCTTCTTTTTGGTCAGTGCAGTGCCAGTGATGCCCAAGCCGACACAAGCAGTACTTTGCCAAGCATTAATTGATGCACGCCTGTAAAGTTTCTCTCTTCTGTTTGAAGAAATGTGCCAAGTCTTTGAAGTTGTTTGAATGGAAATCAAATTACAGAATTACGACTTGCCTGGCCGGTGGCGGTCGCTTTCAAGTGTCCCAAGTTTTGCTGTCAAACAGTGTTTTTGCACTGTCTGCCAATGCTTCCTTGCACTCAACCGCGACGGTGTTGGCAAGAGCTTATAGTTTTTAGTACCAGGTACCATCTTTTCAGGTGAGACGCTGACTAATTAAAGCTGCTCAGCAAGTAAAGTTTGAAAAAGCTGCCGATTAGCAATTAGGTGCTAACGTCAAGTAAGCTGAAGTGAACATAGCAGTCTGCCCAACAACGCTGCAGGTTTTCACAAACGTTTCTGCGCTTTGAATATTGTTTTTTGTTTAATTATCGCTATTCAAGCCTGTTTTATTGGTCAAACAATTGCATAATCGGACAAAGTTGCAAAAAGTAAGCTTTTTTATACTTTACTTTATGTTCTTGGCTTTGAAATGCCAAAGTGGTTGTAGTAGCATCGTTGATGCTGGACGGCAAAGACAATGCACCCAGCTCATCTCCTCCTCACCATTCATCCCGCTCGGATTATCGTGTCTAATTGCTATACTCTCTATCTGAGCACGCCTTGTTTGCCTCAAATCCTGCTCATTTGACTGCTTTGCCAACGGTGGTCATCTCAGTCATTGTGCATTTTTTCTTTAACTAAAGTCAAAACCTGTTTTTGTTTTGTTTTTTTTGATTAGAATAGTCATAGCTTATTTGTAAATGTACAATATAAATGAAAATATTAATTATTATTAAAACAATGTCAAAATTTTTGCAAAGAGTGGTTGTTTGTGTGAACAAAATGGTTTTGCTGACTAATTTTTTTTAATCCCGTGTCTTACCTGAAGTTTCAAAGAATGTGTCAGAGATTGTCCACTTTTCATTGCATTTTATCACTACCAGCTATGATAAAGCTACCCTAGGCATACCATTGTCATTAAGAACTGACGGCCACTCAGCACTGTTATTAACTACAGAAGCTGCCAGCATTTGACTGGTCAGTAGCATTGTACAGTTTTGCAAAGCTAAATCATTAATTCCTGCCTATTAATGGAGGTGCTGTTTAATTATTGTTTGAATGGGAAAACATTAACGCAAATCTGACGTAAACAAGAAAAGCTGGAATAAGGCATGAATTAATTGCTACTGTTCATGTGTCTTGATTAAATTTTAAATGTAGCTTTTTATTGGCGCCAAAAACTAATTTTTTTATTTCATTTTATAAACAACTAGTAATTCTACTGATGCACAATGTCGGCATTACAGTTTGCATCTCACTTTGATTTGTTTTAGCTTTTTTCATTGCCCTGGTTTAACCCTGCCGACATTCAAATTGCAATGACATTAGAACACTTTAGGCAAATAATAATCACTGAGCAAAAAGCATCAGTGGCGCCAATGACCAGTGTACCTCATAGGCAAGCTTGCTGAGTTTGGCTGGTCGTGCAAATGGCGTGCAAGTATGTTTGTAATTAAATTTGTTCGATTTAATTATGGGGTTTTCAACTCAGACCCGTTGCCGGCCAGACCGCCAGCAGAACTAGAATATCAAATTACAGGCAATACTAATTAATCGATTGCTCTGCTAATGGCCGCCATTATCAGAGACATTTGCCTGCGTCCGCGAGTCGCCGTATTTACTTCTCGACCGACTCTTGCGTAATCGGCGCTCGATTGTCGTTCAATTAAACCAGCGCCTGGCCTTGATTGATAGCTAAGCAAAGAGCGAGTGCACTGATTGCAGTGATTCACTGCCACCATGAGCTTGTCTCCACTTGTCTCCTAGTACGCCAACAGACCATCGCCGCCGGTCCTCTTCAGCTTGCTCTTCTTTCTATGTTCTCCACACCTGTGCTCACGCCAGAAATGTTCTTTCCCCTTGAAGTAGTGCCACTTCATTCCCTCTGCGGAGAGTGTGCTCTGCTGACCCATGGCCGCGTGTTAGCTTTCTCTTTAGCGGTGGCTTTCAATCTCGACACTTCTGTGCCGCTTTGACAGATTTCCGTTTTCTCGCTTCTGATTGTGGTCAGCAGTTTGGTGCAGCTCGTGTTGGTGTCTGCATTGCTATATACCACACCGACATAGTGGTGGACTTGCGGGTTAGCGGTGTCAGGGTTATGGCCTGTAAATGGAGGTCACTTCCATTGAGGCCATTGACTGGACAGTCAGTCGATTCACTACACACACACACTTCAGTTCCTTTATCCTCTCTCGTTCAGATAAAACAGAGCACAGGAGCAGTTGTTACTCAAGACTAAAGTCCTGTCACTAAACACACGCGTCAGTGATATTGGAATCGATTCTCTTCGCCAACTGACCACACAAGTGTCCGACTGTGTGTGTAACTGTCCTTACTACTGCTGGTCGGTGTTCAGTTTATCTCGGCGTTAATGACGGCTGATTGACACTTCCAGTGACCATGATTTGTGCTGGGCAGAAAGTGCAGTCAGCATTTTACAAAAATGATTTGAATGGCGCCAATCTGTCTGGGTAGTTTTGTTAATTTCTGCGCGCCAAGAAATTAGCGCCATCCATTAAGCGGGCGCCAAAGCAAATGAGCTGCCGGTCGTCTGCAGACATCTTATATGCATGTTTGACTCACACGATGACGCCTTCGACGCCGTGCGAGGAGCTGCCAACCACCACCAACACCATTCTTTCCCTGCGTGCATACATATCGCTAATTTGCGCCATCCCAAGTTTGTGTGAGCTCCTCGTCGCCCGGTAGTACCGCTCGGTAATGGCCATGCACACACACCACCACCACAGACAGTCAGTCAGACTGCCCGAGTCCACTGAGGTAGCTTTATTTGTTGCCGCTCCTCCAGGACGCACGGATCGAGTTTCTTTTCCTCTTTCCTCTGGCAGTGACTTGGCTTCATTCACTTCATTCACTTCTTTCGCTTCTTTCCCCTCGCTGTCTTCGGTACGCATGTCCCAGTCGATTTCATTAATTTCAATTTTAACTGGCGCGTCGGTTGCTGCTCTACTACCAGCTCTGCTGCTGCTTTTTCGACTCTCCTTACTAGCGCTCATTTCGCTCCTCCAAAGACGACGCCCGTCGCTCGCGCACCCCTCGCGCGAACTCCAATTTGCCACCGTCTGTCGTCGTCCGGTAGGGCCATCTCTTTCCACTGCAGTCACGATGCGCACGTTTTAAAACACAGCATCTCACCCTGTGTTCGCTTTTCTTTGTTTCTTTCCATCTCCGGCGCATGTCCCTCGACGGCCGTGTCCTCAGCGTCCGGTTCGAAAGCACAATTGAAAGAAATGCTGTCTGCCAATTTGGGGAAAGATGGCGGCACTGGTGCTGATGACTGTTCTATTTTGTTTTTGCGTGTTTTTGCTGTTTCTAAATAAATGAGAGAAACTTTTAGTTTTATTTCTTTTAGAACTAAATTGCATTTTTCTGATTTTAAAATAATTGTTTTGCAGACGAATCAATAGTTGCACTGGTAAGTCAGTATCAGTGTCACTTTGTTCATTAAAAAATAACTTGTTCATTTAAAATATGTTGAAGAGGTAACTGTAAGCCAGTAAACTAGCTCTCAATAACAATGTTTTTGTGGTTCAAGCACATCATTATAATAAGTTTTTGTTGTGGTTTAATTAACGTGATTATGCAAATGTTAATTACTGCTATATAATAGTGAGTGCCCAGTTAAGGACGACTCTCAAAGATATAGTCTTGTGCCGTCAGTGAAAGTGATCTACCCTCTTTGATCACCACTTGCACTTTTTGCTGGGCGCCAGTAGGACCAGATCCTGCCACCAGAGAGAAGCAGTGACTTCTAAGAAAGCCGGCAAATGCTGCCATGCACCAAGAGGTATGGAATCTTCTCCTTCTCTCTCTCCTTTCAAGAATGGCAGCGTTCCTCAAGCTGCTGCTGCTGCCTTTGCAGTGTTGAGAAGTGTGCGGTCCGGTCTAATTGTCAAAGTAGGGGTAAGGAAGAGCAGGAGCGCAAGTAGAATGGCTGCAGGACGAGCAGACGCACCGAGGTCCGCGGCCGCATCCATGCAAATGCGCGTGCATACATTTGCGCCATGCATGCATTGATGGCGAGGATGCTGCTGTCGTGCGCGACTCTACTCTCCCTGTGGCCCTTCCAGTCGGCCATATAGCAGGAGAAGTGCCTGTGTGAGCATATAGCTGAAACTGCTAGTGGCACTGTTGGCCGGTAATGCACTCTCTCGCTCTCTCACTCTCTTCGGGCAGACGGAGAGTCGTGGAACACTGGAACCTAATGAGCGAAATTCATCATTACGATCATCCTTTTCTCATCAAGCCGCGCGCGCGCCACACACTCTCATCAGTCGCCTTCTGACCGCCGAGCAGAGCGTACACACGAGCAGTGGTCCCCGGCAGTGGAGGGCACTGAACAGTGCGAGAACAGCCGACACCAAAGAACTAGCGTGTTCCGGCACCTTTTCTTCAACCATCTCTCCCCCTCACTCTCTCCATCTCCATCTACTTTGAGACTGGCGAGCGCGCGCTAGCTGCATCGTGCTGCACGTGCTGCACCACCGAACCGGCTGCCAGTTCATTTGCCAGTGAGCCACCGTTCCTTGCCCGGCTCACCACTGGCTGCTCCTGTCAATATTCATTTGCGCTGGGTCTTGATTACCACCGACTAAACTGTCGCCTGCACACACACACACACACACACACACACACACAAGTCTCTGAAGTCGCAGCATTGCCTTCTTTCCCATTCCAGTCCTGGTGCACTGAATGGTGAGACACTGCTTCAGCCAGCCAGCCATCCATCCGCCAACGACGCTGACGCTCGGATGCAAGTTATTTGCATTTGAAGTTATCATTTGAAGTGGCGTTCATTCAGTTGCTAATGAAAAGTGACGAGAAAAGCAGTTGTCGCCTTCTTCGCGCCACTTGATTTGAGCCCGCTTCACAGAGCCACCGAAGCAGTTGCCCACCATCAGCATCTTCGCCTGCCACTACTACTACTGCTTCTGCTTCTGTCCAATGCCTGCGCATGACTTTCTCTGTGCGCCATGTGTCCGATCTCTGATGATGCTTTGGAAGCCGGCACTGGGCCTCAGCCACCGGCCAGTGGCTGCAAGTCGTCCGCGCCGTCCACATGACGGTTTCCTTTCTTCCAACAAACTTCAGTCGTCTGTTTTACCAAAACAAACACACACACTGAAACACTGAAAATGTGATCGAGCGCACCTCCCTCATCACTGTTCAACCAAAGTTCCTACTACTCTCAACGAAAGTTCCTACTTTTCACCCCTCTCTACTCTACTTATTGTTAGTCAACAGATTTATCTATCTTCACGTTCCTCCTCCTCAACACCTCCTTTCAATCCTCACCGTGATACCAACCTCAAGACGATTTTGAAAACCCACCTTCTCTTACTGCAACTCAAGTTCCTATCAATTGCACTTATCTGTTGCCGTTCAACTTCTTCCACTGTCTTTGGCCAAAGTTCCTGTTTGCTTTCAAAGAAAACACTTTTTAGTTGCTCTTCTCATTATCAGTTTCTACTCAGTTCAGTCCAGTTGATCCGTTTGCGCACTAACTCATTGTTTTCATTAACCTAACTTTGATTGACTTCATTGCACCTATTTATTTTAACTCATTATGCGTTTTTCAGCGATGCATTCCAGATATTCCTGACTTTAAAAATCATCACAGCTCTGGTAAGTTACAATGTTTTTTCATTAATTTGTTTTTATTTTTCATTTTATTTATTTGTTTTGATTTGCTGCAGTAGTGCTAGTGATTGCCGTCATTGCACGCATTGATTTCATTCATTTTCCGCCAAGTACTTTTCTGCAGGCAAACTTTTCAGTTGTGCTTTCATACCTATGAGTGTGTATGTGCATTTTCTCTACTTAATAAGAAGTATTTATTGACCGTTTTAATTATCGGTTCGCACGAAAGCGATAACTTTCTGGTGTTGGGTGGAGAGAGGGAAAGAAGGTAATAGTAAATATCGATTGCCGTATTTTCATATGGACCAACGGCCTAAACGCACTGGTGAAACGAGCCACTACTACTACTACTACTACTGCTAATTCAACTTTAGTCAGCAAAGTTGCTGTTTGGGGCCAAGACAATGATCAGCAATAGTCAGAGTGAGCATTCGCAAATTAGCTCGCACACGCCCGTTGCCAGAGCGTGCTGCCAGGCCTTGTCGTCGTCGGATAATTTGACGTTTTGGCAAGCAAGCACTTGTGGTTTGGTTTGACTGTTTTCCTCTCCCTCAACCACAACTATCTCTCTGCTTGTTTTTGTTCACCATCAAAGCCTTGTCAATGGAAATAATGTTGCAGCAACAGCAGCAGCAGTCATCGTTAGCAGCCGTGGCCGTATGTCACCAGAATTAGATGTGCAGCATTACGCGGACACAACACTGTTGCAAAGGCTCTCCACTGACGGCGTCGAGTTGCAATTTGAATGCAGTTTATGTCACTTTTGATTAGCACCAGCGTGTTTCTCGCCGACATTTATGCTTCAGCACCACCAACTGCAGTATGTGTGCTAATTGTCCCGCCCATTGCTACGCTTGTAGGATTTTTTGTGCTGCTTGATTTCAATTTGTTCTGTCTTGTTAATGAGTTTATTAATGATTCTTTGGCTCTTACTGCTAGCCTCTGGTCGTCGTGATCATCGAGTGTGCCGCGGCAAATGAACGCTGCCGTTGTTGCTGTTGCTGGAAGGGCAAAGTCAGCACCGACAAACACACCAACGCTAGCGTGTCAGGAAAGAAGAAAGCAAATTAATTAAAACACTGGTGAAGGCAAATTTAATTGCACCATGTGCTCTCTCGTCATCAGCGACCAGCAGTGCACCAGTTTGCCAGGCCAACAGGCCAACTTGTGTGCTGTGCAATGAACGCGCCATCGATCCATCTGTCGCATTGACAGTTTCAGTGTGTTGGACAAGCGACCACGATTCTCTTCCTCACTCTGCTCCTGCCCACTGCCTTCTCTTTCTTTCTCCCTGTTCCTCTGTCTATTTGCCTGTCTGCTATCCAGGCAGCGTTAATTGATTTGAAACTAGAGAGCAATAGTTATTAATATGGCTGCTGTGCAGACAGACACTGTGTCGTTGGTAGAACAGGAACACAGTGCCACCTATGCCCCACAAGCAAGTGCATCCTGAATGCTGGTGCAGAAGAATAGCAGGCCATACACTGTACAATTAGTTCAGTACAGAGCAGTGTCGCACCATTTGTGTCCAATTTAATTGCTGGATTGCTCTAATTGACATTTCCCTTCTGTCCTTTTTCGTCACTGCCCCTACCAAGTGGGCGACAGCGACTGGGGCTACCACCACTTTAGCAGTCGAGCTCTGCTCATCGTCATCATCGTTAGACTCATTTTGCCATTAGTTAATGAAGGCTCGCTAATCTCATTGCCAGAGCTTGACATTTGCTACACTGCACAGTAGCCGTTTGTGTTCTGGCTCTGCTCTACTCTTCTTTGTCACTGTTCCAATTGAACTCAATGGTCTTAATTAATAATTTTTCCATTATCACTTTGAATTTAACATCGCCACTGTGGGTGGCTTGCTCTTCCTTTAGCAGCAGCATTATTTTTGTTCTCTCTGATTGATCAGTGGTCATTACTTTTTGTTTTGTGGCGCATCAATCGCGACAATAAGTGGTGAATTTCAAGACAATTTTTGCTGGCACACGACCGACCATCAGGGGCAATACACTTTGGCTGCCAAAAGTTGAACCACGCGAGATGCCATGTGACTTTGTTTGGCTGAGTGCAAGCAATGTGTGAGCATGAGCGTAGTACTAGCACCAGCACAAGCAGCAGTGCACTATCTCTGGCAGCTGAATCGTTTGGGTAATGGTCTCCCTTGTCCAGTTTACAAATTGTTGCCGTTTGCTGGCAGCACAAAGTACAAAAGCAACTCATAACGGGATCTCCTCTGCTCGCACTCCCCGCCAACTGACCACTCGTTTTACGTAATTCGATCTGTCCCTTGACCACTCAAATAGGCGTTAAACTGCTCACAACCACCATGTGTAGCTGCTGGCCTCCCTTTGGCTGAGGCTGCTACAGCTGGTGATGGTCTCCATTCTCTACTCTTTTTCTTATGTCCATCTCCCAGCACAGCAAACGCGTACTGAACGTCAGTACGTGTGCAACTGTGCAGTTTTTCCTAGCCAAGAACTTGCGGGCAGCAAGCCCTTTGTGTTCTGTGGCAATGAGTTACTCATGTAATCGGTCACTTCATCTTTCTCCTTTCTCACTCTCTGGTCTCTGTTCTCTCTTAATTAAATATTAACGAGAGACTGGTCAGATTCAGTGGTCGACAGTGGTGGATCGATTAAATGGCCCACTGCAAAGTGGTCGTGTGCTGATGCTGCTGTTGCTACTTTCACTACTGCCTAAACTGGGCAGAGACTGTGCACTTTCACTCTGCCAATGCCATTTGAGGCCCTAACGGGTGCACGTCCGCACGATGGGCACGAGCCGAGCACTGGCGCGTACCCTTTCTCTCCTCTCTCCGAGCACCAGTGGCGAGTAGTGGCTGCTCTTCTCCTTCGCAGTTGAGCTCACCGCAACGAGTGGCCATTATTGACTTGGCTAGCTTTGACCACAGCTAATGAGCCATAAAACTCGCACACACGCGCCATTATCTGCATCTTCTTTGCCTTTGTGTGCCAACTTAATAATTGCCACATTTTCTCAAGCCCAACGGTTGTCTGATTTATTGGCATCACTGTTCAGCAGTCCTAGCTTCAATTCGTTTGAACTTTCTAACCACCAAGAGGGTGCATTTACACACATGCACACACACCTTCACCAAACAGTGTCGTGGTACCATTTCTTGAGGCACCACAGTTTATTGAGGGAGTTGTCGGTTTGTGGATCGATTCGAGTAGGAAAGCAGCTGCACTGGATTCTACCTACCTCATCGCCAAAGTTTGGCTGGATTAATCTGCATCGACGGCTGCTACACAGGCAATATATTGACAGGAGGCATCATACAGAGAGGGAGAGCAAGCCAGCCACTCTACCGTCAGTCAGTCGAAACATTGGCCAAGGACTACTTGGGCAATTAATAATAATACTTGGCTAACTTGTTCTGCTCGTATTCAAATAGATTAAGTCTGATGCTAAGTCGCTTGCTGTGCGTCGCTGAAAATCACATTTTTTCTTCTCGTTGTGCCATATTACTGGCTAACTAGCTAGTAGTGCTTTACTGGACTCTGGTGCTCTTTTAGTATTGCTTTCTCTTCCATTCCTTCTCGTGTACTTTGCAAGATCTCCCTCTTTTGCTAATGAATTAATATGCATCGACGGTCAAAGCAGGCAGTGCAAGTCTCTGTGCCCTAATCTTGGACCAGGAATCGACCACACACTACAGCACACACCGGTGTGGCACTGGCCGCACGCGGGCCACTCGTGTCGCGCTGTCAAGAGTTGAGTGCCTGAGCGGTGTCTGAGCTTCGTCACCATCCTTCTGCCCTCTCCAAACTTAGTCAAGGCTTTTCGCTTGTTCTCTCTGCTGTTAGAAAAGCAACGATACGAATTAATTTACTTGCTTGCTCTACACGAGCATCAGTAGTGCAACAGCAGTATTAGACTTGAGGAAATTAATGACTTTTTAGGAGGCTTTTTGCATCGCAGCCTTTTGACTACTGCCCTGTGAGCCGACACAACTACCACTGCTGCTACCCATCGTTCCCAAGTTCTCCCTCTAGTGTTGTTCATTTTGACAGTAGTAAGGGCTTTATTGAATTTAAAAAATTTAAAAATTCGTTTAAATTGGAAGAAAAAAGAATTAAACTCGGCTAACTGCGCCAAATTATCATTTATTATCGACGCATCCATTTGGCAGGGTTGGAGTTTGGGGCCGAGGAGAGGACAGGGTGCACACTTTTTACTTGCTTCTCACTTGGCCCTTTGTCTCTCCCACCGCCCGTGTCACTTTCTGCTGCCAAATCCGGCTAAACTTTTGACTTCTTTTTTTGGTGAGACCCAGGCCGCTGCAGGGTCGCGTCTGCAACGTTTCCAGAGCATGGGTGCGTTGGTTTTTTGTCGTTTTTCAAATTTTAAAATGGCAATTTAATTTAAATACACAGTTGGCCGGTTCGTCTGTGCGTAAACGAGCTGCACAGACTGAACTCAAAATGTGTTTTTACTGAAGCCACTCGCTGAAAGCTGCACCATCAAACCGGCAGCGGCTTTGTCTTTTCTTGTGTGTGTGTTTCGACTACTGAGTGGGAAATGATGTCACTATCCCTGGCTGGTTGGTGTGCGCCACTGGCCAACTGCTCAGTGTACGCGTATTGTCTCTTAGTAGATTGAAAATTAGCCCCCTAAAAGGATATCCGAAGAAACACGAGTGCACTCGCTGCACGTGTACCACTGCACTTTCACTGTCTATCCTTCTCTACTTTTATCTGCATTCGATTCGAGTCGCTTTGAGTTGCTCGGTGCTTTTTTCTCTCAGTGCGATTGCTTCTAATTGATTGGTAAATATGTCACATGGTAGTCCAACTGGCTTCACAACTTACGCGATGTGCCACGCGCAACTGGGCAACTGCACACAGTAGGCAGTTGCCCATTTTGTGGTCCCAATGGGTGCACCGGTCCAATTGATAGAAAAAGAGAGAAAGAGAGCTTGGTTAATTGGGTTCGTTTGCACTCGCACAAGTAGGGCATAACGACAAGGTGTTGTCCTGGTCTTGCTTTAGGTGTTCAGTCTCAAGGACATTCAAATTTGGGCCGTCAATAATCATTTAGTCAACCGTTTTTTCTGTTTGATTTGTTTTGTCAGTGTGAATGAGTCATTTTATCAGTGCAACATACTTTTGTCCAATGTGCACGTTTAACTGTAGTTTATGTTTTCTCTAAAGCGGCTATGTATTGTCAGCATGATTTTTTTGCTATCAACCCTTGCCAAGAATGGACAATTTTTCTAAACGTTTAGTGCCTGGCGCCGATTTCTTGTCTATTCTAGCATTTATGTTTAGTTAATTAAATTAACAAGGCTATTTTCTTGTTATATCAGTCATTGTAGTGTACTGGTCGGTTTTTTTTTATTAAAAAACTTTTAAAATAACAATGTTTATTTTGATTTTAAACTATTTAGTTTAAAGCATAAAGTTTGAACACCAACATATAAAAACTTCTTGAACCTTGGTTGCTATGTTTTTGCAGTTTTTATTTAGTTTAACTTGATTTTATCAAAAATAATAAATACATGCAACACATTTGCTTACAAGAATCACCAATAGTCAATTTTTGCTCTGTTTGTGAGTTTTTTTATTTGATGAACAAAAAATGCTTATTACACTCATTGTATTTTGCTCTTTAATTAGATATAAATTAAGCAACAAAATTAATATAATTATACTCTCTATATAACGTTGTTGTTGTCAGTAAGCAATTGTTTGGGTATTCTTTTGCTTTCAAAAGCTGCTCGGCGACAGAATCAATTGGAGACAGGCAGGCTCGCATGGCGTTTGTGCAAGTGCACTTAGAAGCTAAATTTGCCTTTTTCCCTACGTCCTTACTCTGTGACGTTGTTTTGTCACTAACTAGTATCTGACAGAATGACCAAAACCAGAGATCCAAACGTCTATGGAGAGCTGTTGTTTTTTTCGACAGCAGGCAATGAGAATGAATGAAAGAAGGCAAATTAAATGCTTTTTAATTTGCTGGCGTTTAATTAATATGGCTCTTCACGGCGGCACATCTCTCTACCACTTGCGGGGGACTTACTTGGCCTTCTGGCTCTTGTCGTTTGTCGCTTCCAAGTACGCCATTATTTGCCTTTGTCCTAATGGAGGCGCCCATTCGCTTATCGGGACTTTCCTTTTTCGATTAGTCGATTAATTAATTTTGTGCATTTCATTAGACTGTGCTCAGTGGTTGCCCCTGCTACTGCGTGTCTAGCTCTGTTCCAGAGTCTGGGCAAACAACATCGCACCAAATTGCATCGAACATGTCCAGTGACCGATCCCCTGTGTTGTACTGACCAGTTTGAACATGCTGAAAATAGTAAGTCCGAATAAGAAAAAAGTGACCACTTAAAAGTGGCAAATTAGAACGCTCACTCATTAGAAGGAATCGAAGAATTTGTGCGCCTTCTCCTCAGCTGGTGTGCACTATTTTGGGCGTTTTGTTCTTTGTTTTGTTTGCAGTAGCTTCTGACTAATCAAGTGTTGGCGGGTTTTTAATTAAAAGTGTTATGCGTTTAGATATTTTGTGTTTACGTTTTTCAATTATTGATTCTATTGGGTACTGGCATTTTTTTACTGAGTTTACGATAAACCTTTGATTACTTTAACAAAATATTGGGCAATTTTTTAACAATAAGCTTGACTTAAAATCAACAAAATAGAGCAAAACTCGATGAGTTTTAGTAGCCGCCGTTTAGCAGTTTCCCGGTACCATAAATGACAAATTACTGATGACTGTAAACATATATGAACTATCAACTAAAACAAAATATTTTGCAGAAAACTACTATTTTTTGTTGAGATACTTTTAATTGAACACCATCTGCCTATTGGCATAACTTACGAGCCTTAACCAAAGTGCATGCTCCGACACCTAAACTCTATATTTTTATTGGCATTGAATCTTTGCTAAATGCATGCAAACAAGGCAAGTTTACGCATTCTTAACTTTTCTAGCGTTTTGTTGGCTTTTCTTTCTACTTCAGTGTCGGCAATGTGAGTCTAGGAAATCAAAGAACGCTCTCTTTCTCGGTACCTGGCAATGGTCGTGCGAATGCAGCGTGCCATCTGAGTGATTTAAGCCTCTCTCTCTCTCTCTCTATTTGTATGTTTTGTGTTTGGTTTTGCCGCCTGCCATTGCCGCCATTTACGACCTTCAGTGCAGGAGAGTGAGCTAGCAAGTACTGCCGCATCTTTTTATGTGCACATTTGCATCACTCAATCTCCTTTGGTGGTTGGTCAATTCACCATTCATTTGTGACTGTTTTACGTGTACTTTTGCCATTTCTGCTTACCATTGTGCCTAATCCGATGAACACAGTGCTAACATTGCTTGTTTGAATTTTAAGTTTTGTTGTCAATCAAGTTTTAGAAACTCAATTTCACTGTGGTACTGATGTTCAATGAACTTGAACAATTTTAAAGTAGTTAGCTAAATTATTGTATTTTTAGTTTTTATAAATTAAAAAATGAAACAAAAAACTCAAAAAGTATTTAGAAAAACGCACGCAAAAGCATAAAAATCGTTCATTAAATGTAAAAACTAAAAAAGTTGAAAAATTGAGTTTTGCATAAATAGAATCGTTGCAAAAACACTTACTTTGTTGGAAATGCTTTTGGCGTTTTTTTCTAACATAATGTTCACTTTATTTCACCATCTAAAAACGTTAAGTATTCCTCAATGTTTGATGGTTGGGCAACCTCCTCATAAACCTGGTTGAATGGTGTACGCAGTCACTACGGCTGTACATATACACCATTATGAATTATAAACACCTATTTTGGCAGTCAGATTGACTCTGCGCAGTCAATAAACATTTCCGGTTAGCTTAGAAATGAATGAACAACACCAGCTAATCAGCTAATTAGCAATATTATTTACTGCTTTTAGTAGAATTGCACATTTGGAGCATGCATGTGTTGAACACTGTCGCTTCATCTGTCAGAAAGCTTCATCAATTAGTCTCATTATCAGGCTGGGTTGAGCCGCTTACTTTGCTGTTGTTTGTCTGGGCAGCGCTGCTCGACAATGCTGTTCACATCAATTAGGTGATTAAAGGCGTCGCCAGGATCAAGGAGCACGTAATGGACGGAGCATTAATTACCGATTGGTTAATTGGGCTGCGATCATTAGTTAATTGATTGCCCCAATACCAAAAAATGTTGGGTTGAAGCAAGGCAACCACCATTGAGTCATTTAATTTTACCATGCAGTGTTGCTGACTCTGACTTTGCCTGTCGTCTGTCTGATCGTACACAGACACAGTTCTTTGCTTTGGTCCGTCTGCTCGGGCGCTGGCACTGCATAAGCAGCCGCCGCATTACCTGAAGTTGTGTGCCGTGTTCTCCGTGCACCTTGCGCCACTCGTCATCTCAATCACTAATCGCCAACTCTCTCCCCCTTCTCTATCTCTTTCCACTCTTCTTTTGCTTCTCTGTGATAGCACTGTTGCTCGATCGCAAGGCGAATGTTTAACCGTCGAGCTCGCTTGGCACTCGTTGCACTCAATCGCCACACTGCCGTTGATGCCAGCTGCGTATCATCCCTTCTGCAGAAAGGCCTTTAATCTCTACTTTCAACTCAGCTGAACGACTCTCGCTGAGCCGTTTCACGAGCAATTGAGTAATTTACTAATTGATCTATTCACTTCAACCACATATATCTGTCCACATATTTATATATCTGCTTAAAATGCTAATTAGGCTCGATTTTATTTTCATTTTTCAATATTTATAATATTTTGCGTTTTCAACAGAACGTGGTAAACTAAAGGATGCATCGGTGTGCGCTTGGCATTGTCAAAATCATCTACTAAAAATTTACAAAAAACCTACCAGAGTTTTCCTGGTTTACTCCAATCTTCGGTTCCTCGACTTATGTTCCTACGTTGCTGATAGCCACTTAGCGTTTTCGTCCTGCATCAAAACCAACAACAGACATTCAAACAAACTGACAAACAGTACCGTCTTCTCTGTATTGCTTCTCTTTCTGGTCAAGTTACCATCAAACCGATAAGGTAAGTCTTTTTTCTATTTCTCTACAATTCTGGTATGTCAACCAAAAGCACAGTGTCACTTTGATCGACCGCTCAAATTAGTAGTCTACCGATTAAAGAAAAGACATTGTTGTTTGTGAACAACAGTCGAGACAAATTCGATCGTTCAGTTGTTGTTTGATAAGTGCACTGATATCTATGCATTGTGTACTTTGTGCTTCTAATCTGTTTAAATATGTTTTGATTTCTTCTCGCTCATTTCTTTAGGCACTTGGTTATTTAGTTTTTGTCAACTGAACAACAGTAAAAGCAGCATCATTCTTTCTCTTTTTATCTCAACTTTACTCACTCACCATTGATTGGCTTGTTGTGTAGCCGGCCATACTACTCTTTTAATTAGAAGCGCATCGATCACTCGGTTTTGGCAATCTGTCCATGTTCAGCTGAGTTTACAATTGACTTGACTGTTGTTTGCTGCTGTTGCCACTGCGTGTTCATCAGCTGCTGTCACTGAATGCTCCCATTTGCATTTAGGTTTAACTGAAGGGGGTGACATGGCATGTTGATGCCCGAGTGCCCAAGATCGACGGGCCGTAATCGTTTAATTAAAGTTTGATTTACTTGCTATTCCTTAATCGTTATGCTGATTGGAGCATGCTGCTTGTTGGTTCAGTTTTGCTTCCTATCTTCTGTTTCTTCTTCTTCTGTCTCATGTCGTTGCATTTTTCCCTGATCTTGCCAGTTGTCATCAATGCCAATTTAGTCTTTCTTCCTCTTTGCATCTCAGCTTTTGTCCTGAAACATGCTCGCTTAGTGACCGCCATATCAATCACAATTAGACGTGACACAGCATTGCACTGAGATCAAGCGAAAGGACACAATCCTTTGCAAAGCAGCACCTTAATGAAATGGACTCAGTTTGGACGTTGCTGTCCACTGTTGTCTTGTACTGAAGGCCGGTGGCAAGAATGACCCAAGCCCTCAACAACTGTGCAACCAAAGCAACTCACTAATGAGTTTTTCTAATAATTGGTGCTGACCTTTTGTTGAGAATAGAACTTTGCCTCGTACACTTCTGATTAGTTTGTCATTTCAGAATAAGTTTTTTTTTCAGTTCTTTTGTCAAGTGCCGAGTGCAAACCAATAATTTGCATCATCATTTACAGTGCCATTTGGTTTTTCTTCTTTTGCACTAGACTCTGAACGCCTTCTTCTCATTTGTCTCTAGTTCCCTTTTTCTTTTAGTTTATATCATTCACTTCCCTAGCTTTGGTAAAGAACGACCAGTTTTTGTCATTGTCTCTTTCCTTCTCGACGCTTCTGTTTGTCACCGATTGCACAAATTATAATCGCACTTCTTCATCGTCATTGCCATAATCTTTGCGCTTAATTCTGCCTGACAAATATTAGCTCTGCAACGTTGGTCAGAAAAGAAGTCTAAGAAATGGTCTGATCCATGTCTATGTCGTTGTTTGTGGCCTTTTCTGGATCGCTTTTTCTAGAAACAAGCTCCATAGCAATGTACTTGATGAGGAAGGACAACAAGGAAACCCAAAAAAGGGACGACTCGCTAATGGCAATTAGAATCTGTGAATTGTTTCTAATTTGGTCTTGCCAATAATTACACCATTCTATCTGCCTTTTATCACTGCCTTATTATTCAATCTATTAAGACGAATGCTGGCCTTTCTGAAAGAAGAGCTACTCAGTTGAAAAACGAAGTAAAGAGACTTGCTGAGGAAAAATGCGATAACAAATGGGCAAATCAATAGCGCGCTTGAAAGGCGCCTAGGCCAATTGATGCGGCCATAATTGTGCTGGTCATTATCTCCATCTTGATCATTTGCTCTAATTTACTTGTGACGATGATGTATTGTCTCATTGGCTGTCTCTCTGCGCCTGCTTCTGCCCGTCTACGTCGTCATCGTCACTGTTGCTGCTGCTGCTAATCTCCAGTTGCCTCATTCTCATGCCTAGTTAATTGCGATTGTCTTTTGAATCATTCATTACGAGCAGATGCGAGATGAAGCACACACTCGACACTGCCGTCAATTGCGAACTGCCGGCGACAGCGCAGTAAACTGTCGCAGCAGTCTGGCTGGCTGTCCACATCCACCCAGCGCCATGATTGTGGCCCTCATTGCCGGCTTCGCTTCGACGCATTAGTTCCAATTAGTTTTCTGGAACGGTGCCAGTGCTCATTTAAATTGCAACTCTCTGCACTGCTACGTGCAGTACAGTGCGTGAGCCTTGATTAAAAGCAATTGCCATTGATTGATTGGATTAGCCCATTTAGGCGTCTGCTTACACATCTGCATTGAGATTTGGAGATGTCATCTCGCCGGACATTTCTCGACTAGACTCGTGCACTTGTCCGCTAATCGAATTCAGCCATTGTCCTTCGGTGCTTGCCACACCACTGGGGGTGCTACCACTTCCAATGACTGTGGAAATTGAAATGTCAACTTTTCTGATATCCTACTCGCTTGCGTAGAGGCACACACCGTTGCCGCTTTAAAACACAGACAGTGTGATGAAATAAATACTGATTAAAAATTATTATTACCATTTACTGCAATTTATTTGACTTTGATTGGACAACGCTCTGCTTTGCTTTGACTTGCCCGTAACTGGCTGCATTACGACTGAAAAACGTGCTGCGAATGTTGAGTTGAAATAGAAACACACACAGAAATACGCGTCAAATATATTTGAATCTTGGTAAATCTTCAAAAATATTTGACCGTTTTTGTCAAATATTTTTGACTTTTAGTGCTCGAAAACGGCACATATAAAGTCAAGCATATTTGACTTTATTGGGTCAAATATATTTGACTTTGGCAAAAGCAAATTCTCACTCACACACGCCTCTTATGAACCGACCTCCAGACTAGAGCGCACGAGCCATCTCGCATGTGGTGCTAAGGGGTGGAGTCTATCGCAG